>Ga0181594_10000477_pt1 | contig 36976 bp, 36 predicted proteins | sample 071ome_18_FD_145603 | JGI IMG/M metagenome (GOLD analysis project Ga0181594, IMG submission 145603) | Coastal salt marsh microbial communities from the Groves Creek Marsh, Skidaway Island, Georgia - 071413BT metaG (spades assembly) | ecosystem: Environmental > Aquatic > Marine > Intertidal zone...
GAGCAGCGCCGCCAGCACCGCCACGCCGACTGCCGCCGCGGCCACGGCTGCGGTGGTCTTGCCGCCGCCCGATTTCCTGCCGCAATCGGATGCCGAAACATCGGCGATCGCGGTATAGCGCCCGTCGTAGGTGCGCACCTCGATACAATCGTCCTTCTTGTCGTTCCACCAGTAGCTCAGCTTGCGGTCGCCGTCCTCGGTGGTCTTGACGTGCTCGAAGCCGCGCGCCTGGAGCTGCGTTTCGCCGCCTGCAGCGCGCGCGCCGACAAGGTCCTGGAGTGATTCGGCCGATTTGGCCCAAGCCGGGGTCACGACGAGAGAGGCAATCACAACCCCAGCAACCCATCTCGATCCGAACCCTGCTTTCATTGCACGATCTCCTGCGTCCTCTATCATCGTCCCGGTCTTGCGACTCGCTGCATATCACAATCACGCCATTTCAGACAGTTGGGGCAGGGCGGCACCGTCTCGCTTGCAATCCCGCGCAATCCTGCTATCCGCGCGCCTTCCCGAAAGGGAACCCGCGCGGGAGGCACGCCGAGGCACGCCGTTTGCACCGCTTAACATGAGGGTCGGCGAGTCCGTCCCGACAGTGTGAAAGGAGGCCAGTCATGGCCAAGAAGATCGACGGCTATATCAAGCTGCAGGTGCCCGCCGGCACCGCCAATCCCTCGCCGCCTATCGGCCCCGCGCTCGGTCAGCGCGGCGTCAACATCATGGAATTCTGCAAGGCGTTCAACGCGGCGACCGACCAGTACGAAAAGAACATGCCGATCCCGACCATCATCACGGTCTATGCGGATCGCAGCTTCACGTTCGTTACCAAGACCCCGCCCGCCAGCTTCCTCATCAAGAAGGCGGCGAAGCTTAAGTCGGGCTCGAAGGAGCCGGGCAAGGTTTCCGCCGGAACCATCAAGCGTTCGGCGCTGGCCGAGATCGCCGAGACCAAGATGGCCGATCTCAACGCCAACGACATCGAGCATGCGACCCGGATCATCGAAGGCTCCGCGCGTTCGATGGGCATCGACGTGGTGGAGGGCTGAGGCCATGACAAAGCAGACCAAGAAGCAGAAGCTCATCGAGGAAAAGCTGGGCGACAACATGGAGCTGCGCAGCTTCGACGATGCGATCAAGCTGCTGCGCGAGCTCGCGCCCGCCAAGTTCGACGAGACGGTGGAAGTGGCGATGAACCTCGGCGTCGACCCGCGTCATGCCGACCAGATGGTGCGCGGCATGGTGTCGCTGCCTTCGGGCACCGGCAAGGAAGTGCGCATCGCCGTGTTCGCCAAGGGCGACAACGCGGAGAAGGCACTGGCCGCCGGAGCCGACAAGGTTGGCGCCGAAGACCTGATGGAAGACATGCAGGCCGGCAATCTTGACTATGACCGCGTGATCGCCACGCCCGACATGATGGGTGTGGTCGGCCGTCTCGGCAAGGTGCTTGGTCCCAAGGGCCTGATGCCGAACCCGAAGCTGGGCACGGTCACGCCGAACGTCGAACAGGCGGTCAAGGACGCCAAGGGCGGCCAGATCGAGTTCCGCGTCGAGAAAATGGGCATCATCCACTCGGGCATCGGCAAGATGTCGTTCACCGACGAGGCGCTGAAGGCCAATTTCGACGCGCTGATCGATGCGATCGTCAAGGCCAAGCCGTCGGGCGCCAAGGGCAAGTTCGTCAAGAAGGTCGCGCTGACCTCGACGATGGGCCCGGGCCTCAAGATCGATACGGCGCTGCTCGAAGGGGCGTAAACTCCTCTCGAAATGTCTAAATTTTGAAAGCGGGTCGGGGGAAACTCCGGCCCGTTTTGCTTTTGGCGTGCGCTAGTGCCGGTTCTCGGGCATTGTCTGTGCGTGAGCCAGTCTGCCGATCGTAACCACGTCCATGCCTATCTCAACCGCGTCGCGGGCGCGCATCCGCCGCACGAGGTTCACGGCCTGTTCGTCGACTGGGCCTCCTCGCAGATCGAGGATGGCCGCATTCGCAAGCTGTTCGCCCGCATGGCCGACCGCGCGGGCATCGGAAAACGCTGGAGCGTGCTGGGCGAAGAGGCCTACCGGCGCAGCGACGGGCTCGATTTCTATGGCCCCGACGCCAGCATTTCGACCGGCGCGCGCATGGCAGTCTATGCCCGCGAAGCGCCGCTGCTGGCGCTGAAGGCTATCGAGGGACTGGGACCGCTCGGGACGATCACGCATGTGGTGGTGGCAAGCTGCACCGGGTTTGTCGCGCCGGGGATCGATCAGATTCTAGCCCGCGCGCTCGGCCTGCCCGGAACGGTCGAGCGGGTGCTGATCGGCTATATGGGCTGCTATGCCGGGATCACCGCGCTTCGCACCGCGCGGCACATCGTTCGCTCCGAGCCGGAAGCGCGGGTGCTGGTGGTGACGGTCGAGCTGTGCACCTTGCACCTGCAGCCGGTGAGCGATCTCGAGAAACTGCTGGCCATGCTCCAGTTCGGCGATGGCGCCGCCGCTGCGATCGTCACGGCCAAGCCGGAAGGTTTCGAACTGACCGATCCTTTCGCTCTCGCGCTGCCCGAAAGCCATGATCTCATCACCTGGCAGATTGGCGACCACGGCTTTGCCATGCACCTGTCGGGCGAAGTGCCCGGACGGATCGCCGATGCGCTGGCCGATCCCGCCATTCGCGAGGTCGTGGCCGGTGGCGCGGCGACTGACAGCTGGGCGGTCCATGCCGGAGGGCGCTCGATCCTCGATGCCGTCGCGCGCGGCCTCGAATTGCCCGAAGACGCACTCGATCCCTCGCGCGGGGTGCTCTCCGACCACGGCAACATGAGTTCGGCGACGGTGCTGTTCGTGCTCGAACGGATCATGGCGGGCGGCGCGAGTATCGCCGACGGACTTGCCATGGCGTTCGGCCCCGGTCTTGCGGTCGAGGGGCTGGGTTACCGGAGCGCAGGGTGAGCAAGCTGGCGCAGCGCTCGCTTGCCGAGGAGCAGATGGACGCGGCGGACTTGCCGGAAGAGACCTATGCGGCAATTCTCGCCGATCTCGCGCAGGTCAACGCGCTGACCATGGCGGCAAGGCCGACGCTGGCTTTCTTAGAAAAGATCGCGGAGCAGGGGCGGAGACTCAAGGTTCTCGATGTCGGTTTCGGCCATGGCGATATGCTGCGGCGGATTGGCCGCTGGGGCGCGAAACGCGGCGTGGCCTGCGAACTTGTCGGGATTGATCTCAATCCGCGCAGCGAGGCAGTGGCCCGCGCCGCAACCCCGTCCGACATGCCGATAACCTTTCGCACCGGCGACTATGCTGCGCTGGCGGGCGAGGGCTGGGACGCGGTCATCTCCAGCCTCGTTGCCCATCACATGAGCCGCGAGCAATTGGTCGCCTTCCTGCGTTTCATGGAGTGCGAGGCGACGCTTGGCTGGTTCGTCAACGACCTGCACCGGCACGGGCTGGCCCACTTCGGTTATCCGTTGCTGGCGCGCATGATGGGCTGGCACCGGATCGTGCGCGAAGACGGCACCCTGTCGATTGCACGGGCCTATCGGCCCCACGAGTGGTCGGACATTCTCGAGACTGCCACAATCGCAGGTGCCGAAGTGCGCCGCTGGTTCCCGTTCAGGCTATGCGTGTCCAGGGTCCGCTGATTATTGGCGGCGGGCCGGCGGGAGCCGCCGCTGCCATCGCGCTCGCGCCAGCGGGTTTGCGGCCCGTGGTGCTGGAGCGGCATGCGGAGCCGCACGACGCGCTGTGCGGCGGGTTCCTGAGCTGGTCGACCGCGCGGCGTCTCAGGGCGCTGGGTGTCGATCCGGCAAAGCTTGGAGCGCAGGCAGTGGATCGGGTGCGGCTGATTGCCGGTCAGCGATACGCAGAGACGACCCTGCCGCAGCGTAGCTGGTCTCTCTCGCGCAAGGTCCTCGACGCAGCCTTGCTGGCCCGTGCCGAAAGGGAGGGCGCCGAGGTCCGGCGCGGTGTCAGGGTGACGGCGCTGGAAGCGGGCAGGGCCGTTCTGGCCGATGGCGCTGCGCTGGAAACAGACCGGCTGATCCTTGCCACCGGCAAGCACGACCTGCGCGGCGCGGGGCGCGAGCAACCAAGCAACGATCCTGCCATCGGCCTGCGCTGGCGGCTGGCTGAAACCGACAAATTGCGCGACATGGTCGCCAGTGCGGTCGAGCTGCATCTGTTCCCCGGGGGCTATGCCGGGCTGGCCGTGCAGGAGGACGGCACGGGCAACCTGTGCATGGCGGTGAGGCGCAGCGTGCTGATTTCGGCGGGGAGCGATCCGGTGCGTCTGCTCAATAGGCTGACAGAGGAAAACCCCTCTCTGGCCGCGCGCATCGACGCAGCAGGGAGCGATCCCGGCCCGGCACAAGCCATTGCCAATGTCCCCTATGGCTGGATCGCGCGACATCCTGCGGGCGAAGCTCTGCGGATCGGCGATCAGGCGGGGGTCATTCCCTCGCTTGCGGGGGAGGGGATCGCCATTGCCCTGGCAAGCGGCGCAGCGGCGGGGCTCGCGATTCAGCGGGGCATTGAAGCAGCGCGCTTCCAGCGACGGCTGGCACGGCGCCTGCGGTTTCCGGTCGCGGTGGCAGGGGCGATTGCGGGCGCGGGCACCCGCTCTCTCGGCAGTGCGGCACTGGTCAGAACGGTCAAACTGGCCCCGGCACTGTCGCGTCTCGCGGCTCGTCTGTCACGCGTGACCGACGACCCGCGCTCCGCGATCAGCGGGTTGTGAACCTGTCCATCGCTGCGGCGAGTTCCACCGGGCAGGAATAGAACGGGGAGTGATCGCAATCGAGAGTGGCGACCGATTCGATTCCTGCGGCCTCATATAGGCTGCGCTGGAATTCGAGCGACAAGGCGTTGTCCTGGACACACTCGACGTAATGGCGCGGCAGCGTCCCGTATCGCTCTGCGCTCAGCTCCATGACCTCGCGAAGCGGAGTCATGTTCTGAACCGGATTGAGGAGGGAAGCAGCGCGTTCGATGTGGTGCGGCTCGCAAGTGTTGTAGAACATGGGGCCGATCCCGGCGAGATTGAGAGTGCTGATGGTTGGCAGCTCGGCCGGCTGATCTGGCTGCTCGCCGCGCGCGCTGGCAAAGGATTCGCCATTCTTGGTGACCAGCGCGGTCACATAGATCAGGCCTTCGAGCCGCTCGGCATGAGCCTCGCCCGAGGCAGTGATGGTCAGGCCTCCAAGCGAATGTCCGACGAGCCACGCCTTGTCATCGAACCGGTTGAGCGCGGAACCGACTCGCTCGACATAGGCGGCAAGGCTCACCTGATCGGCTGGCGTCGGATCCGGACCATTGCCCGGCAGGTCGATGGCAAGAGCCCGATGTCCGAGGCGCTCAAGTTCCGGCACGAGTTCTTCCCAGCACCAGGCGCCATGGTAGGCGCCGTGAACCAGGACGAATGTCGCCATGCTATTCGATTCCTCCCGGATAGGCCGGGCGCTCCATGGCCTCCAGGCCGCGCATCAGCTGGCGCACGCAGCTAGCCAGCTCTTCGGCATCGACCGAGCGCACCACGAAATTCGCGCCTGACTTGCCGTCGCGCCAGAACGGATAGGAGCCGATCTGGCAGCCCTCGAAGGCGGCTTCGGTCTCGCGCAGCAGGTCGGCGACTTCGCTTTCCTGCACCCAGCAGCCCAGCGTTTCCGACAGCAGCTTGTGCCCGCCTTCGAGCGTGCCCGACAGCGCATCGAGCATGCCGGCGGTGATCTGCGGAACGCCTGCCATCAGGAACACGTTGGCGAAGCGAATGCCGGGAGCGCCGGTATAACGGTTGGGGATCAGCACCGCGCCGTCCGGCACGCGGGCCATGCGCAGCCGCGCCTCGGTCAGCCCGCCAGGCTTGTCGGCATAGTAGCCCTCGAGAATTGCGCGCGCATCGGGATGGACAATGACCCCCACGCCCAGCGCCTCGGCCACGGCATCGACGGTGATGTCGTCATGGGTCGGGCCGATGCCGCCGGTGGTGAACAGATAATCGTTGCGGGCGCGAAGCGTGTTGACCGCTTCAACGATCGCGGGAGTGTCGTCGGCGACGACGCGGACCTCGGAAAGGCGGATGCCTTGCACGCCCAGCCACTCGGCAACCTGCGCGATATTCTTGTCATGCGTGCGACCGGAAAGGATCTCGTCGCCGATGACGATCAGCGCGGCGGTGAAGATGCGGGACGATTCGGCCATTGCGCTCCCGCGTTAGGGCAATTCCGGTCAGGCCGCTAGTCGGCTGCGACCATCTTCGGCGCCCGTTCAAAGCGCATAACGCCATCGTCGATTGGTGCGCTGCGCATCTGCTCGCGGTCGGCGAAATAGTCCATCGACAGCTGCCAGGGAGGCTGGGTGGCGCTCTTGGGCAAAAGGTGCCGCGATCGCTGGAGATGGCCGGAGGAAAAGCCCCACAGCAGGTCCTGCTCCTCCAGCTCGTGATCCTCGGCCAGGATCGGCGTGGCGACCTGCATGTCCCACGCGTCCATCTGCGTGAACAGGCGGCACAGCCAGTTCGAGACCATGTCCACGCGCAGCGTCCAGCCCGCGTTGAGATAGCCGAACAGCGCCGCAAGGTTCGGCACGTTCGAAAACATGCAATTGCGGTAATAGAAGTGCTCGCTGAAATCGACCGGCACGCCGTCGAGGCTGACCTGTGTATTGCCGAGTACGGCAAGCTTGAGGCCGGTAGCGGTAACAACGATGTCGGCGTCGAGAAACCGGCAATCGGCAAGCCTGATGCCTTGGGAATCAACCCGCTCGATTTGCCCGGTGACAATCTCGGCCCGTCCATCGCGAATCGCGGTAAACAGGTCGCCATCGGGGATCAGGCACAGGCGCTGCTCCCAGGGATTGTAGGGCGGGGTGAAATGGTCCGCCTCGTAGGCTTCCCCCAGCTGATTGCGGATCTGGCCGTGCAGGAACCGTGCCACGGAATGTGGTTTGCGGCGCGAGCGCTTGATGAACATGTTCTGCAGACGCGTGTTCTTGGCGCGGGTCAGGGCATAGGCCCAGCGTGCCGGCAGCACGCGGCGCAGCAGGTTGGCGATTCGGTCGCGCGAAGGCTGAGTGACGTACCAGGTTGGTGTGCGCTGGAGCATCACGACCGAGGCCGCGCTTTCGGCGAGCGCTGGGACTAACGTGGCGGCGGTCGCGCCCGAGCCGATCACGACCACCCTCTTGCCTGCAAAGTCGAGGTCCTGCGGCCAGTGCTGCGGATGGACCACCGGCCCGGCAAAGTCACCAAGGCCGGCTATCTGTGCGTCGTAGGGATCGTCCTGATCGTAGTAGCCGGCACCGAAGAACACGAATCGGGCTCGCGTGGTGCCGAAGGTTCCGTCGTTCGACCGCCATGTGACGGTCCACAGGCCCGCAGCGGAGTCCCAGTCCGCCGAGACGACCGCGCGGCCATGCCGGATGCGTTCGGGCAGGCCATGGTTCGCCGCCACGCCTTCCAGATAGGACAGGATTGTCGCGCCTTGCGCAATTGATTTGCCGTCGCGCCACGGCTCGAACTCGTAGCCGAGTGTATACATGTCGCTGTCCGAGCGCACGCCGGGATAGCGGAACAGGTCCCAGGTGCCGCCGATGCGCTCGCGCCGTTCGAAAATCTCGAAAGTCCGGCCCGGGCACTGGCGAACGAGATGAGCGCCAAGCCCGATTCCGGAAATTCCTGCGCCGACGATGAGCACGTCCAGCGGTGGGCCGGTCATGGCGTCCATGTCTGTGTTCTCCTCCGCCCGGATAGGTCGCCAACAGAGCGATTGCCATAGTCTCGGACGTGTTGCACAAACCCGCCATGACAGTCATAGCCGCGCGCCGCTATCGCGGCGGAAAGATTGCAATACCGGACCTGTCGGTCGATGGCCCCGGCACAGGAGAGCCCGGTCCCGGCGAGTTTGACTGGATCGGGTTGGCTCATTCGAACCTGGCGGAAATGAATCTGCTCGCGCGGCAATATGCGCTTCACCCGCTCGCCATTGAGGACGCGCTCAACCCGGTGCAGATTGCCAAGGTCGAGGCCTATGGCGAAGGCCTGTTCATCGTCGCGCGGACCGCCGCGCTGGATGGCAACAAGGCGATCTCCTATGGCCAGACCGCGCTGTTCGTCGGGCGGAATTTTCTGGTGAGCGTGCGGCTCGGCTCGGATCGCGAGCACACCGAGCTGCGGCGGCGGCTGGAAATGGAAGAGGACCGGTTGGCCGAAGGTTCCGACTGTGTCGCCCATACCATTCTCGATTTCATCGTCGATGGCTACACACCGATCATCGACGCCTTCGAGGCTGCGGTGCAGCAAATCGAGGAACATGCCATCGACGCCTTTCCCGCGCCCTACACGATCCGCCGGATCTTCCGCCTGCGCCGCCAGCTGCGCCGGTTCGAGCGGCTGTGCGGGCCGATGGAGGCAGTGTGCGAGCGCCTTTCCGTGACCGATTATCCGGCGATCGATGGCGGCGCGAAGGTGTGGTTTCGCGACGTGCTCGATCACGTGCGCCGGGCCATGGCGCGGGTGCGTGGCCTGCGCGAGACGCTCGATACGGTGGTCGAGACAGCGAGCCTGCTCGAACAGCACCGGCAAGGCGCGATGACCCGCCAGCTTGCGGCATGGGCGGCGATCCTGGCGGTGCCGACTGCGATTGCCGGCATCTACGGCATGAATTTCGACGTTATGCCAGAACTGCGCTGGCGCTACGGCTATTTCGCGGTGATGGGCGTGATCGCGGCGATCTGCGGCGGGCTGTGGCTGCGGTTCCGCAAGATCGGGTGGTTGTGAGAGAGCTTTGGTTCGCCGACGCGAACATAGCCATCCATCCCTGACCCACTGCCAAAGAAAAAAGGGCCGATCCGAAGACCGGCCCTATTTGAGTTTGGGAGAGGATGCCTGAAAGGCCCGTCCCTCTTGATCGAATCGGTTGTTTGCTGCAAGTGCGAAATATTCTCCGACTATTGCAAAGTTTGCAACTATATCGGGATTATTGCGTATTTTCAGACCAAAGCTCCGAAAAGATCGTGTTCGTCGGCGTGTTCCACCAACGCCCGGGCGATCGATCCGGGTTGCATTGCAATATCGACATTGCGCAGAAACACATTGCCGTCGATTTCGGGCGCATCGGCCTGGCTGCGCCCGGTCGCGCCCACATCGCCGTCCTCGTCCGGCTCGCCCACTTCGTCGATGATGACGGGAATGACTTTGCCGACCTTCGCCGCCAGCTTGTCCGCGCTGATCCGCGCGGTCAGTTCCATCAGCCGTGCATAGCGCTCTTCCTTGATTTCCTCGGGCACGGCGTCGGGCAGGGCGTTGGCTGCCGCGCCTTCGACCGGCTCGAAGCGGAATGCGCCGACCCGGTCGAGCTGTGCTTCCTCCAGCCATTCGAGCAGGTAGGCGAAGTCCTGCTCGGTTTCGCCGGGAAAGCCGACCACGAAGCTGGAGCGCACGGCGATGTCGGGACAGATGTCGCGCCACTGGCGCAGCCGCTCGAGCACCTTGGCTTCGTTGGCTGGTCGCTTCATCGCCTTCAGGACCGAAGGGCTCGCGTGCTGGAACGGAATGTCGAGGTAGGGCGTCAACAGGCCCTCGGCCATCAGCGGCACCACCGCATCCAAGTGCGGATAGGGATATAAATAGTGCAGCCGCACCCAGGGTTGTTCGCCTTCAGGTGTCTTCAACCCGCCCAGCTCGCGGGCGAGGTCGGTCATGTGCGCGCGGACCTCCCGCCCATGCCATTCACGGGCCTCGTGGCCGATATCGACGCCATAGGCCGAAGTGTCCTGGCTGATGACCAGCAGTTCCTTCGTGCCTGCGGCGACCAGCTTTCCCGCCTCGCGCAGCACCGCGTCGATCCGGCGGCTGGCGAGTTTGCCGCGCAATTGCGGAATGATGCAGAAGGCGCACGAGTGATTGCAGCCTTCTGAAATCTTGAGATAACTGTAGTGGCGCGGGGTGAGCTTGATGTCGGGCTGGGGCACCAGATCGACGAAGGGCCCCTGTCCCGGCGGCGCGGCATCGTGCACCGCCTCGACTACCGCTTCGTACTGGTGCGCTCCGGTCACCGCCAGCACGTCGGGGAATTTCGCGCGAATCGTCTCCGCCTCCTCGCCCATGCAGCCGGTGACGATGACGCGGCCATTCTCGGCAATCGCCTCGCCGATCGCGGAAAGGCTCTCTTCCTTGGCCGAATCGAGAAAGCCGCACGTGTTGACCAGTACCACGTCCGCGCCCGCATAATCGCCGCTCATCGCATAGCCGTCGGCGCGCAGGCGCGTGAGGATGCGCTCGGAATCGACCAGCGCCTTGGGGCAGCCCAGGCTGACCATGCCGACCTTGGGCTGGGGAGGGATCGTGGAACTCGCCATTGCGGGCGCGCCCCTACACCCGTGGCGGCATTTACGCTAGTGTGCTCCGACTGTTTGGGAGAGTGCCGATGGGAGCCCTGAATTTGCCGGCCATAGTGCTGGGCGCCGTGCTTGCCGCGATGATCGGCATCGTCTGGTACGGTCCGATGTTCCGTTTCGTCCAGCCGTTTGTGAAGGATGAGCCGAAAGAGCGCCAGCATTTCGTCATGGTGCTTGTCGTGATGCTGATCGGCGCGACCATGCTGGGGCACAATCTTGCGCGCATCGGCAGCGAGACGCTGGCGGCGAAGCCGTGGCTCTACTTCATGCAATCGGGCGGAATTGCGCTGTTTTTCATCATTCCCGTGCTGTGGTCGACCTATTACCGGCTAGGATCCGGGCGCAGGTTGAGGCTGGTCGCCTGCGGCTATTACCTGGTCGCCTATCTGGCGATGGGTGCCGTGTTCTGGGCCTTGGCCTGAGGCGCCTGAGACTCCACGCAAGCGCCGAATTGGGCTAGACCGTCCCTCGGAGAAGGAGGGTGTGTCATGGGTGAGATCAATCTTCTTGCGGTATTTCTGGGCGCCGTGGCGTTTTTCGCGGTCCGCATGGTCTGGTATACGGTGCTGTTCGGCAAGGCCTGGCAGAAGGCGTCGGGGATGACGCCCGAGAACACCGAGGGCGCGAACATGGCGCTCATCTTCGGGCTGAGTTTCCTGTTTGAGCTGCTGATTGCGACAGTGCTGGGCCACCAGTTCGCCATGATCGATCCGAGCGATCGCGCGAAGATGCTGATCGCTACTGGCACCGGCGCGTTCATCATGGTGCCTGCCATCGGCATCAATTACCTCTACCTGCGCAAGAGCGCGGCGCATTTCTTCATCGATGCGGGCCATTTCATTGTCGGCATGGCGGCAATGGGCGCGGTGTTTGTGTGGCTGGGTTAGTTTCGCTTAGTCCCAGCTCGATGAGCCGCCATCTACCGGCAGCATTGCGCCGTTGATATAGCTCGCGCGGTCGGACAGCAGGAACAGCATCGCGTCGGCATATTCGCTCGGCAGGCCCATGCGCGGCGTCCAGTAGTGCCCGGCATGGCTGCCGACCTGGGCGCGTTCCTGTTCCTCGAACGACACCCCTGCCTCCTGGGCGCTCTTCGTCACCTGCGCGGTTACGCCCTCGCCCTTGATCCAGCCGGGGTGAACGGCATTGACCCGCACGCCCGCCTCGCCGCCCTCGCGCGCCCAGTTCTTGACGACATGGGCAAGCGCGGCCTTCATCGCGCCAAACTGGCCGGTCATGCGGCGGTAGTCGCGCGAGGAATTGGCGCCGAGGTGAACCATGGCGCCCGATTGCTGCTCGATCATGCCGGGCAGCACCGCGCGGGTGAGGCGCACCGCGCTCATCAGCACCCATTCGAACGCCTCGTTCCAGCCTTCGTCGACGCCGATTGCGGGGCTGGGGTGGCCGGGGCCGAGGCGGCTGGTGGGAAAAACTCCCGCCGTGTTGCCGACAATGTCCACGCCGCCCAGCAGTTTGCGCGCCTGATCGGCCAGGCTGTCCGCGCCCGACGGATCGTGCAGGTCGACCGGTACGGCATGCGCTTCACCGCCAGATGATGCGATTGCCGCGGCCGTCTCTTCCAGCGGCTCGCGCTTGCGGCCCGCGAGGACGACGCGCGCGCCCTCGCGCGCCAGCGAGAGCGCCAGTTCGCGTCCCACGTCCTTGCCTGCGCCGACGACGATCGCGCGCTTGCCTGACAGGCCATAGTCAACCGGCATTGTTCTTGCTCCTGCTTGGCTCCCAATCCCCGTCGGGCCCGGCGTTCGGCAGGATCTCGACGATCATGTCCCCCGTGGCAATCGCGCGCGCTTCCTCCTCCCAGAAGCCGATGGCGACGCCGTCGCGATAGATGCGCAGCCCGCGTCCGCCGCTCTTAAGGCTGTTGAGATCGCAGCCGACTTCCTCTGGCAGGGCCACCCGCTCGACAAGCTGAACCCGCCCGCTGACCGAGGCGAGATCGGCGAGGTAGTCGGAGATGTGCGCGCCTTCGGCAGACCCTGCGAGCAGCAGCCCGGTAAAGCGCACCGGATTGATGACGTTGTCCGCGCCTGCCTCGCGGGCGAGAAATTCGTTGTCGTCGGCCCGGACAACGGCCGTGATCTGCTGGTGCGGTGCGAGATGGCGCACGGTCAGCACGATCAGGATCGTGGTATCGTCGCGGCCTGCCGAAACCAGCACGGCGCTCGCCTTTTCGATATGAACGGCGCGCAGCGTGTCGTCGCACGTCGCATCGCCTTCGAGCACGTTGCAGCCGCATTGCTCGGCGAGGGCGAGGCGATCTTCGTGTGGATCGACGACGACGATCCGTGCCGGATCGGTGCCGCGTTCGATCAGCTCATCGACCGCCTCCGAACCGCTGATGCCGTAGCCAAGCACGACGATGTGGTCTTCGAGCCGCTTCTGAATGCGGTTCATGCGCCATTTCTCCCAGCTGCGCCGGATCACAAAGTTATATGCGGTGCCGACGAATATGAAGAGCACCGCGAACCGGATCGGCGTGACGATGACCGCTTCGACCAGGCGCGCCTGGTTACTGACTGGCGCAATGTCGCCGAAACCGGTCGTGGTTATCGAGATCATCGTGAAATAGACGACATCGAGGAAGCTGACGTGGCCGTCCTGGTGATCGACGAGACCATCCCGGTCCATCCAGTGGATCAGCACCACCACGAAAACCAGCGCCAGCGCAGCGCCCAAGCGCAGGAAAACGTCAGCCCAGACTGGAACGTTGACCGCCCGCCTCAGCGGTTTGAACCGGATCGGCGGGCGCGGCTTGTTCATGGCTGGCCGGGCAGGTGATTCACCGGATCGACGGGTTTGCCGTCCTTGCGCATTTCGAAGTGAAGTTCGGTCTTGCGGGTGATGCTGGTATCGCCGACCAGGCCGACGCGTTCGCCCTTGCCGACCTGATCGCCTTGCTTGACAGTGATCCTGTCGAGCGAACCGTACGCCGAATGCCAGCCGTCACCGTGCTCGACGATGACGAGGTTGCCGAACTGGTCCGGGTCTTTCCTGGCGAAAATCACCTTGCCCCCGGCGATTGCCCGCACTGCTTCGCCGCGCTTGGCGACGATGTCGATGCCATCGTGGTATTGGCTTTCGCTGCGCGCCTTGAAGCCGCGCCGCAAGGGGCCGCTCAGCGGCCAGGCGAAGCGCGGTTCGGCGCTCTGCCGCACGACGGGAGCTGCAGCAGCCGGCGTCGCAGCCGGAGCCTTGCCCTGGTCAGTCTTTTCGCGTGGAATCTTCAACTTCTGGCCGATGCGGACGATGTAGGGATCGGTCAGGCCATTGGCCTCGATGATCAGGTCGCGATTGACCTTGGCGCGATTAGCAATGCCGTTCAGCGTCTCGCCTTCCTCGACGACGTGCACGGTTTCCTGATCGGCCGGCAGCGCCGACAGGCTTGTCGAAACGAGCAGAAGCGCGGCGCCGGTCAGGAGGCGCGCGATCATCCGTAACGCTCCGCCAGCGACGTCATCGAGGCATGGTGGGTAAGATCGAGCTGCAGGGGCGTGACGGCGACATAGCCGTCGGCGATCACTTCGAGGTCTGTCTCGTGCCCCGGCGTGTGTTCGATGCCGTGCAGGCCGAACCAGAAATAGTCGAAGCCGCGCGGGTCGGTGCTCTCGACCACGGAGCCGCGCGAATAGTCGTGAAACCCCTGACTAACCACGCGTATTCCCTTAACTTCCTTCGCAGGCAACGGCGGAAAGTTTATATTGATCAGGGTCCGCGAGGCAAACGACATATCCACAAGCGGGCCGAGCACACGCGTGCCCCATTCTTCTGCCGCTTCGAACGAAACCTCTTTGCCGTGATCGGCGCGGGCATAGACCTGGCTGAGCGCGATCGAGGGTATTCCGGCGAGCGCGCCTTCCATCGCCGCCGAGACGGTGCCCGAGTAGGTAATGTCGTCGCCGAGGTTGGCGCCGCGATTGACGCCGGACAGGATCAGGTCCGGCGGCTCGGGCATGACTTTCTTGAGCGCCATGGTGACGGAATCGGTCGGCGTGCCGCTGACCGAAAAGCGCCGCTCGGCGTGTTGGCGCAGGCGGATCGGGTGGGTGAGGGTCAGCGAGTGGCCCGCGCCGGATTGTTCCTCTGCCGGAGCGACGATCCAGATATCGTCGGACAGCTGGGCGGCGATCTTTTCGAGGACATAGATGCCCGGTGCGCCGATGCCGTCGTCGTTGGTGATGAGGATACGCATCAGCCTATCGGCTCCAGTTTCGTCACGCCGCCCATGTAAGGGGCGAGCGCTTCGGGCACCGTGACGGTGCCGTCGGCCTGCTGATAGTTCTCCAGCACCGCCACCAGTGTGCGGCCCACGGCAAGGCCCGAGCCATTGAGCGTGTGGACGAATTCGGTCTTCTTGGAATCGGCGGGGCGATAGCGCGCGTTCATCCGCCGTGCCTGATAGTCGCCGCATTGCGAGACGCTCGAAATCTCCCGGTAAGCCTGCTGTCCCGGCAGCCAGACTTCGAGGTCAAAGGTCTTGCGCGCGGTGGCGCCCATGTCGCCCGCGCACAGCAACATCTTGCGATAGGGCAGATCGAGCGCCTGGAGGATCGATTCGGCACTGGCGAGCATCTTCTCATGCTCGGCCTCGGCCTGATCGGGGGTGCAGACCGCGACCAGTTCGACCTTTTCGAACTGGTGCTGGCGGATGAAGCCGCGTGTGTCCTTGCCCGCCGCGCCTGCTTCGGACCGGAAGCAGGGGGTGAGCGCGGTCATGCGCAGGGGCAGGGCGCTTTCGTCGAGAATCTGCTCGCGCACCGCATTGGTGAGCGAGACTTCGGCGGTGGGGATGAGCCAGCGGCGTCCCGGTGTCCTCGATTCTAACAATTCGTCGGCTCGAGAAATGAACTCAGCCTCGGTCATTTCCATCAGCCTTTCAGGAGCTCGGCTTTCCAATAGTCTCTGAAAGGTTTCGATTATGCTGTCTCGCAATGGATGGGCGAGCGTTTGAAACAAATCCTCTTCGAACTTCGGCAATTGTCCGGTGCCGTAAACCGCCTCGTCCCTGACCAGCAGCGGCGGATTGCATTCCGTGTAGTCGTTCTCGCCGGTCTGCCGGTCGAGCATGAATTGCGCCAGCGCGCGGTGCAGCCGCGCCATGCCGCCCTTCAGGAAGGTGAAGCGCGCGCCCGAGATCGCTGCGCCGGTCTCGAAATCAAGTCCCAGCGCCGGGCCGAGATCGGCGTGCTCCTTGGCCTCGAAGTCGAAGTCTCGCGGCGTACCCCATTTCGCGATCTCGACGTTCGCATCCTCGTCCTCGCCATCGGGCACTTCCGCCAGCGGAATATTGGGCAGGGCGGCAAGGAACTCCTGTAACTCCTCGCCCAGCTTGCGGTCTTTCTCTTCCAGCGCCGGCAGACTCTCCTTCAGGCTTGCGACCTCGGCCTTGAGCGCATCGGCAGTCTCGGTGTCGCCTTTGCCCATGGCTGCGCCGATCGCCTTTGACGCTTCATTGCGGCGCGCCTGCGCCTCTTGCATCTGGGTGGAGACTTCGCGCCGCGCTTCGTCGAGCGCGACCAGGCGCGCGGCCTGCGACTCCACGCCGCGCCGGGCGAGGCCGGCATCGAAAGCATCGGGGTCGTCCCGGATCAGGCGGATATCGTGCATGGGGCGCAGGCTATGGGGATTTTTTGCCAGCGCCTCAAGCGCGCTCGGCGTGTTTGCGACAGGTTCGGGAACCATGCCGCCCGGCAATGCGTTGCACCGGAAAGAAGGAGAATAACATGATTGGCAAGATTATCGGCGCAGTTGCAGGTTCGAAGGTCGCGGACAGGATGAGCGGCGTCAGCAGCCCGTTCGGTGCGGCGGCAGGCATGGTCACGGCAACCGCGCTGCGGCGCATGTCGCTTCCGGCGATGGTCGTACTCTGAGCCGGCGGCTATTTCGCGAAGAAGTTCTACGACAGGAAGCAGGCCGAAAAGGTGATCACGCCTCCGGTCGATGCGAAGGCTCCCATCAGCAAGAAGACCGCAGAGCAACACCCGCTTCCGGCCTGAGCCGCTGATACTTAGTCCGGCTCGCGCACCGACTTGTATTCGATGAATTGCACATCGACGAGGCGGTGCGCGATCTTCCAGCCCGCCTCGGTGCGCACGTAGTTATCGCGATAGGTGATATACATGACCCGGTCCGAGAACATCTCGCGCTGGATCGGGTTGAGGTGATGCGAGGCTGAATAGATTTCGCCGGTCGCGGTGTCGCCATCGACGTCGATCAGCACGTTGTGCACCATGTGATAGGTCAGGTGGTACTGATCGAGCATTGACGGAATCTTGGCGAGCCGCTTGCGGCCCACGGTTTCCCGGCCGGCCAGTTCGAGCACCCCTTCCTCGATGAATTGCGCGGCAAACAGTTCCCCGTTGCGGGTGTCGCAGCCCTTTGCATAGTTGGCGATAAGCCGCCCGATTTCGCGTTCGTCGGCCAGGAGCGTGTCAGTTGAGGTCATGAGCGACATGTGCGGTAAAATTATTGTCGCGGCAAGTTTGGGCCTACGCCCCCCGGGAACGCGCCCCACAAAAATAGCGCTGTCCTACAACGCGCCGAATCGCATATGGCCTCGCGCGTCCGGTGCGGCTGCAGGCGCTTCGGACGGACCGTCCCGGCACTGAACGCCGAACGTTCGCAATGGCAGGCCACCAAGACCGCTCCCTTCTCCGTCGCCTCATTGCTGGGGGAGGGACCTCTGCCGGTGGCATCAAATCTCGACGCACCTTTTGTTTCACTCAGACCCAAGCGTCGTCGAGTCCGGGCACAAAACGCGGCAACCCCGCGCCGGTCATCGTTCCTCTCGCCCAACCCGGCAGCGCGAATCTGGCCGGGGCAGAGGCGCTTCCTAAAGCACCAGGCCGGGATCGGCGACGCCGAGCGAAACCTGCGTACATTCGATCAGGACCTCCTGGTCGATGTGGCGGTGAGTCGAACCCGTCTGGAGATCGCGAAAGGCGCGCTGGATCAGATTGGTCTCGTCATTGCGCACGCCGTTGCTGCCCGATGCGAACATCGCGAACTGCGCGGCGGCGAGCGCCACTTCGGTGGCCCAGCATGATGTCAGCCTGGCCTGCGCCACGGTTTCCACGCCGACGCGGCCCTTGTGCGCTGCCTGGTACCAGTCGTCGAACACCTTGTGGACCTGGGTGCGCGCCGCCTGCATCGCCGCGAGGTGCCGGCCGTATTCGAGCTGGAAGCGCGGCTGATCGATCAGGGTGTTGCGCTGGAAGCGCCGCTTGCGCGTGGCGAGCACGTGGATCTCATCGAGCGCGCGCTGCCCGACGCCGAGCGCCCAGGCGACATGCCCCGCCGAAATTCCAATCGCCTGGCATGGCCCGCCGATGTTTTTCTCGCGACCGGGCAGGCCCATGATCCAGTCGTCGGCAACTTCCTGGTCGATAATGTCGAAGTCGTAACTGCCGGTCGCGGCCAGCCCCATCACGTCCCAGTTGCCCTTGATGCGGGCCTTGTCGCGCGGCACCATGCACATGATCCACTCGGGATTGCCGTCGTCCTTCAATACCGGCTTGCTGTCTTTCTGGATGGCGAAAGCGCCGCCGAACCAGCTGGCGTAGCGCGAGCCAGAACCGAAATGGAAATGGCCGTCCCACACCCGATAGCCGCCATCGATGCGTTCGGCCTTGCCCAGGCTGGAGATCTGGGAAGCTGCCAGCAAGCCTTCGTCACCGTTGTAGATACGATCTGCGGCGGACGGGCCGAGGCCTACGGCGCCTCCGGTAAAACCGATCGCCATGAACACCCAGCCGGTCGAGCCATCGGCGTAGGAAAGCTCCTCGACAACATCGAGATAGGTGTGCGGGTCGACTTCCGCCCCGCCGAATTCGCGCGGCACCCTGAGGCCCCACAGACCGGCATCGGAAATCGCGCGGATTGCGTCGTCGATGATATAGGCGCGGTGCTCGCCCTCGGCAGCGGCCTGTTCGATGACCGGGCGGATCTCGCGCGCCACCTTGCGCGGTTCGGGGCAGGCGCGCGGCGCCAGCCTGATGAATTCCGGCAAGGGCTCCGGCACGGTTCCGTCGGTGTCCGCTGCCGCTGGCCGCGAATCGGTCATGCTTGCCATTCGATCCTCATCCTCGTGTCGTCCAGGGGAGGGGTAACCTATTGTTCGGTCTGTCACCACCGCGGCGTTCGCCGATCAGTCGTCAACGCCCTTGCTATGAACCCTCGGCGGGGTCGTGCCGGACATGGCCTCGAACTTGACAGAAACGAGAATTCAATTCTAATTTAGGGCCGATCGCCGGGCATGGCCCGTGCGAATCGAGACTTTCCCGACCGTGAGGATGCCACCATGACACAGGCCAGGCCGATTGACGCCGACAATCACTATTACGAGCCGCTCGATGCGCTCACCCGCTATCAGGACAAGAGCATGCAGACGCGCGGCGCGCAGATCATGCGCGACGGCAAGCGGGTATTCGTTGTGCTGGGCGGCAAAGTGAACCGCTTCATCCCGAATCCGACTTTCGATCCGGTGATTGTGCCGGGCTGCATTGACCTGTTCTTTCGCGGCCAGGTGCCCGAGGGCGTCGATCCCAGATCCTTTACCCAGGTCGAGCCGATCCACCCCGAATACCTCGATCGCGACAAGCGGATCGAGGTGCTCGACCAGCAAGGTCTCGCCGCCTGCATCATGTATCCCACGCTCGGCGTCGGGGTCGAGGAGGCATTGAAGGACGATCCGGAAGCCACGGTGGCGACGATCACCACCTTCAACCGCTGGCTTGAGGACGATTGGGGCTATGCGTACCAGAACCGGATCATCTCTCTGCCGCTGCTCTCACTGGTCGATGTTCCCGCCGCGCTCAAGGAGTTGGACCGGGTGCTCAAACTGGGCGCGAAGGGCGTTCATATCCGGCCCGCGCCGGTGCCAGCCGAGGGTGGCAATCGTTCGCTGGGCGATCCGATCCACGATCCGGTCTGGGCCGCGATTGCCGAAGCGAACATTCCGGTGTTCTTCCACCTCGGCGACAGCGGCTACAACATGTTCGCCGGGCACTGGGGCGGCAATCCGCTGTTCGAGCCGTTCGTCGGCAAGCCCAATCCACTGGAGGGGCTGGTCGTTGCCGACCGGGCAATCCACGACACCATGGCATCGCTGATCGCGCACGGCGTGTTTACGCGCCACCCCAAATTGCGTGTCGCCTCGATCGAGAATGGCTCGGACTGGGTGGCGATCCTGCTCAAGCGCATGCAGAAGAAGGCGAACCAGATGCCGCAATTCTTCCCCGACGATCCGCTCGACGTGCTGCGCGAGCATGTCTGGGTCGCGCCCTATTACGAGGAAGACATCCGCGCTCTGGCCGATCTGATCGGCGTCGAGCGCGTACTGTTCGGCTCGGACTGGCCGCACGGCGAAGGCCTTTCCAGTCCGGTCGCCTTCGTGGATGATCTCAAGGGCTTTTCGGAAGCCGAGATCGCCAGGGTGATGCGCACCAACAGCGAGGAACTGCTGGGTTACACTCCGGCAAACTGACCTGCCGATTACCAATGCCGGGCCATCGCGCCCGGCACTTTCACGTTTTGCGAAGAGGGAGAGAGCTTCGTGTCAGCACGCGCGATAGATTGCCTTATTAACGTCCATTTCGGTGACGAGGCGCAGGCCGAATGGATGCAGCGAGTTCGCAAGGAATATTTCAAGCAGGGCGAGGACATCTTCGGGCCCTGGGACATGGAAAAGGTCCTCGACGAGATGGACGCACAGGGCGTCGAGAAGGTCGTGGTCATGGGCCAGATCGGCAAGCCCAACGGCTCGCCTTTCAAATTCGTCGAAAAACGTCCCGACCGCTTCGCGATGAGCCTCGGCGGTTTCGACCTGCTCCAGCCGATGGCCAACATTCGCAACATCGAGCCGATCCTGAAAAGCAATCCGGTCGCCTATCTCGCCATCGGTCCCTCGTTCTGGGCCAACGGCACCTACAATCCCGAACACGCGGTCTACTATCCGCTCTACACCAAATGCGTCGAATGGGACGTGCCGCTGTGCATGAACGCCGGACTGCCGGGACCGCCGATTCCCGGTGAAGTGCAGAACCCGATGTATCTCGACCGGGTGTGCCAGCACTTCCCCGACTTGAAGCTGTGCATGATCCACGGCGCCGATCCCTGGTGGGAAATCGCCATCCGGCTGATGGTCAAATATCCCAACCTGCACATGATGACCTCGGCCTGGGCGCCCAAGTACCTGCCCGAGGTGCTGCTTCACTACATGCGCACGCGCGGCAAGAAGAAGGTGATCTTCGCCTCCGATGCGCCGGTGCTGTCGATCACCCGCACCACGAATGAGGCCCGCGCGCTCGACCTGCCCGAAGAGGTCATGGAGAACTGGATGTACAACAATGCCCAGCGCTTCTTCTTCGACCGGCTCGAGGGTAAGAGCGCGTGAGCGAACTGCTCGTCTCCCGCGAAAACGGGGTTGTCACGGTCACGTTCAATCGGCCCGACAAAAAGAACGCACTGACCGGACCGATGTGGACCGAACTCGATCGCGTGACCGCCGAAGTGTTCGCCAATCCCGAGGACCGGGTGCTGGTGCTCAAGGGCGCGGGTGACGATTTCTCCGCCGGCGCCGACCTTTCGGGCGGGCTCGGCGCCGGCGCAAAGGACGCCGGGGAAGAAGGGCCGATGCTGCTCTTCGAAATGCGCAGCGTCGGCGAGATCGTCAATCGCTTGCACCGCATGGCCAAGCCGACCTTGGCGGTAGTTGACGGGGTCTGCGTCGGCGTTGCCTTCGGGCTGGCGCTCGCCTGCGATCTCGTCATCGCCAGCGACCGGGCGCGCTTTGGCGCGGTCTTCGCCAAGCGGGGGCTGGCGCTCGATGGCGGGTTGTCCTGGTCCTTGCCGCGCGCGGTCGGGATGCGGCGCGCCAAGCAGATGGCGTTCTTCGGCGAGATGGTCAGCGGCCCCGACGCGCTGGAGGCAGGCATGATCAACGCCTGCGTGCCGGCTGGCGAGATGCATGCCATGGCCGAGGAATGGGCGGCAAAACTCGCAACTTCGGCGACCACTGCGCTCGGCCTCATCAAGCGGCAGATGGATGCGAGCATGGCGATCCCGATGGACAAGGCCATCGAGGACGAGGCGCGCTCGCAGCACGTCGCTTTCACCACGCACGACCTGCAAGAAGGTATCAGGGCCTTCATGGAACGGCGCGAGCCGCGCTTCACCGGGCGCTGACATGGCAAGCGCCGCGCCAGATCCGCAAGCCATCCGGGACGCGCTGACCGCTCCGGGCGCGCTGTTCGAGGTGCGCGACGAAGAAGTGCGCGGCGTCACCATGCCGGTTTTCGCACACCGCTATGGTTCGCTGGGCGAAATGCTCGAGGCCAGCGCGCGGTTCAGGGACCGCCCTTTCATCGTCGATGGCGAGGAGCGCGTGTCCTTCGCCTTGCACCTCGAGAGAGTGAAGACTCTGGGAACCGCATTGCGCGAACAATACGGCGTCGAACCGGGCGACCGTGTGGCGATCTTTTCCGCCAACCGCTGGGAATGGGTGGTCAGCTTCTGGGCGACGATTGCAATCGGCGCGGTCCCGTGCTGCTTCAACGGATACTGGTCCGCCGATGAATGGGATCACGCCAATGCGCTGACCGAACCGAAAGTGATGATCGCCGACGCCCCACGGCTCGAGCGGGTCGCGGACCGGATCGGGGCGCTGCCGGTCATCGACTTCGACAGGGATTTTGCAGCGCTGCTTGCCGAAAGCGAGCCGGAGGAATTCGCCTTCCACCATGCACAGGAAGACGATCTCGCCATGCTGGTCTTCACAAGCGGCACGACCGGACGACCCAAGGGAGTGATGATGACGCATCGCGGCTGGGTCGGAGCGGTGCAGATCCTCCAGTTCACTATGGCCAACGTCATGGTCGCGATGGGCCTGCCGGTTCCCAAGGCAGGGGACCAGCTTCCACCTAGCGATGGCGTCCAGCTTGTCACCGCACCGCTGTTCCATGTCGCCATGCTGATCTCGGTGGTGCTGGGCGGGATGGGCGACGGCAGCGCCATGGTGCTGATGCGTGGCCGCTTCGACGAGGAGAAGGCGCTCGCCCTGGTCGAGCGCGAAAAGGTGACGCGGTGGTCGCTGCTCGGCAGTGTCGCCGCGCGCGTCGCGGCAAGCCCGGCGCTGGCGCGATATGACACCAGCAGCCTTGTCTCGCTCGGTGTGGGCGGCGCGCCGGTCAGTCCGGCGGTCCAGGAAAAACTGCGCGAGGCTTTCCCGGCCCTCAAGCTCAATCTCGGCATGGGCTATTCGAGCACCGAGGCAGGCAGCGCGACGATCTGCCATGCCGTCGGGCAGGACTTTCTCGACCACCCGACTTCGACCGGCTTTGCCACGGAGACGACCACGCTTGAGATCCGCGATCCCGACGGCAACCCGCTGCCGGATGGCGAATACGGTGCGGTCCACCTGCGCAGCCCCTATGTCATGCTCGGCTACTGGCGGGACGAGGCGGCAAGCGCGGAGGTGCTCAAGCCTGGCGGCTGGCTCGACGTGGGGGATGTCGCCAAGCTCGAAGACGGGCGGCTCTACATAAACTCGCGCGCTCGTGACCTGATCCTGGTCAATGCCGAGAACGTCGCGCCGGTCGAGGTTGAATATGTGCTGGAATCGCATCCCGACGTTCGCGAGGCGGCGGTCCTGGCCGTCGATGACGACCTGACCGGCGATGCGGTCATGGCGGTGGTGTCCGCCGAGCCGGGAAGCGCGCCCGATGTCGAGGCGCTGCGTGCGTGGTGTAGCGAAAGGCTGGCGCGCTACAAGGTGCCGACACGCTGGCATGTCCACCAAGGCGACCTGCCACGAACAGCGAGCGGCAAATTGCAGAAGCACAGGATTCGCGATCTGCTACAGGCCGGCGGGCAGGAGGTCGTCTGAATGCACGCCAGTCGCCCTCTCGACGCCGACGCGCAGGTACACGATGGCCTGACCCCCGCCCAGCGCCGCCGCCGTGAGGCGATCATCTCGGCGACGTCGGACATGCTGGCGACGCGCGAGCCGGCGCAGATCCACATGCGCGATATCGCCGCCGAGGCGGGCGTCGCGCTTGGCACGCTTTACCGGTATTTCCCGTCGAAAGAGCTTCTCTACGCACATTGCGTGGCTGCCTGGGGTCAGGCCTTCGCTCCCATGACCCGAACGCAGAACAGCAAGGCGGCGAGCGACGCGGAACGCATCAGCCGCGTGCTGCGCAGGACGGTGAAAGCCTACGAGCGCTGGCCCAATTTCTACCGCCTGATCGCGCTGCTAGAGATCACCGATGACAGCGAGGCGCGCAGCGTCTATCAGGTTTTTTACGAAAGTTACCGGGCGCTGCTGGCTACGGTGCTCGTGGATACGGATCCCGACGATGCGGCGGTGGTCGTGCAGATGCTGCTGTCGTCTCTGGGCAATGCGCTCGGCAAATGGTTTCTCGGAGAGTGGAAGGTTGAAGCTGTCCACGCGCATGTGACCAAGGCAGTAGAGCTGATCTTCGGCCAGCCGCGCAAGCGTGCGTAGAGCAGGGAGTTTTGCAGTGAACGATTCGGCGAATCCGCGATGGACGCACCGCCCGGAAGGCTCGAACTGGGGCGATTTCGGGCCGGACGATCAGCAGGGCCGGATGAATCTGATCACGCCCGAAGTCCGCCTTGCCGCCATGCGCGAGGTTCGGGAAGGCAAGGTATTCCCGCTCAGCCTGCCGCTCGATTTTCCGGGCGGCGATGACGAGCACGAGGCCCGCAAGGCACCGCGGCTGGTGTCGAACGAGCTGGGCGGCAACCGGCTGTGCAATCATGCGATCATGCCCACCGATCTGACCTGCGACGATACAGTGATCCTCTCGCTTCAGTATTCCACGCAATGGGATGCGCTGGTGCACTGGGGGCGACAGTTCGATGTCCATGGCGACGGCAATCCGGTGCCGGTCTACTACAACGGCTATCGCGCCCATGAGCATGTGATCTGCGGCACTGACGGTACCGGACCCTATGCCGCGGCCCTCGGAATCGAGAACATGGCGACGACCGGGGTTCAGGGCCGGGGCGTGCTGGTCAACCTGGTCAAGGCCTTTGGAACCGAGCGCCAGTGGATCGATCACGACATGCTGATGCAGGCAATCGACGATCAGGGCGTGGAAGTGCGCGAAGGCGACATGCTGCTGCTTTACACCGGCTATGGCGATGCGGTGATGGCCATGAACAGGCAGCCGGACATAGCGAAGCTGGCAGAGACAGGCGCTGTATTGCGCGGCGTCGACGAGCGCCTGCTCGACTGGATCGATGAGTCGGGCGTGTCCGCCGTCATATCCGACAATCAGGCCGTCGAGGGCTTCGATCTCGAAAATCCGGCCGATGGACCGGGCGGCATGCTGCCGTTGCACGACCGGTGCCTGTTCAAGCTCGGCATTCATCTTGGTGAGCTTTGGTGGCTCAAGGATCTGGCGGATTATCTCGATGCGCAGGGCCGGCACGCGTTCCTGCTGACCGCGCCACCGCTGCGCTTGCCGGGCGCGGCAGGTTCGCCAGCCACACCGGTGGCGACGGTTTGAGCGTGCAGGCCGCCCGGTTGACTATCGGGGCAATTCGCTTGCAGACCTCATGATCGATCAGGATGCGTTTGGGAGAATGCAACATGGCAACCACGCTTGATCGCAACCGGCTAGAGGACGCCAGCGACGAACGTCTGGCCGAGGCGGTGCGCTTTTCCGACCCGATGACTCTGCGCGGAGTGCTCTATTATCTGACCGGTGACGAAAGCCTAGCCGAAGTGCCGACGGGGCAGTCGCGGCTCAGGGCAGTTGCCTTGATGGACGTCGTCGATCAATCAGCGCGCGAAGAGTTGTGGGAGAGGGCGCTGGATCTCCTCAAGCGCATTCGCGACGGGCGCTTCGTTCCTGAACCGACAGACAAGGCGCGCCTCAGCCGCGCCCTGGAACTGGCGGCTGGTGAACCGATTCCCGATTTCGATCTTGAGATGTGGATCGAGCAGACCGCACTCGATCCGTGGAGCCGCACCTTCGCCTGGAAGCAGGAACCGCCGCGCGAGCGCGTCGAGAATTTCACTGTCGCCGTCATCGGAGCGGGGATCGGCGGTCTCAATGCCGCGATCAGCCTCAAGCGGGCTGGCATCCCCTATTTCGTGATCGAGAAGAACGCCGATGTCGGCGGCACCTGGTTCGAAAATACCTATCCCGGCGCGCGAGTCGATTCGGCAAGCCGGGTCTATTCGCACATCTTCGGCATCGACTACGAATTTCCCTACGCCTTCTGCCCGCAGGCGGAAAACCTCGAATATCTGAGCTGGGTTGCCGACAGGTTCGACCTGCGCGACGGGATCGAGTTCGAAACCGAAGTCAGCGCAATGGAATGGGACGAGGCCGAAGCCTGTTGGCACATCAGGGGCCGCGGACCCGATGGCGAAAAGCAGTGGCAGGCCAATGCGGTCATAACCGGCGTCGGTTTCCTCTCGCGCCCCGAGCTACCCGCGATCGAAGGTCTGGAAGACTATACCGGGCCGATGTTTCACACCGCGCGCTGGCGTCACGATGTCGATCTTGAGGGCAAGGACGTGGCCTTGGTTGGCTCCGGCGCATCGGGCTATCAGCTTGCGCCGGTGCTGGCAGACAAGGTCGGCAGCCTCACCATTTTTCAGCGCACCCCCAGCTGGTGCTTCGATGTCCCGGGATACCTGTCGCGCCTGCCCGAGCCGATGACATGGATGAACGAGGCGATGCCGTACCTGCGCAATTTTGCGCGGTTTCGCATCAGCTATGGCTCGGCGCCGCACCTTGTCGCACAGTACATGCGGGTCGATCCCGAATATCGGGACGAGTTCGCAATGAGCGAGGTCAACCACAAGATCCGCGACGAGCGGCTGGCCTTCATGCGCAGCAAGCTGGGCGACCGCGACGACCTGATGGCCAAGATGACGCCCAAGGCACCGCCCAATTCAGCGCGGCAGGTGTTTGTCGATCCGGAAAACTGCATTCTCGACACGGTTGTCCGTGACCATGTCGAAGTGGTGAGCGAGCCGATCGCGCGGTTCGTTGTCGACGGGATCGAGACGGAAGACGGCGCTCATCGCCGCTTCGATGCGATAGTCCTCGCCACCGGTTTCAAGGCCAACGATTTCCTCTGGCCGATGGAAATCAAGGGCAGGGGCGGGATCACGCCGGACGAGCTGTGGGCCAAGGACGGCCCGCGCGCTTACCTCGGCACGATGATGCCGGGCTTTCCCAACCTGTTCATGCTCTATGGCCCCAACACCAACAATTTCGGCGGCTTGCAGATCGTCGATTTCGAGGAAATGGTCACGCGTTTCGCGTTGGGCTGCATCGCCGGGCTGATCGAGGAGGGCAAGCGCAGCGTTGATGTCGGCGAGGAGGCCTACTGGCGATACAACGCCATTGTCGACGAATATGAAGACGGCATGATCTACAAGGATCCTCGCGTAAAAAGCTACTACACCAACGAGTTCGGGCGATCCGCTGCTAATTGCGGGGTCGATATTCGTCGTATCTGGCACTGGCTTCTCGATCCAGCGCGCAGGCCGGAGCCGGGCGGAAAGGACGACAGCGAGCCGAGGCCCTGGTTCGGGGAAGACCTGATCGTCGGTTAGACTATTTCTGCCACAGCAGCTGCGCTGCTTTGCGCGCCTGACGACCGCGCCCGCCATTCTCGCCGATCAGCGCCTTGAGGCGATAGCTCCAGAAGTGCAGCGGATGCTCCAGCGTCATGCCCATGGCGCCCATCATCTGGTGAAAGTCGTAGACCGCAATGCGGGCGCTTTCCTGTGCGTGCAGCGCGGCGAGCGCCGCCTCGCCGGGATCGCCGAGCCCGGCCGCGCGCAGCGTCATCCAGTAGAGCGAATCGGTGCGCACGTGAATTTCGGCAAGGCGGTGGCGCAGGGCCTGGAATGTCGCGAGGGGGCGGCCAAACTGTTTGCGCTCGGACAGGTGCTCGATGGTGCTGGCAAGAGCCGCGCGTAGCAGGCCGGTTGCTTCTGACGCCAGAGCAAGGTTTGCCCGCATGCGAACTTGCCGACCGTCGAGGTCCGTGGCGGCCGCGGCGAGGGCCGCTTCGTCTCGAGCAAGAAAGCCCATCGGATAGGCGAACAGCGAGTCCGGGTCTGCCAGCACCGAGCCGGGTGACGGCGTCAACGTCGAGACGGTGTCATTCTCGCCAAGCACCAGTAGCGTGGCCCCATCCGCCAGATAGCGCACCGGCTGCCATAGCCGGTCATGCTCTGCGACACAGACAGGACGTTGCACTTCGTCGCCAAGCAGCGGGCCGATGAAAGCGCTGTTGGCCGCCTCGACCGCGAAGGGCAGGCGCGCTGCGCGCTCGACCACCAGCATGGCGCCGACCAGGCCGAATTCCGGCTCGCGGGCGATTTCCAGAAAGCCGCCTTCGACCAGCGCCGCTTCGAGTTCGTCGTTGCCGAGCGCAAAGGGGACTTCGCCGATTGGAGCGGTTGTGAACGGTTTGACCAGTCCTTCGAGCGCATCGAGCAAGGTGACATGATCGGGAGTGAGCGCGAAATCCATCAGCGCGGCTCCCTTGGCAGGTTGAGGACGCTGGTAGCGACGAGGTTGAGCTGGATTTCGGCCGCGCCCGAAGCAATCCCGGCGACGATCCCGCGCTGGTGGTGCATCTTGAGGAAGGGATCGCCGGTTCCAAGCGCGCCGGGCAGGTGCTCGACAATAAATTCGGCCACGGCCCGCTCGGCCATGACCGTTGCGAAGCGCGCCGTCGCCGCTTCCGGGCCGACGGCCTCGCCATGGGCGCGCTGGCTGACGATGGCGTAGATAGCCGCGCGTGAAGCTTCGCACAGGCTAGCCGCACGCGCTGCTTCGATCCGCACCGCGCCATCGGCGAAGTCTCCGTGGGCTTCGAGCGTGGCCACGGCGCGGTCCAGCGCCTTGCGAGCCAGATGATAGCGCGGAATGCCGAGGCGCTCGTTGCGCAGCGAATAGTCGATGATTTCCCAGGCCTGCCCTTCCTCGCCGAGGCGCGCGCCGGCCGGGACGAGGACGTCGTCAAAGAACACCTCGTGGATGTCGCCCTCGCCGATAATGCTGGGAATTTCGCGCACGGTGATGCCCGGCGTATCCATCGGCAACAGGAAAATACTGATCCCCGATTTGCGGTCCGGCCCGGTGCGCGCGAGCAGGAAGCAGGTGTCGGCCAGTCGCGCATAGCTGGTCCAGATCTTCTGGCCGTTGATGCGGTAGCTGTCGCCTTCGAGCACGGCGCTGGTGCGCAGCGAGGCGAGGTCGGATCCGGCGCCCGGCTCCGAGAAGCCCTGACACCAGATGGCGTCACCGTTGACGATCGGCGGGAGGTAGCGCTCTTTCTGTTCTTCGCTGCCATAGCGAACCAGCGTCGGGCCGATCCAGTTGACATTCATGTATTGGGCGCCGCGCGGTTCGCCCGCGCTCCACATTTCCTCGGCGAGAATCTGCTGGTGCCACGGGTCCGCACCCTGTCCGCCCAGTTCGACCGGCCAGTGCGGAAACAGCAGGTCCTGCTCTGCCAGAGCGGCGCAGAATAGCCGCGATTGCCGGGTCAGTTCCTCGTTGCCAGGGCCATGCGCGGCCACTTCTTCCCAGTCGGGAGGGACATTGCGCTCGATAAACCCGCGAACGGCTTCGCGAAACGCCTGCTGATCCTCAGTCCATTCGAAATCCATCGACGGGTTTTCCCTCGTTTCGCTTTCGGCCTTCATGCTGGATCGCTCGGCACTTGCCAATGGGTGAGGCGAACCAACGCGTCGACGATGAGGGGCCGCCCGCGGCATTGCGACTGGCGATTGCCGGACGGTAAACCCCGGCCATGCATCCCCACTCCAGGCACTGGGCCGATTTGAGGAGTCTGAAGTCTCGCTTGCCATGCATTGCTCGACGCGAATAGACTGCCCTTCGAGGAGAAACCGTGCCCCGCATCAATATCGATAGGATTGAACAGGATATCTTGGCCATTGCCCGCTTCGGCCTGCAAGAGGGCCGGCAAGGCGTATATCGCCAGGGATTTGGCAAGGCGGACATGGAAGTGCGCAAGTGGCTTGGGCGCACTTTCGACGAATTGGGCATGGCGCATCGCATGGACGGTGCCGGCAATGTCATCGGCCGCTATGGGCCGGGCGACAAGCCCGCCATTGCCATCGGTTCGCACCTCGATTCGGTTCCCGCTGCGGGAATGTTTGATGGCGTGCTGGGTGTGGCGGCCGGACTGGAAGTCGTTCGCACCCTTCAGGAAAACGGGATCGAGCCGGACCATCCGATCGAAGTGATCGGGACCAGTGAGGAAGAAGGCCGCTTCGGTGGCATGCTCGGCGCCCAGGCGATGACCGGCCATATCACCCGCGAATGGCTGGAAACCGCCAGCGACGAGCGGGGCAACGCGCTCAAGGATGCCATGGCCGAGGCGGGGCTCGACGTGTTCGAAGCGCTCCATGCCTATCGGCGACCGGAAGAATTCCGCGCCTTTCTCGAACTGCACATCGAACAGGGCCCGATTCTGGATTCGGAACGGCAGACCATCGGTGTGGTCGAGGGCATCTCCGGCGTCTTCAAGTGGAACTGCCGCTTGATCGGCAAAGCGGGCCATGCCGGGACCGCGCCGATGGACATGCGTTCGGACGCTTTCATGGGCATCGCCGACTTTGCGCACGAGATCCAGCGCATCATCGACGAGGAAGGCAGCGACAAGAGCCGGATCACAATTGGCCACGTCGGCCTCAAGCCCGGATTCCCGCACACCGTGCCGGGCGAGGCGGACTTTACGATTGTCGGGCGCGATCTCGACGAAGAGGTCATGCGCGGGCTCGCCAATGCCTGCCGCCGCGTCCTTTCATCGATTGCGCGCAAGCACCGGCTCAAGTTCGAATACGAGGAGATGAGCTGGCTGAAACCCGCCTTCTGCGACAAGGACCTGGTCGCGATGATCGAGGCCAAGACGAAAGCGCTCGGTTACAGCTACAAGGTGATGCCGTCGGGCGCGGGCCACGACGCGCAATTCTTCTGCGATCACACCAGGGCGGCGATGATCTTCGTTCCCTCGGTTGGCGGCATCAGCCACGCGCCGGACGAATGGACCCATTGGAGCGACATCGAGCAGGGCGCGCAATTACTGTTCGAAACCGTGCTTGAGCTGGCCTGCGAGACGGTGGCCAAGCCCAAGGCCGACGCCTGAAGGATCTTCAGTCCACGACCAGACCGTAAGCCTTGCGGAACTCCTCCGGCATGTTCCGGCCATGAGGATCGTTGCCGATTGAGACGCGCTGCAGGTTCCGTGTGACACCGGCGGGAAGCGCGGGCCGGCCATGCTGAAGCGCGAGATTGTCCCAAACCAGAAAGTCTCCGGTTTTCCAGACATGTTCGAGTGTGAATTGGGGATCGTACAGGGTGCCGAAAAGCTCAATGATGAGCTCTTCCCCCTCGACCGGATCCAGCTCCACGATGCGTTCGGTCTGGCTGGCATTGACGTAGAGTATGTCCTTGCCGGTGCGCGGATGGGTCATGAGCACCGGGTGCTCCGCGCCGGGCCAGTTGTCGGGAATGTCCCATTTGCCGCGCTCACGTTCCGACGAGCTTTCCATGGTCGGCCACAGGTGCAGGGCGGTGAGGTCCCTGATGCGGCGGCGCAGCTCTTCGGGCAGCGCCTGTGCAGCGCCGACCGCGTCAACGAAACGGGTGCAGCTGACCAGATCGTCGACGTCTACCGCATGGAGCGAGATGGCATCGAGCGGTTCGCAACAGGACATGTCGCTGTGAAAGGCGAGCTCCTTGCTGCCGAGGCCGCCGATCTCGGGATCGGGAGAGACGAACAGCGGTGCCCTCTCGCGCACGGCCTTGCCGAACCATGCCGAGACCGCGAGTTGCTCGTCGTAGTCCAGCGATTGACCGGGGAAGACCAGCAGCTTGTGCTCGTCGAGCATGGCGCGCAGTGTCTCAGCCTCCTGTGAGGACACCGGCTCGCGCAAGTCGAGATCGACACGCGCGCCAAAAGTGCCAAGCGGCTCCCACGCAATTCCAGCCACGACAACCTCTCCCGAAGCTCGTTGCCGGTCAAGCTAACCGGGTGTGCGGCCAATTGCCAGCGTGCGGACAACCGGTCGTCTGCGCTGTTTTGAAAACGAAGCGTCTGCGGCGTCAGCCCGCCAGCAGGTCTTCCATCGCATGCAGCGCAATCGCGTGGTTGAGGATGATGTCCTTGCGGGTATTCTTCGCGTGGTCGTCGCTCTTGCGGTAGTCCTCGATCGAGGCGGCGAGCTTGGCTTCGTCGAAGATGCCGACTTTGGCCAGCTTCTCCGAGGACAGCCACTTCGCGATCAGCTTGTCGATCTCGGCCACCTTGGCTTCATCAGTGTGCGCCGGCGGCGCCATGAAGGCGAATTTCTCGCGCTTGTAGAGCACTTCGGGAAGCACGTGCTTCATTGCCTCGCGCACCACCCATTTCTCCACCCCGTCGCGAATGCGCACGTGCGGCGGGATGCGCATGGCGAGTTCGGCAACGTGATGATCGAGGAAGGCCGGGCGCGATTCGAGGCTGTTGGCCATGTCGACCCGGTCCCCGCCCCAGTTGAGGATCTGGCCTTCCAGCATGGTCTTGATCCAGGAATACTGGACCTTGTCGAGCACGTGGCGGCCATCGAGCATCGCCTTGTCGAGGCTGTAGGCGATGGCGGCGATCGGATCGTAGTCGCCAAGCTTTGCCTTGAATTCATCGCTGAGCAGCGGCTTGACGCGCTCCAGCGTCAGCATCCACGGCTGGATCCAGCTGGGGGTGAAGCCCATCACTTCCTCGAAGGCCGGGTGCGAGACCTGCTCCTCGGCCAGCACCGAGCCGGCGAAGATCGCGTTGCGCTTCTTCATGTCGTCGCCGGCGGCGGTTTCGGAATAGGCCGGATCGTGCAGGAAATAGTCGGCCTTGAACTGGGCATAGCCACCGAACAGCTCGTCGGAACCTTCGCCGGTAATGACCACCTTGTATCCGACCTTACGGACATGTCGGCTCATGAGCATCTTGGCGACGCCCAGCGTGTTGTAGAACGTGCGCTCCGAATAATAGACCGCGTCTTCGAAATTCTTGCCGTAGAGGTCGAGCGCCTTGACCCGCAGGATATCCTGATCCGCGCCTGCTTTCTCGGCCATTTCGGTGGCGATGTGGGCTTCGTCGTAGCGGTCGTCGTCGAAACTGATGGTGAAGGCCTTGACCGGCGATTGCTGGATCGCGGCGGCCATGCCGATGATCGAGCAGCTGTCGATGCCTCCCGAGAGATAACAGGCCACCGGCACGTCGGCTTCGAGGCGAAAGGCAACGCTTTCGACCAGCGCCTGCCGGACATTTTCGATATGCTCTTCGTCGGGCAGGTCGTCATGCTCACCATCGAGCGGGAATTCCGCGTCCCAGTAATAGCGGTCTTCCATCTCGAATTCGTCGCCCTTACGCGTGACGATCAGCATGTGGCCCGGCTTCAAAGCATGAATCTGCTCGAACAGGGTCATGCCCGGCACCATCACCTGCATCATCTGGTGAAGCTGCGCCTTGGGGCAGACCTCTCGCGGCACCGCCGGGTGAGCGAGCATCGCCTTGATCTCGCTGCCCCAAAAAAAGCCGTTTTCGCCAAGGTGGTAGAACAGCGGCCGTATACCGAAACGATCTCGCACGAGGATCAGCTGCTGCTTGGCCTCGTCGAAGATGGTGAAAGCGAATTCGCCGCGCAGGTGCTCGACGAAATCCAGCCCATGCTTGTGATAAAGCTTGAGCGCGATCTCGCTGTCCGACTTGGTGGTGAATTCGTAGCCGTCGGTCCGCAGGATGCCGCGCAAGCGGCGATAGTCGTAGAATTCGCCGTTCACGGTCAGAACCAGGCTGCCGGTTCCGTCTGCCTCATGGCCGAAGATCGGCTGATCGCCTGCCTCAAGGCCGATGATCGACAGCCGCGTGTGGATCATGGCGAGCGCATTTGAGGTATCGAAATGGAAGCCGCGGCCATCGGGCCCGCGGTGATACATCCGATCCGCCATTTGCGCGGCCACAGTTTCGATGTCGGGAGAATGGGTCTTGGGGCTCCAGGCCCCGGCTATGCCGCACATACAGGTGGTCCTATACGGATGGTGATGAATTCAGGCGATCAGGTCGTCGGGCACCACCTTGGCAGCGCAACCGAACACGGCGAGCAGCAAGGCCTGGCGAATCCAGACCGCGCCGTCTGCCTGGTTGAAATAGAGATTGTGGTCGGTTGCATCGAGGCTGACGTCCAGCTCCGCGCTTCGCGCCAGCGGATGGAGGATGACGGTATCGTCCTTCATCTTGCTCGACGCGTCGAGCGCAAAGCCGTCATAGAAGCGGTAGCTCCCTCCCAGAAGCGCAATCGCGTTGATGTAAATGACATCGAGGTATTCGAGGTGGGACTCCAGGTCCTGCGAGAAATCGATACCGATCGGGCTGTTGTCGGTCAGCTCCCGCATTTCCACGCCCAGCGGGTCGGCCATTTCCGAAAAGATGGTGATGTGATTGATGTTCTCGTGGAACAGGAGCGCGATCATCAGGAAGCTCTTGACCGTGCGCATGTTGCCCGGCGTGCCGATGATGCCGATGTTGAGGCGGTATTCCTCCTCGCTCTGCGTGAAGGCGATTTCCGGGCGCCATTTCAGCAGCGCATACCAGTCCGCCAGAGCCTGGGTGGGATGCTCGTCCGCACCGTTGCCGCCATTGAGCAACGGGATGCGCAAATACTCGCACAGCTCCGCCACTGCCGATTCCTCGGTGTGGCGCATTGCCACGACATCGGCGTAGGAATTGAACATCTGGCCGATGTCGCGCATCGATTCGCCCTTGGCGACGCCGGTAGTGCGCGCATCGGCGACGCTGATCGTCTTGCCGCCGAGGTGAAGCATGGCGCTTTCGAAGGACAGGCGGGTGCGAGTGCTCGGCTCGAAGAAGGCGGCGGCGAGAATGCGGTCTTCCAACGCATGGGCAACCGGGAATTTCTTGAGCTGGAGGTAGGCTGCGAACTTGGCGAGTTCGCACAAAAGCTCCTTGTCGAACTGCGCGGCGGAAAGGACGGACTGGCCGCGAAGCCGCTCCAGCACGTCCATTTTCAGCTTGGGCGAGTGCGCGTGGATACCGGCCGGATCGGGACAATTGCCGATCATTCCGCGGTCGCGCTTCAGGGCGACCTTGTGCTTTACCTGCGATGCGGGCGTGCTCACCAGGTTTCCCCGCTGGCAAGGTCCTTCACCAGCAGCACCGCCAGCGCCAGCGCCGCTAGCGCGCACCATGCCAGAGATCCGTATACGATTGCCGTCAGGAAGCCTGCGGAAAATGTCATGGAGATTCTCTCAATTCGTCCCAGTCGAACCGGGATCGGGACAGCCAGGCGCAGGCCAGCACCCAGACCATCGACACGGCGGTGGCAATTAGAGAGGCCACGTACCAGCCGATCGCGAAGTAGCAGACGAGGCCAACGCCTGCACCCAACAACATCCCGCCAACGGCTCCGGCGCGGTTCGCGCTGCGCCAGTACAATCCTGTTATGATAGGCCAAATCATCGCGCCGACAAGGGGGCCAGCGAAAAACAGGACCGACGCCAGTGTGCCGATGCGTGGAATGCAGACCGCCCAGGTGAACAATCCGAGCCCTAGGGTGATGATCTGCGCGACCTTCTTGAGCCGCGTAGGTGTGGCGGCGGGTGCGATCATCCGGCGATAAATGTCTTCGGTGACAAGGTCCGATGTCGCGGCAAGCAGGCTGTCGATGCTCGATGCCAGCGAACAGAATACGATGATGAAGATTGCGATCGCGCCGATCTCTCCAAGCACGGAGACAACCACCAGCGGCCCGACCATGTCGGCAGCCGGAACCGGCACGTTGAGCACGCCCGAGACGAGCGCGATGAACCCGGCCGCCACGGGAATCGGGAACCAGATCAGCCCGCCGATGAAGAAGGCCTTGCCGCCCACGCCTTCGCGATAGGCGAACGCGCGGCTCCACCAGACGTTGTTGTGAAACACCTCGCCAAGGCCGAACAGCAGGTTGTTGAAGATCGCCATGATCGCCGCCGGGAACAGCACCGAAAGCAGCGCAGGGCGCTCCGCCGCGAGATTGGTATGGATTTCGTCGATCGTGACATTGGACAGGACGGCAAAGCCGACAATCACGATGCCGACGATGATGATCAGCGTCTGGATGAAGTCGGTGCCGATAACCGCCGCCAGTCCGCCGCGCATCGTGTAAATGACGCAGACCGCGAGGATCACGCTCATGCCCCAGACATAGGGTATGCCGGACAGCGCATTGAGCAGGATCCCGCCGGCCATCGCCATGCTCACCAGCCAGGTCAGCGAATAGAACAGCGTGAACAGCAGGAAGATCGACCAGGCGCCTTTCCCGTATCGCAGGCGAAAGAAATCGCCGCTGGTATAGCCGTTCGGCATCAGTTTGCGGATGCGGCCCGCCATCGGTGCGAACAGGAACAGGCCGAAACTGGCCGTGGCATAGGCGAGCATGCCCCATATGCCGAGCTGGAGCGCGAATTGCGGCGCCAGCATCGTGGTGTTCGACGTTATCCAGGTCGCCGCGGCTGTCGCCGATCCCAGCGCCAGACCGACAGTGCGGCCAGCGAGCGCATGGTCTTCGAAGGTCTTGTTGCGCCTGCCCCAGTAGATGCCGAGGCCGATCCACAAGACACTGAACAGCGCCAGCAGGATCCAGCCGGTCATCGGCGCCAGTATCGCCGAACCCTCATTCATCGCGTGCACCCCTCAGGATCGCGGCCACGACGGCAATGGTTACGATCGCCCCGAGCAGGGCGAGCCACAATGCCTGAGTCAATGACTGGTGTCTGACTTCGAGCACCAGGGGGTCGGCCTGTGCGCCGTCTGCCGTGCGCAGGCGAAGGAAATAGTCGCCGTCCTGCAGGCCCGAAACGAAGAAAGACGAGTTGGTGCCATTGTAGAGCTCGGTCGCGTCGGCGAAATCGGCAGTCTCGGCCATTTCAAGCGAGACCGCCTCTCCTGCTTGCCACTCGACGAGGACGTAGCCGGTTTCGCTCGCAAGGGGGCTGTCGGTGGTAAAGGCCGGCTCATCCGCCTTGAGTGGCGCGGCCAGCGCTAGGCAGGCGAGCTGCGCGCATAACCACGGCGACTTGCGCCATCCACTGGTGCGGCGATGCCTGGCTGGATTATCGGCAAGTACCTGGCGGTGCGCGGACGAATGCCGTGCAGAGATCAAGGCTTTGCTGGAAAGTAAGATTGGTCGTTTGCCATCCTGCCGGCCGTCTCGCCGGTGCGCTTGCCGATGTGCCCAAGATTTCAGGCCCTTAACAAGCCGACGTGGACTTGGGAACCTTTCCGGCGAGATTTGTTCTCCCTCATCTGCCATGGGGCAGGGCGAACGCGCAATCCCCATTCCACTCCCTCGAGCAAAGGAAGTGAGCAATCTTTTCCCATTGATCGTCGAAAAATGGTGGTGGACGCTGTAGCATCGGGTGACCGTCGAGACACGGTGGACGTTGATTTATAGCTTTTCCCGAAGCGCTTCGTAAGGGGTTTTGCCTTTGAATGCGCCGTGCGGTCGATGGAAGTTGTAGAAGCGTTCCCATTC
>Ga0181594_10000479_pt1 | contig 36967 bp, 27 predicted proteins | sample 071ome_18_FD_145603 | JGI IMG/M metagenome (GOLD analysis project Ga0181594, IMG submission 145603) | Coastal salt marsh microbial communities from the Groves Creek Marsh, Skidaway Island, Georgia - 071413BT metaG (spades assembly) | ecosystem: Environmental > Aquatic > Marine > Intertidal zone...
TGGACGTGAAGGACAACGGCGTGGATGACCGCGAACTGATCGAGGTGAATGCTGCCATTCGCAACCACCCGATTGAGGCTGTCGGTCGTGTCCTGCGCGGTCACATGACGGCCATGAAAAAGGTGGTCTGAGCCGTCAAACGCTGGTCAGCGCAACACAACCATAAAAAAAGCCGGGCATTGCCCGGCTTTTTTGTGTTCATTGAAACGCTCGCCTTTAATTCGGCTGATTGAACAACGCGGTCCCATTGATGGCAATCATCAGGTGCGCACCCGGCGTCCCTTCCAGCATCATCCAGGGCATGCCCTGCCCGGCCAGGGCATTGTCACGCTGGCTGGCTGCCGACATACCCATGACATCAGAGGTGGCATTGGGCAGGTAAACAATCCACAACAGCTGGATGCGATCATCCTCGTCATAAAGCCGATAGGAGATGAAACCGAATTCCCGCGGCTTGATGCTGCCACTGGCAATGGCGTCATCCTAGGCGGCCTGCAAGTCATCTCTGGGGTGACATTCGACATGGTTGCTGCCCGTGCGCAGGACAATGCGCTCACCGGTCTGTTCGTCATAGCGAAACACCGCGGCACCAGCCTGCAGGTCAGCAGGCAATGGCCGCACGGCCTGCGCAATCAGTTCAGCGTCACTTTGTGCGACGCTCGCCAAAGGCAACGCCAGTGCCGTAAACACCAGGGATAGTCCCCCTGACCTCGTATACATCTTGTTCATCATGTTTCCCCCGCTGCCATGACGGCATTGGATGACAGTGCGCCATTCTAAGCTGAAACGAAAACAGGCACACCTCTATGAAGCGTGCCTGTTAAAGTTCTGAAACTGGCGCAGGGCTAACGCAGTGAGCGACCGCTGAACTGTGTTGGCGTATAGGTTGGGAAACCATAATCACGTGCGCCTCGCCCGACCCCGTTCATGACGATGAAATGGTCGTGAATGCGAATATCCTGGGCGCAATTGATCAGGTGCACAATCTGATAACAGTCCAGCAGGAAAACGAGCTGCGCTTCCAGCTGCGCCATTGGCCCTGCCAGCATCGCCTGCTGTTGACTCACTGATACCTGGGTGGCGGCCCAGTAATCCTGTGGCGTCATCAGTGACTGACCGAGATCGATGGTCAGGGTAATGCGCGCCACCTGGTCTTCCCCGACAGTAATTTCCATGCGGGTCATGTTCAGCATGTGGGCATGCGCGCCCTGACCCAGGCCAAAGAGCAGCGGGCACAGGAGGAACAGGGCAATGATTTTATGAACGAACCGGGTCATGCACTTACGGGATGAATTATTGTACTTGCAGCTAATGCGCAAATACTGTGCCGCAAAATCAGCCCGTTATTACTCGCCATGCAGACAGGAACATGGTCGATTAGAGTGCAATGAATAAAAACAGGCCCCGTTTTATGGCGACATGCCGGGCCCGAAGCGTAGGTCGGCATAGGCCTGCAAGGCCGCTTGCCGACAAGGACGTGAACACTCATGTCGGCAACGCTACGCTATGCCGACCTGCAGGAATCGCGCATAAAAAAACCGGGGCAAGCCCCGGTTTTTTTCAAGCCGTGATGTTTACAGCGAGAGCACTTTTTCGCCGCGTGCGACGCCGGATACCCCAGTGCGGGCGACTTCAAGAATCGAGGTGCCCTGCAAGGCCTGGATGAAGCCGTCCAGCTTCTCGCTGGTACCGGCCAGCTGAATGGTGTACATGGTCGGGGTCACGTCCACGACATCGCCACGGAAGATATCCGCAACACGTTTGACTTCAGCGCGCTGGGCACCGGTGGCCTTGACCTTGATCAGCATCAGCTCGCGCTCGATGTGACTTCCCTCGGTCAGATCAACCAGCTTGGCAACATCGACTACCTTGTTCAGGTGCTTGATGATCTGCTCGATCTTGCGATCATCACCGATAGTGGTCAGGGTCAGACGCGACAGGGTCGGGTCCTCCGTGGGCGCCACAGTGAGTGAGTTGATGTTGTAGTTGCGTTGTGAAAACAGGCCGACCACGCGAGACAGGGCACCCGGCTGGTTTTCCATCAATACAGATACGATGCGTCTCATGTCAGGTCCTCTCTGTCTTGCTCAGGAACATTTCACTCATGTAACCGCCGCGAATGGCCATCGGGTATACATGTTCTTCAGGGTCTACGGAAACATCGATGAAGACCAGCTTGTCCTTCATGGCAAACGCTTCCGCCATCTTGGCGTCCAGTTCACTGAGCTTGTCGATGCGCACACCGGCATGGCCGTAGGCTTCTGACAGGGCAATGAAATCAGGCAGTGAATCGGCATAGGTACTGGCCGAATGGCGACCGCCGTACTGCATGTCCTGCCACTGTTTCACCATACCCAGCGCCTTGTTGTTCAAGTTGACGATCTTGATCGGCAACGCACACTGCTTGCAGGTGGCCAGTTCCTGGATATTCATCTGGATACTGCCCTCCCCGGTAACGCAGGCCACGATCGCATCCGGAAACGCCAGTTGCACACCCATAGCAGACGGCAAACCGAAACCCATGGTGCCCAGACCACCGGAGTTGATCCAGCGGCGCGGCAAATCGAAGTGATAATGCTGGGCGGCAAACATCTGGTGCTGGCCAACATCGGAGGTGATGTAGGCATCACCGTTGGTGGCCCGGTACAGCGCCTGGATGACCTGCTGCGGCTTGATGATGCCACCGCCGGCATTTTCAACCGCCAGGCATTGGCGCTCACGCCACTTGTCGATCTGTGCCCACCAGGCGGCCAGCGCCTCGGCATCCACTTTCTGTTTGGCGGCAGACACCTGTTCGACCATTTCTTTCAGTACCGGCTCAACTGGACCCACGATCGGCACATGTGCTGTAACGGTTTTGGAAATCGAGGCCGGGTCGATATCCACATGCAGGATTGTGGCGTTCGGGCAGAATTTGCTGACGTCTGAGTTGGTGACGCGGTCGTCGAAACGCGCACCAATGGCCAGGATAACATCGGCTTCATGCATCGACATGTTGGCCTCATAGGTGCCGTGCATCCCAAGCATGCCGAGGAACTGTTTGTCCGTGGCCGGATAGGCGCCCAGGCCCATCAGGGTGTTGGTGACCGGATAACCCAGTTTACGCGCCAGCTCGGTCAGCAGTTCGGCGCCGTTGCCAAGTACCACACCGCCGCCGGAGTAAATCACCGGACGCTTGGCGGCCATCAGGATCTCAACAGCTTTCTTGATCTGGCCGGAGTGTCCCTTGGTCGGTGGATTGTAGGAACGGATCTTGACCGTATCCGGATACTCATACGGGAACGTGGCACCGGGATCGGTGACATCCTTGGGAATATCGATGACGACCGGACCCGGGCGCCCGGTAGTGGCAATGTAGAAGGCTTCCTTGACGATGCGCGGAATGTCTTCGGCACGCTGTACCATGAAGCTGTGCTTCACGATCGGACGTGACACGCCGATCATGTCGGTTTCCTGGAAAGCATCGGAGCCAATCGCATCCAGGGTGACCTGGCCGGAAATGACAACCATCGGAATGGAATCCATAAAGGCGGTAGCGATGCCTGTTATGGCATTGGTAGCCCCGGGACCGGAGGTCACCAGCACGACACCGGGCCTGCCGGTGGCACGGGCATAACCGTCAGCGGCATGCGTGGCGGCCTGTTCGTGACGTACCAGGACATGGTCGACCTTGTCCTGGTTAAAAATGGCATCGTAAATGTGCAGCGCGGCCCCACCGGGGTAGCCGAATATCAGGTCAACTCCCTCATCGTGCAGGGCACGGATGAGCATGTCGCCGCCGGAAAGCATTTCCACTGGTTTGTCCTCTCGATTCTGTCCCGACAGTGCCGGGCGTATTCAATTCATGGTTTTTGGCGGTATGACACTACCACCGCCAAACTCACAGAAGCCGATTCAGTGCATGATGGCCTGTCACCTGCCTCTTGTCTCTGATGTATCTGTTTAGTGGGTTCTGGTTGAACCGTTGAGGACCCGCGCGTGATAACGTGCCGGTAAGCTTTCCCTTGTTCTGAACCCGTTCCAAGTTCAGTGGAGCAGACAAAGCCGGTCTCTGGGGGTCAACCAACATCCATTTAGGATCGATTGGTCCTGGCGACTGAACATGGGATCACCTGTCAGTCCGTCCACCACTTCTGTATGACTGCAATGCAGTGACACAGGCGAGGGCGCATTTTGGGGAAGTCAGGGGGTGATGTCAAGGTTGAGCAGGTCCTGCGGATCGGTGGCATCCAGCACCTGATCATAAAAGGAAGCAAACATGCCGCGCACCCAGGCAAAGGCCGGGATTATGCCGATGACAAACAGCATCAGCCCGACCACCAGCATCAGCATTTACAGCAAATCCAGTTGCAGGGCGATGACCCAGTGTGGGCGGTTCAGTGCCCAGCAGGCCTGGTAAGCCTGCATGGGGGCAAGTCCCCTGTCCATGACCAGGAGCGGCACCAGGAACAGCCGGCACATGAGAAAGATGCCCGGCAGGACCACGCACAGGAATGCGAAGAAAATGCTCATGACCACCATGAGGTTGGTTAGCCGGATATCGATCTACAGTGGCAGGCTGTCGAAACCCAGCACCAGGTCACGAACATTCACGTCTGCAGCGCGCTCCCCTTTCAGAAAGATCAGGCTGGCACCGTATTCGAACACCGGCTTGACCAGAAACCCGATGAGCACGGTAAACAGCCCGCCGGAGAAAGGCCCGGAAAAGGTCCAGTCATAGACGGCGTCGTCATCCCAGACCGAGGCGCCATTGCTCATCGACTCGAGAATGCCCAGGATCACGATCGCCAGCATGTAAAGCCAGAAATTGCTTTTCAGGTTGCGCAGGCCGGCATCGATGGCCTAGGGCACCGTGACGGTTGGAAGCAGGTTGTCCATATACAGCATGCCGTGATGCCCCCTCAGTCAGTATCGCCTTACCGGTACTCGGCGACCTGTTCAGCCGCTTCCATGATGCGCAGCACATTGCCGCTCCACAATTTGTGAATGTCTTCTTCACTGTAACCGCGACGCACCAGTTCCAGGGTGACGTTGAACGTTTCCAGGGCATCGTTCCAGCCACTGAGGCCGCCACCGCCGCCAAAGTCGGAAGAGATCCCCACATGATCGATACCGATTTTGTTTACCGCATAATCGATATGGTCAACCATGTCCTGCACCGTGGCATTGCCGCCCTCTTTCACATAGGGATTGAAGGCCACGATCTGCACCACACCGCCGTTGTCCTTGAGCGCCATCAGCTGCGTGTCATCGAGGTTACGCGGGTGGTCGGCCACGCCTTTCACGCTGGAATGCGAGGCAATGACCGGCGCCGAAGAATGCCGGGTGGCATCAAGCATGGTCTGGCGAGACACATGGCTGATATCCACGAGGATGCCCAGGCGGTTGAGTTCATCCACCACCTCATGGCCGAAGCGGGTCAGACCGGCATCGGCTTTCTCCGGGTCATCCCCAAACTGCGGCCGCGGCTGGGCCGAGTCACCGATATCGTTGTGGCCGTTATGCACCAGGGTCATGTAACGGGCACCGCGGCGGCGATAATCCTCGAGCAGGGACAGGTCCTGGCCGATGGCAAAACCGTTTTCGATGCCGATCAGCGCCACCAGCTTGCCTTCAGCAAACAGCGCGCGCGCTTCCGCTGCAGTCTCCGCCAGGCCAATGCGATCCGGATACAGGTAATCGGTCATGCGATGAATGGCATCAAACTTGGCCACGGCATCCGCCTTGGCATGACGGTAGCTCACCTCGGTACGCGGCTGCTGGCCGACATAGACAATGAAAAAGGCTGCCTCCAGGCCGCCCTCGCGCATCTTGTCCAGATTCACCTGCGCCTCGGCCGTGGCTGGGTCATGCTCACTGGTGGCAAAGTTCAGCGGAATATCGACATGCGTATCCAGCGCCATGACGTTGTCATGAATGGCACGCGCCCGCGCGACAATCTCGTCCTCACTGGCCGCGAACAGGGGATCAGAAACAAGATAAAACATGCAATATGCAAGCAGACAAGCAAGACGTCGGGACATGGCGCCTCCTGAAAGGGCTTCTATAAAGTGAATGGATACAGGCTCAGTCATGGAATTAAGCATTCTTCATTCCCATAAATAGCAAACGCTATAAATTTTACTTGGGGGAAAGTGTATTCAGCCCTGATGCCACCAGCACTCAGGTAATTTGTTCGCAGGCAAGGCGAATATACGCACAGGGAACGCAGTGTACTAACCAGTACACGACTGACCGAGCATATTTTCAACGCCGCATGGGACAAATTAACGAGTGCCCCGAGGCCGTTAATGCGTCATCGAATAGATGACGTAATTAACGGCGAACCTATAGGCAAGAGCGGTCATGGGTTCGGGGTAGCCGGGTGTATCCGCATGCTCCCACGCATCACCCAGGTCCATGTTGTGGTTGATCACCACCACCAGGCGGCCATGATCATCGTAGATGCCCCGCCAGTGCGGGTCATAGCCGTCCTGTTCATAGGTCACGCCGCGGTAAAACGCCCCAAGCCCGGGAATCTGGATCTTCGAATCCAGGTCGTAGAGCACATGGAAGACCGGGTCATCATTGGGAATGTCGAGGATCGGCCGGTCCGGGAATACGCGCTTCATGCCGATCTCGAACTGGCTCCATTCGTAGGAACCGTGAAAGTCATCCACCATGAGGAAACCGCCACGCAGCAGGTATTCGCGCAGCTTGGCCGCCTCTTCCAGGCTCAGGCTCCAGCGCCCTACTTCGACGCCATACAGCCAGGGATAATCAAAGATGGTGTCTTCGGCGAGGTTAATGCGTTCACCGCCCTCGCCGTTGTACAAAGCGACCTCGGTGACATCGACATTGGTCAGGCGGGAGATGCCCTCGGTGAGAAAGTGTTCGGCTTCCGGCCAGTCTGTGGTCCAAGAACCCCGGCCCCAGCCACCGCGGCCGCCCATGCCGTTACCGCCGTACTGCAGACGCGCAAAATGGAATTCCGAGCCGTCACGGTCAGCCTGCACATTGCCTGATAGGCCCGGTCGCACGGTCATGGAGCCCTGTGCCAGCACCATACCGGTCATTAGCACACCAGTCAGGGCCAGCAGGAGTCGGGAAATCACAACGAGGGGATTAAAAAACATAACCGGCATTATTGCATAGACCACTAAAGCGCGGTCTTTATTCATGATGGGGCCAATATAAACCAGTCACCAGGCTTAGCAAAGGGTGGCCACGCTCACGGCCATAATTCCGGGACAGTTTACTTAATTACTGCAGCGTGTAATTCAGGATAAGTGCTGGAGATAAATTAAGTAAACTGTCCCCCATTTTCCCCCATTTCCCCCAACAACCTGAATTGGTTCCTGTTTTCAAAAGCGGAACGTGTAGCTGAACTTCAAGGAAAAGTCGGCGCCGGTGGAATGGAACTCGTTGTCCTTGTCGGGATCTGACAGGCCATAGTTGAATACCAGGAACGCCTGCCGGCCGGCTTCCGGAATCCAGTGCAGCCGCGAATTGAACCCCATGACTTCCGACACATTGTCGTATTGCAGCAGGTTGCTCCATGACAGCGTGGAGCTGAAGGCAATCTTGGTATCCAGCGTGATCAGCCGCACCGTGAAATTACCGGCAGGCAGGTCAATCTCGTTTTCCGTGAAGTTGACGCCGACATCGTACTGTCTTGTGGGCCGCCAATTCATGCCAACTCCGCGCTGCCATCGCGTGCCGTTGTAGTAATCCCCGAAACGTGACGTGATGCGGCCCGACAGGGTGCGCTGGTTGCCCAACTGCAGGCCTACCAGGTTCTCGTAATACGTGTAATCGCCGGCCGGAATCACCACGGAACGGCTGCCGTCAGAGGCCCGGTAGATGGTGAAATTGGTCCGCAGGACTTCCCGGCTGCGCATGATGCGGGTGAACGCGCCATCGCCGGAATTGTTGTTCGCCGTGATGCGCAGCCCCATGTTCGAGGAAATCACATCACCATCTCCCAGGTCGTGTGACTGGTAACCGTCATAGCCGACATAAATGGAACGGGCATATCCGCCCGGCCGGAAAAAGTGCCGGTAGCCGAAATCCAGCGCGTGATCCTCCATGTCGGTCAGACTGACAAAACCCACCGCCGGATCAAAATTGGCTTCAACGCGTTTGAAACTGTACCCGCCTCGCCAACCCTGGTTGTTGGGATAACCGATGCCGAAACCGTAGGACGCATCATCGCCGTTTTTGCCGTCCGTGTCGGTCTGCTGGTAAAAGGCCACGCCTGACAGGGTACGCCCGCCAGGCAAGCGGGAATTGCGATAGCGGAAATCCATGCCGACCAGGTTGTTGTCGATGTTTGACTGCGGGTCACCGCTGGTGGCTATCATGCCCAACTGGGATTCACCCAGCACGTTGACCACAGCGCGACCAACAAAGATTTCCTGGGAATCGATACCCGTCAGCACATCCTCGTCCTGGCTGATGACCAGCGACCCGACATTCCATCGATCCCCTACCCGGCCGCTGACCTTGACCCCGGCGTTGATACCCACAGGAGCGCCGTTCGTGCTCAGGCCGATGCGACGCGAGAAAAACGGGCGCGCATTCTGCGAAGCCGCGTCCGGCTGGGCGGGATTGCCGTTGCCGGCACCCTGGTCAAAGCCGCCCGTGCCGATCTGGCCAAATTCGAAAATGTCGGAATCACGAATGAAAAAATCGCGCTTTTCCGGAAAAAACAGGCTGAACCGGGTCAGGTTGACCTGGCGTGAATCCACCTCGGTGGCCGAGAAGTCCGTGTTGATGGTCAGCGCCGCATTCAGCTGCGGGGTGATCTTATAGAACACGTCCAGCTGCGGTTCGAAACTTTCCTCCGTCATTCCGTTCGGTGCGATGACGCGGTCCTGGCGCAGCACCATGGACGGCACGATATCCAGCCCCCGGCCCTGGCGCATGCCATCGAGCCCGGTAATGGTGCCGGCAATACTCGGATTGACCTGCCGGTTGCGCGACACCCAGGCAATGCTCTCATTGTTGCGGCGAATGGCGCGGCGGAAATTGATGCCCCAGGAATCCAGGTCCGGGTTGAAAGAAATGGTCTGGAAGGGAATGCGCATTTCACCGTACCAGCCGGTGTCATCGCGACTGGCGTCGGCCTGCCAGATGCCGTCCCAGCTGCTTTCGATATCCGTGATGTTCTGGAACAGCCCTTCCCACCGAACACCGTTGGCATTGACCTCGAAACGGTAGCCGTTGCGACGGTCCAGGTACGGGTCCAGCACCACGGCCAGGATGTCATCGGCATTCAGGCCCTGCCCCTGCCGCAGGATGTTGGCGCTGATGAGATCGGGATCGTCTTCCCAGAAATGGTGGGCGATATAGAGCGCTTCTTCGGTGTAATAAATCCAGACTTCGGTTTTCTGCGAGGGCTCGGCGTATTCCACCGGTTCATACTGGTGGAAGTCGTTGATCAGCAGCGCCTGTGACCAGACCGCATCATCCAGCTCGCCATCGATACGGGCCCCTTCGCTGAGTTTGGGGATGACAATGGTTTTGCCGCCATCATTGCCAGCCGTCAGTTGGGCATGGGCGGCAGCAGGGAGCAGCAGGCAAGCCGCAACGGCAATCAGGCAACCGACAGGCAGGCCCTTGAAGGCAGGGCGCCATGTAAAAATCGACGGCATAGGAATACTGGATTTTTATAATGCTACGAAGCTGGAAATTATAGTCCAGAGCCTGGCAGCGCCAGCCTGCAGCAGACGCCAAATCGGTGAAAAAACCGGAACCTGGCAGGAATTTCCTCAGTGCTTGCACATTCCACTGCAGAAGCCGGGCATAAAAAAACCGGGCGCTGCTGCAGCCCGGTTTTTTGTTGGCCCGGTGACAGGTCAGGTGATCAGAGAATCTGGTCGAGACGTCTTTGCAACGTGCCGTCTTCCAAAATGTCATGGTAGTAGCTGCTGGGATCGCAACTGTCATGTTCGACAATCATGAGGTTGTCATCCCGGGCCGAGAAACGTGTCCTGACCAGTGGCTGCGTATAGTAATCGTCATAAATGGTCATGGTGCGCTGCATCGACAGGCGATCCTCGGCAAAGGTGTAGCGCTCAAGGATGCGGGTGCCGTCACCGCCGCTCATGGGCAGGCCGGAACCGTCAAGCCAGAAGCCCGGTGCCAGTTTCGTGGTCTCGATCACCAGTTCCTCGCCTTCCCAGTGTCCGACGGAATAGCCCATGGGGCGGTCGGGATAGTTTTCCGGCACCGCACGTCCATCCATGTAAACGCGGCGTGGCGTGTTGTGCTCGATATACACGATCTGGTAATGGCTGCCGGCGTCGACGATATCCATGTCATAGGGGGCACCAAAGATACGTGGCAGACCGGGCGCCACACAGCGCAGGGAATAATCATCGTAGTGCACCGTACTGGCGTACATCTCGCGCGCTTCGTCGGTAAAGGGGGTCGGTTTCGGCTCCAGGTCATCAACGGTTACACGAAATTTGTAACTGTTGCGCCAGGGACCACTGATATCGAAGGGCGCATCCTCGTTGAGCTTGGCATAGCCGTAATTCTTGCCGTAGGTGGCATTGATGGCGTTGCGATCGGTTGTCACGGCAGTCTGTTTCGGATACGTGTCACCGTTGGCTTTGGTCAGGCCGCGAATAAACAGTTTTTTGGCGCCGTTGCGGCCCAGGGAACCCTGAACGGTGATTTCATCACCGACCTGCACGAAATCCCTGTCCCAACCGGCATTACGCAAGCCCGTCACGGCGGAAGCCTGCAGTTCCCAGGACTCCTTGGAACCGTCGGCATTGGTCACTTCTACCCGATAGCGCGGGTGCGGGTTGCGGTAACTGGCACTGGTCACAATACCGTGAACCTCACCCGGATCATCGGTGAATTCAGCGCTGAAACTGTGATGTGCACTGGCCTGCCAGGGCAAGGCCAGGCAGGTTAACAGGAGGCTGGAACAGCCCAGGAAAAAGGTTATTCTGGTTTTCATGATGAGTCCCCCACACAACTGAAAAAAGCCGTTATCGCTGCATTATAGGGTCTTTGCCAAACCATGCCAGCCCCGGAATGGGCAAAGAAAATGACTTTTCCAACAGCAGTTTACAACCCCTACGGGCGGCGGGTCGGGTATACTGGGCGCTTGCAACGGCACAGGCAAGACACCGGTTTCACAGACTCCACCATGCAATTTTCCAGACATCTGCGCGAACGCGTCATCAATGGCGAAATCACCTGCTCCGTGCGTTTCTGGCACTCACCATGTGTCATGGTCGGCGGCCGATACCGACTGGACCCCGGAGAAGTGATCGTCATTTCTGTCCGCGAAATCAATTTCGACGACATCTCCGAAAGCATGGCCCGGGAATCCGGTTTTGCCTCACTGGACGAGCTGCTGCAAACCGCCCAGCATGGCACCGGCCATCACATCTATTACATCCGTTTTTATTTCCAGCACGCCAAACTGACAAACGACAATGGCTGAACTGATCGAACAACGCATTCTCTGCCCCTACTGCAACGAACCCATCACCGTGCTGGTGGATACGTCCGTGGATTACCAGGAATACATCGAGGACTGCCAGGTCTGCTGCCGCCCGATCGAAATGACAGCGTCAGTGGATTTTGAGTCGGATGTGAACCTGGTGGTCCGGCATGAAAATGAATGAAAGAGGCAAGAACAGGCTAAATTTTGAAAAATTCCTGTCAGGGATTTGCCGAAACATTCGTGGATTCGGGAATGATGCAGGCCGGGAAAGGCGCTGGCGCCGTCATCCGGCAAGACGACTATCGGTCGACCGATATTCCTCGCCGTCACTCATGCCTGACTTTGACGCCGGATGAAGGCCCTGCGAGCCTCTTCCGGTCTACGGGTTAAACCTGTACCCAGACGGAGCGTCCCTGGATCTTGTCTCTTGCCTCTGTTACTTGAATTCCAGCCCCACCCCGATCCGGTCATACTGCTCGCGTTCGGCTTCCAGGCTGGCCAGGGTCAGCGGGTGCTTGCTGAGCCAGCCGCGGGGAAACTTCAGGGTATAGATATGCCCTGACACGCTCAGTTTCGGCAACTCTTCCTGGCCCAGGTCTTCACGTCGGCGGTGCAGTACGGTGGCCAGGCGCAGACAAACCAGCAACGGCGCGAATGCGGCCACCGCTTTTTCATCCATGTCGGCAAACTTCTCGGGATACAGGCCCTTGCGGTGTGAACGCACCAGGTTGGCCAGGATGTACTGCTCATAGCGGCCAAAACCGGCGACATCGCCGTTGCGCAGCAGGTAGTAGCCATGGTGATGATGACTGGAATGGGAAATGCTGAGGCCGATCTCATGCAGTTGGGCCGACCAGCGCAACACCTTGGTGCGCGATACACCTGGCAGTACCGGACCATCGATCTGCTTCCAGAGATACTGGGCGGTATCGGCCACACGCTTCGCCTGGTCGATATCCACCTTGTACTGCTCCTGCAGTTTTTTCACCGTGCGATTGCGTGAGTCCTGGTCAGACAGGCGACCGACCGTGTCATACAGCAGCCCTTCTTTCAGGGCGTAATCACTGACATGCAGAGTGTCGATCTTGAGCTGTTCAAACACGGCGCGCAGGATGGCTATACCGGCTGGCAGGACGGACGCGCGCGGTCCCGGCACACTGGCCAGCAGTGCCTTGTTGTTGAAAATTTCCTCATGCAACCAGTTGAGGGAGTTGCGGCTGATCACTGCACCGCCGTCCTTGTCCACCAGCAAATCGGCAATGGCCCGGGCAGTACCCGAGGTACCGAAGACGATGCGCCAACCCATGCGCAGGTAAACCTGGCGAATCACCTCGATTTCGGCGCAGGCCGCCAGGTAGGCGCGTTCCATGAATTTGCGGGTGATCTTTTCCGCGTTGCGGTTGTACTTCTCGGTGAAGGTCACACAGCCCATGCTCAGGCTTTCCATGATGATGGGCTCATAGTCCTGGCCGATGATGAATTCGGTACTGCCACCACCAATGTCCACGACCAGACGGTGATTCTGGTCATTGGCCACGGAATGCGACAGCCCTACATACACCAGGCGCGCTTCCTCGTAACCGGAAATAATCTGGATCGGTGCCCCCAGTATGGCCTCGGCTTCGCGCAGAAAACCACTGGACTGGCGTGCGGTACGCAGGGACTTGGTGCCCACGGCACGCACCTGGTCAGACGGGATATCACGCAGGCGTTCGGCAAAGCGCTTCAGGCAGTCCAGGGCCCGGGTCTGGGCCGCTACCGAGAGGTGACCGTCTGCCATGATGCCGCGGGCCAGCTGCACCATGTCCTTTTCCCGGTCGACAATCTCGATCTTGCCGTCCTGGATGCGGGCGATGATCATGTGGAAACTGTTGGACCCGAGGTCCACAGCGGCGAAATAGGGTGAGGCAGGCGTTTGTGTCATATCAGTACCGGCACAGCCGGTGAATGCCGGGCATGCAGTGCTTCAGCCCGGCATCGTTGTGATTTCCATCCGCACAGTATAAAGGCTTCACTGGCATTTTCTTAATACAAAAACCTGCCACGGTTCCTATAATGAGCGCAACGTCGTCAAACAACTCAAATAACGGAAACCGACCATGCCTCGTCTCAGCCTGAAACCCGTCACACTGTCCTCGCTATGCCTTGCCGGCCTGCTGACACAGATTGCCTGTGCCCAGAACAGCCTCCTGCCCCAGGCGCAGGATGACACCTGGTATGACGACGGCGCTGCTGCGGTTGCCATGGCAACCGGCAAAACCATCAACAATACCCCGGGAGCGGCTCGCAATATCATCCTGTTCATCGGCGACGGCATGGGTGTCTCAACCGTCTCTGCTGCCCGTATTTTTGCCGGCCAGCAACTTGGCATGACTGGTGAGGAATACCAACTGAGCTTCGAGAAGTTTCCCTGGACCGGTTTGTCCAAGACCTACAACACCGATGCCCAGGTCGGCGATTCTGCCGGGACCGCGACTGCTTTCATGACCGGCGTGAAATCACGCTCCGGTGTCATCAATATCAGCAGTGAACCGGCCAGGGGCTCATGCGCGGAATTCATGAGCGCCGACAATGCCGTCCTGCTGTCTGCCCTGGAAATTGCCGAACTGGCCGGCAAGGCCACCGGCGTGGTATCCACCGCACGTATTACCCATGCGACTCCGGCAACGAGCTACGCCAACTCACCTGATCGCGACTGGGAATCCGATGCCGACCTGCCGCAGGAAGCCATCGCCCGTGGCTGTACGGATATCGCCAGCCAGTTGCTGGCGTTCAAGCCGCGCCTTGAAGCCAAGATCAATAATGGCAATCCACTGGCTGTCATTGATGGTATCGATGTGGTGTTTGGCGGCGGTCGCCGCGCCTTCTACAGCGCCGATCCGGCGTCTCTGGTCGGTTTCGCTGAGACAGCCGGTGCCGGCCGCCGCGAGGACGGACGCAACCTGATTCAGGAGTGGCAGGACATGGGCGGTGTTTATGTCATGGACCAGGCCGGCTTTGAAGCCATTAGCGATCTTGAAACCCGCAACATCATGGGCCTGTTCGAATCCTCCCACATGCGCTACGAAGCCAACCGCCCGGAAGATGAAAACGGCGAACCCTCACTGACCGAGATGACCACGAAAGCCATCAGCCTGCTGCAGCAGGATGCAGACGGTTTTTTCCTGCAGGTGGAAGCCGGCCGGGTGGATCATGCCCACCACGCCAACAATGCCTACAACGCCCTTAGCGATGCGGTGGAATTATCCCGCGCCGTAGAAGCGGCACTGGCCATGGTGGACCTGGAAGAGACCCTGATCATCGTCACGGCAGACCACAGCCATGTTTTCACCTTTGCCGGTTACCCGGATCGCGGCAACCCGATCCTGGGCACCGCTGGCAACGACATCCTGGGCAACCCCTACACAACTGTCGGCTATTACAACGGCCGGGGTTTCAACGACAGTGGCGATGAAACCGACGCCGACACCCGTGCAGGCCTTTCCCTTCCCGGTCGCAACAATCTTTCCGGTATCGATACCACGGCACCGGGCTTTCACCAGGAGAGCCTGGTCGCGCTGGGCAGTGAGACCCATGGCGGCGAGGATGTCGGTATCTATGCCATCGGCCCGGGCGCCCACCTGCTCAGCGGTACGATTGAGCAGAACGTGATCTTCCACGTCATGAATCATGCCGGCGCGTTGGTGCAACAGGCCGCTGACCGGCGCTAAGCCATGACACACGCCCTGCCAGAACTGATACTGACTGTGACCGTTCTGGCAGACCTCATCTGAGCCTTCAGCAAGACCTCCCGGCAATATCGCCCGGCACTAACAAGACATTGGATTCCCGATTATTTTTTATTTATTTAATCAGTAACAGGCACAAACAAGCCGGCATCATGCCGGCTTTTTTGCGGGTTTCTGTAACGCCTGTCAGGAGAACACCAACTCACCATCCTCGATGTCGATGTTGATGGCATCACCCGGCGCATAGGCACCGCTGAGCACCTTTTGCGCCAGCGGGTTTTCAATCCATTGCTGGATGGCCCGCTTCAGCGGACGGGCTCCATAGACCGGATCGAAACCAAGGTTGGCGATCTTGTCGAGCACGCCTTCGCCCAGGTGCAGGTGCAGATCGTTGTCGTCCAGGCGCTTCTGCAGCAGCTGAACCTGGATCTCGGCGATGCCGCGCACCTGGTCCTGCGCCAGTGGATGGAACACCACGGTCTCATCGATGCGGTTGAGGAACTCAGGCCGAAAATGGCGGCTGACCACGTCCATAACCGCGTTCTTCACGGACTGGTAGGATTTGTCATAGGCCGAATCCGCACTCATCATGTCCTGGATCTTGTCTGAGCCCAGGTTGGATGTCATCACCACCACGGTGTTGCGGAAATCGACAGTACGGCCATGACCATCGGTCAGGCGGCCGTCATCGAGCACCTGCAAGAGAATGTTGAACACATCCGGGTGCGCTTTTTCCACTTCGTCGAGCAAGAGCACGGCGTAGGGACGACGGCGCACGGCCTCGGTCAGGTAACCGCCCTCTTCGTAACCGACATAGCCCGGCGGCGCACCGATCAGGCGGGCGACACTGTGCTGCTCCATGAATTCACTCATGTCGATGCGTACCATGGCGTCCTCGGTATCAAACAGGAACTGCGCCAGGGCCTTGCAGAGTTCGGTTTTACCCACACCCGTTGGCCCTAGGAACAGGAAGGAACCATTGGGACGGTTCGGGTCTGACAGCCCGGAACGAGAACGGCGCACCGCATTGGCCACCGCATCGACGGCTTCTTCCTGGCCGATGACACGCTTGTGCAGTTCGTCTTCCATGCACAACAGTTTCTGCTTTTCACCTTCCAGCATTTTTGAGATCGGAATACCGGTGGCACGACTGACAACCTCGGCAATTTCTTCCTCCGTGACCTTGTCGCGCAGCAGCTTCATTTCCGTGGTGTCAGCTTCTTCGGCCTGCTGCAATTTCTTTTCCAGTTCCGGAATTACACCGTACTGCAGTTCACTCATGCGGGTCAGGTCGGAAGCACGACGGGCAGCTTCCAGGTCGATGCGTGCCTGCTCCAGGTCGCTCTTGATCCTGGTGGCGCCCTGCACGACAGCTTTTTCGGCTTTCAGCACTTCTTCCAGGTCGGAGAACTCGCGATCGAGCTCGGCAATTTCCTCTTCAATTTTTTCCAGACGCTTCTTCGAGGCGTCGTCGGTTTCTTTCTTGACGGCCTCACGCTCCATCTTCAGCTGGATGAGGCGGCGTTCTAGGCGGTCCATCTCTTCCGGCATGGAATCAATTTCCATGCGGATCAGGCTGGCGGCCTCATCGATCAGGTCGATGGCCTTGTCCGGTAGCTGGCGATCCGTGATGTAACGCTGGGACAACCGCGCGGCGGCAATGATGGCCGCATCGATTATCGTGACCCCGTGATGCACCTCGTAGCGCTCTTTCAGACCACGCAGAATGGCAACCGTGTCTTCCTCGGTCGGCTCATCCACCAGCACTTTCTGGAAACGACGCTCAAGCGCCGCATCCTTTTCGATGTACTGGCGGTACTCGTCGAGCGTAGTGGCACCCACGCAGTGCAGTTCACCACGGGCCAGGGCAGGCTTTAGCATGTTGCCGGCATCCATGGCGCCTTCGGCCTTGCCGGCACCAACCATGGTATGAATTTCATCGATGAACAGGATCACCTGACCCTGTTGTTTGGAGAGCTCGTTAAGGACCGACTTCAGGCGTTCCTCGAACTCGCCGCGGAACTTGGCACCCGCAATCAGCGCCCCCATATCTAGGGAGAGGATGCGTTTGTCTTTCAGACCTTCAGGCACCTCGCCATTGACGATGCGCTGGGCGAGGCCATCCACGATGGCGGTTTTGCCGACACCGGGTTCACCGATCAACACGGGATTGTTCTTGGTACGTCGCTGCAGCACCTGTATGGTGCGACGGATTTCATCGTCACGACCGATCACCGGATCCAGCTCGCCCTGCTCAGCACGCTGGGTGACATCCACCGTAAATTTCTCCAGCGCCTGGTAGTTTTCCTCGGCTTCCGGATTGTCCACGCTGGCCCCGCCACGCAGGTTCTTGATGGCATTTTCCAGGGCCTGCCTAGAAACAGAAAACGCGTTCAGCAGTTTGCCGAGTGCGCCCTTATCGTCCATGGCAGCCAGGAACACGTTTTCACTGGAAATGTACTGGTCGTTGCTCTTCTGGCTGATCTTGTCAGCGACATTGAGCAGCTTGCCCATGTCAGGCGACATCAGCACTTCACCGCCGGTGTCCTTGACCACGGGCAGTTCATTGATGATTTTTTGGAGGCCATTGCGCAGTGCCGGAATATCAAATCCGGTCTGCATCAGCAGCGGGCGGATGGAACCGCCCTTCTGGTCCACGAGCACGGACACCAGGTGCACCGGCTCGATATAGTTGTGATCTTTACCTACGGCAAGCGACTGCGCATCCGATAACGCCACCTGTAGCTTGCTGGTCAGTTTGTCCATTCGCATGAGTGTTTTCCCACGGCTAATATAATTGCATTACTGCCAATGTGGGGCTGACCCAGGATGATTCAAGTCAACCGGACCGCGAAGGCCCGGCTCATTGATCAATATCAAAGGGACCAGAGTGACTTGATCCAGGCTTGATCAGTCCGCCGGTTGGCAGGCTTTGCTGATCAAGCGGCCTTGGCCCCTTTGGTTTTTTTGGTTGGATTTCAGGCTGGATTATTCGCGGCTGAGGCCGCTCCTGCTCAGACTTTTGCTGCAGGAGCGGCTTCAGCCGCGAATAACTATTCTTTCCAGATCAGGGTGGCAAAACGCCCGGTGTCGCCATCGCGGCGGAAGGAATAGAAACGGTCGAATTCGCAGTAGGTGCACAACGGCTCACCGAATACCTGTTTGACGCCGCGAGACCCCAGGATGATGCGGGCCATGGCATACAGGTCGGCCATCCATTTGCCGTCCTCATCACCCTCCAGGAACAACAGGGAATCCTGGTCGCTGATTTCATCGATATCCAGACCGAGAAAGGCATCGCGCACATCGGCACCGACTTCAAAATGACAGGGACCAATGACCGGGCCCAGCCACGCCAGGGTGTGGGCAGGTTCGGCCTTGAATCTGGCCAGGGTGTTCTGCAGCACACCATCAGCAAGTCCGCGCCAGCCGGCATGGGCCACGGCGATTTCATCCCCGTCCTCGTCACACAGCAGTACCGACAGACAATCCGCGGTCAGCACGCCACAGGCCAGGTTGTCGTCCCGGGTATAGCACGCATCAGCCTCGCGGGCTTCATCCACCGGGCCATTGTTCAGGACCAGCACATTGCTGCCGTGGACCTGCCGCACCCACTGGATGTCAACATTCCTGCCGATATCATCTGACAGAAGTTTACGGTTGTGATGCACGGCATGCTCTTCATCACCGACATGACCACCCAGGTTGAAACTGTCATAGGGTGGCTTGCTGATCCCACCCACCCGGGTCGTCACCATGGCACGCACATTTGGTGGCGCCGGCCATTCGGGAATAAAAAACGCGTCAGATTGCATTGTCCTGCTCCAGCAAATTAAGTAACTGCACAATGTCTTCCGGTAATTCAGCCTGCCAGGCCATGTCTTCCCCCGTCACGGGATGCACCAGGCCCAGCTGCCAGGCGTGCAGGGCCTGGCGTTTGAATTCGTTGAGGTACTGAATCAGCGCAGGTGCCGCGCCCTTAGGGATGCGTGGGCGCCCGCCATAAACAGGATCACCCACCAGGGGAAAACCGATATGCGCCATATGCACGCGAATCTGGTGGGTGCGACCGGTTTCCAGCTGGCATTGCACATGGGTATGACTGCGGAACTTGGCCAGTACGCGGTAATGAGTCACGGCATCACGGGCATCAGCGGCATGCGATATGGCACGCCGGGTGCGATGGACGGGATGGCGACCCAGAGGTTCATCGACAGCACCACCTGCTGTGACCACGCCATACACCACCGCCTGGTAAATGCGGCTGACGGTCTTTTGCCGTAACTGCTCGACCAGGTCGAGATGGCTGTCCAGGGTTTTTGCCACCACCATGAGGCCGCTGGTGTCCTTGTCGAGCCGGTGCACGATGCCGGCCCGCGGCACCTGGCGCAGCGCCGGGCAGTGATGCAGCAGACCGTTGAGCAGGGTCCCACTGCGATTACCGGCAGCCGGATGCACCACCAGTCCGACCGGCTTGTTGACGACCAGCAATGCCTCATCTTCATACAGGATATCCAGGGCAATGGCCTCGGCGTCCCAGTGATGGACATCCTCAACCTCGGCGTTCAGGGTCAGGGTTTCACCACCCAGGACCTTGTCCTTGCCTTTCGCCTGCCCACCGTTGAGCAGGAGACTGCCATCGCGAATCCAGCCCTGCAGGCGGGCGCGGGAAAAATCGGGAAACAGCTGGGCGCAAGCCTGGTCGAGACGCTGGCCTCTCAGATCAGGCGTGACAAGGGCTTCCAGGGTGTTTTCGGCGTCCGACTCTGTGGTATCGGCAAACTTTTGGGACATAAAAGGGTCTATGGGGGCTGGTTTTCTGGGCGTCGCGTGCGCCTTTGTTCACAAACCGGAACATAGTACACTGCGTGCCTGTTTTAGTCAGCGCCGCATGGCCGATCAGTAACCGGCACGTTGCCGGGTCCTGACAGTCCTGATCCAGGACAGCTGAGTAAGTCGCCAACAAAGTTGCCAAGTAAAGTCGCTCATAATGAAGTCACTGAAAAGTTACCCAGAAAATAGCCAAGACCGCTCAAAACCCTTGTGAATACGCTTTTCCGTCCAATTTACCTGCTCCTGCTCATTGCCCTGCTGGCAGGCTGTTCCTCGAATCAAGAGAACTTCGCCAATTCCGGTGAGGAATTCCTCTTCAACGAGGGGCTGCGCTCCATGGAAATCAGCAACTGGAATCGCGCCATCCTCATCTGGCAGCAACTGGAAGCCCAGTTTCCCTTTGGCCAGTACGCCGAACAATCGCAGCTCGAACTGATCTATGCTTATTACCGCAACCGCGAACCGGAAGCGGCGCGCGCGGCGGCTGACCGTTTCATTCGCCTGTATCCCGACAGCGAAAGCCTCGATTATGCCTACTACATGAAAGGCATGGCCTACTACAGCGAGGACAACCGCATTCTCGGGCGCTACCTGCCAACTGACCCCAGCAAGCGTGATCCCGGCAAGGCCAGGGAGTCCTTTGCCGATTTTGCCCAGTTGCTGAACCTGTTTCCCAACAGCCTCTATGCAGCCGATGCGCGGGCGCGCATGGTGTACCTGAAAAACCTGCTGGCCGACTATGAAGTCCACGTGGCCGAGTTCTATATCGAACGACAGGCCTACCTGTCTGCCCTGAACCGGGCCCGTTTTGTCATGGAAAACTTCCAGGGCACCCCGGCTGTCCCGAGAGCACTGGAAATCATGGTGGAAATGTACCTGCGCCTGGGCCTGAACGACCTCGCAGATGCTTCCCTGGAAATTCTCAAGCTGAACTATCCGGACAGCCCGCAGCTGACCCCGGATGGCAACTTCATCGTCAACACTCAGATTACTGACCCGTCCTTCCTGTATTCCATCAGCTTCGGTCTGCTGGGGTCCAACAAGAAAGACACTCCCCTGGCCCCAACACGCCGCCCTCAACGCACCCTCGACCAGGAAGGTTTCGCGGTACCTGAAACCGAGCGCCCGCGTTCCATTCTGAATGTACTGACCCTCGGCGTACTGGGTGACCGCGGTACCGATACGGACACTGAAGAAGAAAATTAATCCGTTTGGTCGACCGACTTCGTCAAAGTCGCAGATTGGGAACGCCGTGGGTCGGCATAGGCCGCAGGCCGTTTGCCGACAACCGCTTTTCCGACAACAACCATCCCACCAGCACCCCCCAGCATGTCGGCAAACGGCACCAGTGCCTGTGCCGACCTACCACGCCGCATCAGTAGCTGGCTTAACCGCGGCAGCAGGCTGACGGAGTCAGCTCAAGAAAGCATCAATTTTGGTAGCGTCGCGAGCAATTCTCAGACAAGGCAACCGATTTTTTGGAGGCCCGGCACAGTGCTGTAGCACGGGCCGGTGTCCTAAAAAAACGTTTAACGCCGTATGAGTGAGCGCAGCAGCTACTGCGTAAGCGAAAGGACCTATCTGGAATAGTCTTTCCAGTAGGCGTCGACATGCTGCTTCATATTCTTACGCATCATGAAAATGCCAAACAGGTTGGGCAGAGTCATCACCACGATCGCCACTGCAGAGAAATTCCAGACAATGGTGGTGTCGGCGAATGAAGCAATGAAAAAGCCGAGGCAGTAGATAATCCGGTACGGCTTTACCCCGCTGAACCCCACGAGATAAATAATGGCGCGGTCGCCGTAATAGGACCAGGCGATGGCCGTGGAAAAGGCAAACAGCACTAGGGAGAGCGAAACGATGTATTGCCCATAGTGACCGGCAAGTCCGTAGGTAAACGCCATCGTGGTCAGGGCCGCAGAATGGATCAGTGATTTGCCGCGCAAGGTGATGGTGGGATCATCAGGCAGACCGTTGGTAATGGATACCGGCCCGGAATAGAGCTCGCCATTCTGAAAATAGGCCACGCCCTCGGCAATGGAGCGGGCATGGATCACCGTAAAATCCGCGCGGTCCGGCAGGCCGCTGGTCACATTCAGAGTGCCATTGAACATCGATACTGCCGCATCGTTGCCGTTGACCAGGTAATCAAACAGACTATCCCGATCAGCCTCAACCTGCTCACTGTAAGTCCCTTCAAGTATGGCCAGATCGGTGGTCTGGAACTCGTTATCGAATTTCTGTGTCCAGACCCCGGAAGACAGGATCACCAGGCCGGTGATCGTGCAGATGATGATCGTATCGATGAACGGTTCCAGCAGGGACACCATGCCTTCGGACACATGCTCATCGGCCCTGGCCGAGGCGTGGGCAATAGGAGCGGAGCCCTGCCCGGCTTCGTTGGAAAACAGGCCGCGATTGACACCACGATTGAAGGCATAGGCAAAGCTGGCACCCAGGAAGCCACCCGAGGCGGAGGAGCCGGTGAACACATCGCTGAAAATACTCAGGAATGATGGCACGATGTTCTGGTAATTCATGGCAATCACCGACAAGGCGCCGAGAATATAGAAGGTCCCCATGGTCGGCACGATGGCCGCGGCCACGCGGGCAATACGCTTGATACCACCCACAATAACCAGAAACAGCAGCACGGACAGGACCGCGCCGGTCACAATGGGCTGGATGCCGAAACTGGATTGCACACTGATGGCGATGTTGTTGATCTGCGGCAGGTTGCCGGTGCCAAAGGAACAGATGACCGTGGCCACGGCAAAAAAGATGGCCAGCCACTTCATGTTGAGGCCATGCTCCATATAATACATGGGTCCACCGGCCATGGTGCCGTTGACGGCTTTTTGCCGGTATTCATGCGACAGGGTAACTTCGACAAACTTGGTCGCCATGCCCAGGAAGGCGGTCATCCACATCCAGAACAGGGCCGCGGGGCCGCCAATGTAGATCGCCAGGCCGACACCACCGATATTGCCAGTGCCAACCGTGCCGGACAGCGCCGTGCTCAGTGCTTGGAAATGGCTGGTATCACCCGGATCATCTTCATGCTCGAATTTGCCGCGCAGCACCTGCCAGGCATGCGAGAAAAAGCGGAGTTGCGGAAAGCCCAGGTAGACGGTAAAAAAGGCACCGACACCGAGGAGTACAAAGGGGAACCAGGCCGACGAACCCAGAAACCCATCCAGGGTCAGCAAAAAGGTGTTGAATGCGTCCACTAACACTCCTCTATTATCTTTTTTGCGGCGTTGCGGCAATAATACAGGAAAAGCTCACGCAGATAAGAACCACACCATGGAAAAGCAGTACATCACCGCGAACCAGTTGCTCTACGACTCCATTGAACTGGCTTTCAGGATTATCGACAGCGGCTTCAAACCCGATCTGATCATCGGGATCTGGCGTGGCGGCACGCCGGTCGGAATCACCGTGCAGGAAGTGATGGAGTTTGTTGGCATCAACAGCGACCACTTTTCCATTCGCACGTCCTCCTATACCAGCATCGGTGAACGCTCGTCAGTAAAAGTTCATGGGCTCGAATATCTTGAGCGCCACCTGACATCGGAGGACAAACTGCTGCTGGTGGACGATGTTTTTGACACGGGCCTGAGCCTCGACAGCGTGATGCGGGAACTTAATACTTTCTACAAGAACAGCCCACCTGAATGCAGGATCGCCACCCCCTATTTCAAGCCAGCCAATAACCAAACAGACCGTGTGCCGGATTTTTACCTCTACGAGACTGACAAGTGGCTGGTGTTCCCGCACGAATTGATGGGACTGACCGATCGCGAAATCATAGAACACAAACCCCTGCCCGACCACCTGAAACAGCGCCTGTTGTTCCTGCAGAGACGACTGTCAAACCAACGCTAACCGCCTGATGCAACGCACAAAATTGTGCTGGTTAAATTCCATCAATTATGTAGAATGTGGATCCCTGCAGTTACCGGGCGGCCCGTTGGCCCTCACCTGCAGAACGTAATATGTCCCCAAAGATCAATTAGTTATGACCTACTGTTGTGCCGTTTCTGTCCGCGCGGGCATTGTTCTCTGTTCCGATTCACGGACCAACGCAGGCGTTGACCAGGTCAGCACATACAGCAAGATGTTCACGTTCAACCTGGGACCTGAACGTCAGTTTGTCGTGATGGCGGCTGGTAACCTTGCCACCACCCAGGCCACGCTGGCCCAACTCAAGAAAGACATTCGCCAGAATGCGGAGCTCAGCTTCAACACCGTTGCCACCATCGGTGATGCAGCCGATTACGTTGGTGATGTGAGCAGGGCCATGCAGGAAAAACACGCCACCTCCGGTCCAAGCTACGAAGCCAGTTTCATCCTTGGCGGTCAGATCAAGGGGTCACACCACCGGGTTGTGATGATTTATCCCGAAGGTAACCACATCACCAGTTCGAAAGACACGCCTTACCTGCAGATCGGTGAGAGCAAATATGGCAAGCCAATTCTCGACCGCATCATCGAGCTGGACACCCCGCTGGAGACCGCTGCGCTGTGTGCGCTGGTGTCGATGGATTCCACCATGCGCAGTAATCTCACAGTGGGTCCGCCCATCGAGATGATCATTTACCAGACTGACAGTTACTCTCTGGAGAATTACCATCGCTTTGACGATGATGATGAGTATCTGCGGGAACTGAAGAAGAGTTGGGACAGTCGTCTGAAAGATGCTTTCCACCAGCTGCCTCCGCTGGCCTGGGCTGCCAACTGGAAGAAAATCGCCGACAGCAACAGCGGCGTCTACTAAGCGCTGCACGCGCCAGCTGACTTCTTAACGTTCTCTTTCTTCCTTACTCTACCTTTTCAATCTCACTTGAAGACTGTCTTCAGGAACGGGCTTGCCGCCCGGGATTTTCCGGCGCCCTTATTTTTTGGGCGCAGCTTTTATGCGGACCGGTTTTTTGGCCGGAGTGGCGGGCTTTTTGGCAGACGTTTTCTGGTTTTGCCGCTGCGATGATTTACCTGAGGCCTTGGCTGCCGGTTTCGGCGGCGGTGCAACCGGTTCGGGCGGCGGGCCAAACCAGGTCAGACTCAGTTCATCATGAATATCACCAATGGAAATCTGCAGTTCGTCAATGAACTCGAGCAGGCCTTTTTCGAGCAGATGGAAGACATTCGCTTCTGAAGTGATGCGTTTGACGCGCACAACAGCCATTTGCACATCATCGTGCTTGGGCAGGTGTTCGAGCTGCTGGTTAATGGCATCGAGGCAGTAATTCACTGCGCGGGGAAATTCATCATCCTGCAGCATGAAGCGCACCACCCCTTCGCCGTTGATACGATTGGCCACGTTCTGGCGATAGGCCTGGTAGCCACTGAGACTGCGCAGGATGTTCATCCACACCACATTTTCAAACGGCTCACCGTGCTGCTGGCGGAACTTGGCAAACGCCGGCAGCAGGGAGATCGAGCCCACGTCCACGATACGGGTGGTCATGTCGGCTCGTTCGATCATGCGCCCCAGCTGGATGAAGGTATGCGCCGTATTGCGGGACATGCAGCCGGACAACAAACCACCCAAACGCTGGCAGTCGGCAATCATTTCCTGAAACAACTCGCGCCGGTTCTTGCGGCCGATACCGGAGGCGATCGATGCTTTCGCCATCAGGTGCATCTCGTTGATCTGCTCCCAGGCTTCGGATGGAATCACTTCCCGGGTGGTGCGGGCATTTTCCCGCAGCATGGTCAGACAGCTGATGATGGAAGAGTAATTGCTGGCATCGGCAAGCAGGAAACGCACGATAGTGGCTTCGGTCTGGGTGCTGTTTTTTTCCTGGAAGGCTTCCTTGGTGCCGGTAATATCCAGCAGGATGTCCCAGCTGATGCTGGAGTCGCGGGGCATGTCCAGCAGCATGGCCGTGTATACATCCATGAGGCGCGCGGAATTCTCCACCCGCTCCATGTAGCGGCCAAGCCAGTAAACTCTTTCAGCGACACTCGATAACATTGTTTTCTAGTTCAGTTAAAAACCCGCGATTACGTTATATTTCAGTATAAAAAGCCTGCATAAACCGACGTTTAATCCTCGACAACCCACGTATCCTTGCTGCCGCCACCCTGTGACGAGTTGACAACATAGGAGCCCTTCACCATCGCAACACGGGTCAAACCACCGGCGGTGACATAGGGCTTCTTGCCCTGCAGGATGAACGGTCGCAAATCAATATGCCGCGGTTCGGCATTACGATCGCCGAGGATAGGTGCTGTCGACAGCGAGATTAGCGGCTGTGCCATGTAGTTGCGCGGGTTCGCGCGAATCTTACGCGCAAAGGCCTCACGTTCACTCTTGCTGGCCTGGGGCCCCATGAGCATGCCGTAGCCACCGGATTCGTTGGCCGGTTTGACAACCAGTTTGTCCAGGTTGGCGAGCACATGCTGCAGCTGTACCTTGTCGCTGCAGACAAAACTGGGCACATTCGGAATGATCGGATCTTCATCCAGATAGTATTTGATGATTTCCGGCACGTAGGTATACACGACCTTGTCGTCGGCCACCCCAGCACCCGGGGCATTGGCCAGCCCGACATTACCCTTCAGCCAGGCCCGCATGAGGCCTTTCACTCCCAGCACGGACTCCTTGTTGAACACTTCCGGGTCCAGGAACTGGTCATCGATACGCCGGTATATGACATCCACCGGCGACAGACCGTTAATGGTTTTCATGAACACATGATCGTCTTCAACGACCAGGTCGCTGCCCTGCACCAGCTCGGCGCCCATGCGCTGGGCCAGGAAAGAATGTTCAAAATAGGCGGAGTTGAAAATACCGGGCGTCAGCACCACCACTTCCGGGTAGTCCCTGGGCACCGGCGAGATATCGGCCAGGGTATCGAACAGTTCACTCGGGTATTCGGTAATCGGGTGGATATCGTAGTTTTCAAACAGTTCCGGGAACACGCGCTTGGTGACTGTGCGGTTTTCCAGCATATAGGACACACCGGACGGTACTCGCAGGTTATCCTCCAGCACGTAAAACAGCCCGTCCCCGCCACGAATGAGGTCGGTACCGCAGACATGGGCCCAGACACCGTGGAGCGGTTTGATGCCCTGGCATTCCTTACGGAAATTGCCGGATTCGGCAATCAGTTCCCGGGGAACCACCTTGTTCTTGAAGATTTTGCCGTCGTTGTAGACGTCATTGATGAAGCAGTTCAGAGCCTGCAGGCGTTGTTTCAGCCCCTCGCTGGTCTTTTCCCATTCGCTGGCAGTGATAATGCGCGGAATAATGTCGAACGGCCATTCGCGGTCGATGTTGCCGGCATCACTGTAGACAGTAAAAGAGATACCCATCGTCTTGATGGCGTCGATGACCGACGCTTTACGCAGGTCGAGTTCTTCCGGACTTAAAGAGGCGAGGTAGCGGCAAAGAGCTCTTGCAGCTTTACGAGGTTTTCCTGGCGAACTTATTAATTCGTCATAGAAGTCGCCCGGATGGTATGATTTCCAGTCTATTTTCATATGAGAGTCACAGGGAGAATTATAACCATATGGCAATTAAGATTGCTATCAAGCATCACACCGAGTATCGCTTCGATAGACTCACGCAGGTAAACCCGCACATTGTCAGGTTACGACCCGCGCCTCACTGCCGCACTCCCATCGAATCCTATTCCCTCAAGATCACACCTGACAATCACTTCATCAACTGGCAACAGGATCCCTTTTCCAACCACCATGCCCGCCTGGTTTTTCCGGAAAAAACCCGCGAACTGATTTTTGATGTCGAAGTCATTGCCGACATGACGGTAATCAATCCGTTCGATTTTTTCCTGGATGAAAAATTTGAAAAGTTTCCGTTCCGATATGATCCGCAACTGAAAAAAGATCTGGCGCCCTATCTGCAGATCAAGGAAAAAGGTCCCTTGCTGATGCAATGGCTGGAGAAAGTTGATCGCACTAAGAAACCGACGATCAATTACCTGGTGGAACTCAATGCCCGGATCCAGCAGGATCTCAGTTACCTCATTCGCATGGACCCTGGTGTCCAGAGCTGCGAGGAAACCCTGACCCTGAGACAGGGCTCCTGCCGTGACTATGCCTGGCTACTGGTACAGATCCTGCGGCACCTGGGCCTGGCTGCCCGTTTTGTCTCCGGCTATCTCGTCCAGCTGACCGCCGATATCAAGTCCCTCGACGGGCCATTCGGCCCCGAGGCCGACTTCACTGACCTGCATGCCTGGACCGAAGTCTATATTCCCGGCGCCGGCTGGCTGGGCATGGACTCCACTTCCGGCCTGTTTGCCGGCGAGGGTCACATTCCCCTGGCCTGCACCCCTGACCCGGTCAGCGCGGCACCGATCACCGGCACCACCAGTATCTGCGAAGTGGACTTTCACTTCTTCAACAACGTGACTCGCATTCACGAAGACCCGCGCGTTACCAAGCCCTACAACGAACGCCAGTGGCGCGAAATCAATGCGCTGGGCAAACAGGTCGACCAGGTCCTGAGCAAGGAGCAGGTCAAACTGACCATGGGCGGAGAGCCGACATTCGTGTCCATCGATGATATGGACGGCGCGCAATGGAATACCGCTGCACTGGGCAAGAAAAAGCTCGAACTGTCCGGCAAACTGCTGCAAAAACTCAAGGACCTATACGCACCCAACGGCTTTTACCACCATGGCCAGGGCAAGTGGTATCCGGGCGAACAATTGCCGCGCTGGGCACTGGGTATTTTCTGGCGCACGGACAAGAAACCCATCTGGCAGGATGCGTCGCTGCTTGCAACCCCAGCAGATGATAAAACTGTTCCGGAAACCGCCGCCCGCAAATTCCTGCAAAAACTCTGTGGCAAGCTCGATATCCCTGAGCGCTGCATGGTGCCCGGCTATGAAGACCGCGACTATTACCTGAACAAGGAAGGCAACCTGCCGAAGAATGTCAGCGTGGCGGACAGCAAACTGAAAGACCCGCAGGAGAGGGCACGCCTGCGCAAGGTGTTTGACCAGGGCCTGGACAAAAAGGTGGGCTATGCCCTGCCCCTGGCTCATGGCGACGGCCACTGGCAATCAAGCCCCTGGAAATTCACGCGCGGCAAGATGTTCCTGGTACCGGGTGATTCCCCCATGGGTTACCGCATGCCCTTGGACAGCCTGCCCTGGACCATCGAACGCGAAGTGGATTTTGCCAAGGACCCCTTTGATGATTGGGTCGCCCTCGAGTATCCGATCAACCCCGGCAAGGGCAAGTCTGGTAAAACCATGCCGAAGGGTAAGCAAAAGGTGAAGCAGAAAGTCATCCATACCGCGCTGTGTGTGGAAGTGCGCAACAACAAGCTTTACCTGTTCATGCCACCGCTGCAGCGCTTGGAAGCCTATCTTTCCCTGCTCGGCCATATCGAAAGCGTGGCCCGGGAAGAAAAACTGCCGCCGGTCATTGAAGGTTACGAGCCCCCCAAGGATCCACGCCTGAAAAAACTCATGATCACGCCAGACCCGGGGGTCATCGAGGTGAACATTCACCCCGCCAAAAACTGGAACGAGATAGTCAAAACCACCTCAACCCTGTATGACATGGCGCGCGAATGTCGCCTGGGTACCGAAAAGTTCATGCTGGACGGCAAACATACCGGCACCGGTGGCGGCAACCACGTTACCCTGGGCGCGGCCAAGGCCGAGGATAGTCCTTTTCTGCGCCGGCCCGACCTGCTGGCCAGCATGCTGCGCTACTGGCAGAACCATCCCAGCCTCTCATTCCTGTTTTCCGGTCAGTTCATTGGCCCGACGAGTCAGGCACCGCGTGTGGATGAAGCCCGTGATGAAAATCTGTACGAACTGGAAATTGCCATGCAGCAGCTACCCAAGGCCGGGGCTGACAAACCATGGCTGATTGACCGCATCCTGCGCAACTTCCTCATCGACCTCACCGGCAACACTCATCGGTCGGAATTCTGTATCGACAAGCTTTACTCACCGGATTCCTCGTCCGGTCGTCTGGGCCTGGTGGAGTTCCGCAATTTTGAAATGCCGCCGCACTGGCAGATGAGTGCGGTGCAGATGCTGCTGATTCGGGCCATGGTGGCCTGGTTCTGGAAAAAACCCTACACCAACAAGTTCATTCGCTGGGGCAGCCAGTTGCATGACCGCTTCATGTTGCCGCATTACGTGTGGGAGGACCTGAGTTGGGTTGCGCAGGACCTGAATCATGCCGGCTTCCACATCGACCTGGAATGGTTTGCACCGTTCCAGGAATTCCGCTTTCCGCACTACGGCCGTTTCCATGTCGCCGGCCTGCAACTGGATATCCACAGTGCCATTGAACCCTGGCATGTACTGGGCGAGGAAATGAGCGGGGGCGGCACAGCCCGATACGTGGATTCGTCCGTCGAAAGACTGCAGGTGATGGTCCAGGGCATGACCGGCAACCGGCTGGCCATTTGTTGCAATGGCCGCAAACTGCCGCTGCAGGCCACTGGCCAGGAAGGTCAGTTTGTGGCCGGTATTCGCTACAAGGCCTGGAATCCTTATTCTGCCCTGCATCCGACTATCAAGGTGCATACCCCGCTAGTCATCGATGTCATCGACACTATCAACAACCGCTCACTGGGTGGCTGCACCTATCACGTGTCCCACCCGGGCGGACGCAACTATGACACTTTCCCGGTCAATGCCAACGAAGCGGAAGCCCGTCGCGTGGCCCGCTTCAATACCTTTGGTCATACGCAGGATGAAGTGCAGATCCGAGAGGAAGAACCGCATCCGGAACGTCCTTACACCCTGGACCTACGGTACCTGGACGTATAGGAACGGACGATCAGGCAAGACCAGGTCGGCAACGCACAGCCGGTTGCCGACCCGATATGGCATTCAGCCATTCAGCACTTTTATCACTACTGGTAACTGCTGACAGGCGGGAGTTGTGAGCCGGTTCCGCCGGGGACACTGGTTTCCTCGCGGACATTCAGGTGCAACGTGCCGATGCCGTCGATGGACGCCTCGATACTTTCCCCTGCCTGCAGAAAGCGCTGCTCACCGCGCACCGTGGTGCCCATGCCTACTCCGCCTGAGGTGCCATTGTTGAGCACATCGCCGGGATACAGGGTGATGATGGACGAGGCATACTCCATCAGTTCATAGAGCGAGTGGATCATGTCGCCGGCACGGGCTTCCTGCATCTGCTCACCATCGATGGACAGGGTCTGGCGCAGATTGGCCATCGGATCACCGTAGAATTCTTTTGGCACGATCCAGGGACCCTGTGGAGCAAAGGTGTCATGCCCCTTCCCGACAAACCAGTCCACGCCCTGGAAGCCACCCGGCGGACGGCCGCCGCGATCGGATATATCCACGGTCACCATGTAGCCGAAAATGTAATCCTGGGCGTTACGGGCCGTGACGTATTTGGCCGTGCGCCCGATCACAGTGCCCAGCTCCACTTCCCAGTCCGTCTGCGTGCGACCATAGGGAATCACGACAGTATCGCCATCCCCGATGATGGCGCCACGGGTTGGTTTATAAAACAGGTAAGGTACGCCACGGTTGGCCTGGCGCTGACGCAGGGCCTCTGCCTGGGCGTCAGCATCTCCGCCTTCACCGACATGCGAATAGAAATTGACCGCCGCGTTCATCACCTTGCCCGGATACATGATGGGCGGCATGATATCGACGGCATCGGTGGCATGAATCCAGTCAGGCCGGGTAGCCGGTGCCAACAGATCATTGGCCACCAGGTGGTTGACGATTTCATAGGTCCTGCGCTGCAGCCCGTACTCGTAACGCTCAATGAGTCCGACCATGTCTGCCGGCATGGGCAGTGTGGGTACCATCCCGGTTCGTTCCAGCGCCGCATTGGCGGCCTCGAGTTCCACCACGAGACTGTCCCGCAGCACGAGCCCGACCACCGGCTGGCCCTCGATGCCGAAGGTGCCGACCTTGAAGGGCTCGGCAATCTGAAGATCCTGCGCCAGCAGCCATTGTGCCGGCATGAGCAGAACCAGAACGACAATTTCACGTAACAGTTTGTGCTTCATGGTGTTCCCCTTGATGGATCCCTTAAATCATTTACGGCTGAGTAAACCCCAAAACCGTGCGCTTTTCAAAATCCTGCCGCAAATGTCACGCAAGGTCTTGTTTTTTCGATATTTTAGAATTTACTACGCTGGGGTTTTCCGTTATGATCCACCGCCATGAACACCACATCTCGCTTTGCTTTCTTTATTATTAACATTATTCGGCGCTGACCGGGCGGATGAAGAGCTGAGCATGTAATCAGTTTAAAAACCCGCCACCAGGCGGGTTTTTTGTTACGGGCACCGTGACATAACCGATAAAACAGACCGACCAATCGACTAGGTAATCAACGTGGCAGAACAGAACGACCAACAGCAAGAGAGTTTTTCCTTCGTCCAGGCCGAGCACGCCGTGCTGTCTTACTGGGAGAAAGAAAAGGTCTTTGAACAATCCCTGGCCGCCAGCGCGGACAAACCGCCCTATATCTTTTATGACGGCCCGCCGTTTGCCACCGGCCTGCCCCATCACGGCCACCTGGTCGGCTCCACGCTGAAAGACATCATTCCGCGTTACTACACCATGAAAGGCTACTACGTGCAGCGCCGCTTTGGCTGGGACTGCCACGGTTTACCCATTGAACATGAAATCGACAAGGCCCTTGGCATGTCTGCCAGTGAAGCCGTCGAGAAAATGGGCGTCAAAGGCTACAACGATGAGTGCCGCAAAATCGTCCAGCGCTACACCGCCGAATGGCGCAAGACCATTACCCGGATAGGACGCTGGGTCGACTTCGACAATGACTACAAGACCATGGATTCCTCTTTCATGGAATCTGTCTGGTGGGTCATGAAACAGCTGTGGGAAAAGGATCTGATCTACCGCGGGGTCAAAGTGGTGCCATTCTCCACCGCCCTGGGCACGGTGCTGTCCAACTTCGAAGCCGGCTCCAACTACCAGGATGTGCAGGACCCCGCCATCACCGTGCTGTTCAAGCTGCATGATGAAAACGCCTACATGAGCGCCTGGACCACCACGCCCTGGACACTGCCGTCCAACCTGGCGTTGTGTGTAAACCTGAATATCACTTACGTCAAAGTTCGCGACACTGACATCGACAAGATCATCTACCTGGCCAAGGATCGCCTTGAGGCGGTAGGCAAGGGTAAAAACCTGGAAGTGCTCAGTGAGCATTCCGGCAGCGAACTGGTGGGCAAGACCTACGAGCCGCTGTTCCCCTACTTTGCCGACAAGGTTGAGGAAGGCGCCTTCCAGGTAGTGGCGGATGATTACGTGTCCACCGAAGCCGGTACCGGCATCGTTCACCAGGCGCCCGCTTTTGGAGAAGACGACTTCCGCGTCCTGAAAACCAATGGCATCACCGCGCTGGTGTGTCCAGTGGACCTGGAAGGGAAATATACGGAAGAAGTCACCGACTTTGCCGGTGTCTACGTGAAAGATGCCGACAAGGACATCATTCGCCGCCTGAAGGACGAGGGCAAACTGTATATTCAGGAAGTCTACCAGCACAGCTACCCGTTCTGTCCGCGCTCCGATACCCCGATTATCTACCGCACCATCCCGTCGTGGTATGTGAAGGTGGCGCAGATCAAGCAGCGCATCGCCGCCAGCAACCAGCAGGTGAACTGGGTACCCGATCATATCCGCGACGGCCGCATGGGCAACTGGCTGGACAACGCCATCGACTGGTGTATTTCCCGCAACCGCTACTGGGGCACACCGCTGCCAATCTGGATCAATGACACCACGGATAACATGGTCTGCATCGGTTCCATCGACGAACTGGAACAGTATTCCGGGGTACGCGTGGATGACCTGCATCGGGAATACGTCGACGAACTTACCTTTACCATCGAGGGCGAGGACGGCACTTATCGCCGTATCGACGAGGTACTGGATTGCTGGTTCGAATCCGGCTCCATGCCCTATGCCCAACTGCATTACCCGTTTGAAAATACCGAGCTGTTTGAAGCCGGGTTCCCCGCCGAGTACATCGCCGAGGGCCTCGATCAGACCCGCGGCTGGTTCTACACCCTCCTGGTACTGAGCACCGCGCTGTTCGACAAGCCGGCATTCCGCAACGTTATCGTCAACGGCATTGTCATGGCCGAGGACGGCAAGAAGATGTCCAAGCGCCTGCAGAATTACACGCCGCCGGATGAACTGATGGAGGAATACGGTGCCGATGCCCTGCGCCTGTACCTGATCAATTCCGGTCTGGTCAAGGCCGAGGAACAGCGCTTTACCGATGCCGGAGTGAAGGACATGGTGCGCCGCGCGCTGCTGCCCTGGTACAACTCCTTCAAGTTCTTCCAGACCTATGCCGGCATCGACAGCTGGCAGGCCACTGCCGACGCCGCGGCATCGGATAACATCACCGACCAGTGGATACTGTCCCGCCTGCAATCCCTGAAAGCCAACGTGGCGCGCGAGATGGCTGAATACAAACTCTATAACGTGGTGCCGGCCCTGTTTGAGTTCATCGAGGACCTGACCAACTGGTACATTCGCCTGAACCGGTCCCGCTTCTGGGTCGAGGACATGACCGCCGACAAGCAGGCTGCCTACCAGACGCTGTACACCACCCTCAGTGAGCTGACCATCTGTATGGCACCATTTGCCCCGTTCCTGGCGGAACATATTCATCGCGAACTGACTGCCTTCAGCGGTGCCGAGCGGCCGAACTCGGTCCACCTGTGCGCGTACCCGGCAGCCGAGGAAAGCCTGATCCAGCCGGTGCTGGAAGCTGCCGTTTCCCGCATGCAGAACATCATTCTGCTGGGCCGCCAGAAACGCGAACAGGTCAAGATCAAGACCAAGATTCCACTCTGCCGCCTGACCATTATTCATGAGAGCCAGGACATGCTGGATGAGATCGCGCGCTTGGAAGGTTATATCGCTTCCGAGCTCAACGTGAAATCCATCGAGTACACGACTGACGAAGGCAAGTACATCAACCTATATGCTAAGCCGAATTCCCCGGTGCTGGGCAAACGCTTCGGCAAGGCCTTCAACCAGTACCGCCTGCTGATCCAGGACCTGGATGCCAGAGCCTTGAATCAGCTGCAGGCAGATGGCAGCCTGGAGCTGGACGGGGAAACCTTCAGCACAGAAGACATCCTGGTATTCCGAGAAGCGAAGGAAGGCAACGAGGCGCTGTCCAACCGCTTTATCTCGATCGACATCGATTGCACACTCAATGACGATCTGGTGGATGAAGGCCTAGCCCGCGAAGTGGTCAATCGCATCCAGAAAACCCGCAAGGATATCGGCCTGGAGGTCACTGACAGAATTTCGGTCACGTTCCATGCCGATAACAAGCTGGCCGCTGCCATTGAAAAGCACCGTGACTACATTGCCGGCGAAACCCTGTGCAACACGTTTGTCGCCGGTGAGGCCGGCGACCATGCGTTTGATGTGGACGGTAATGCCTTGGCCTTGAAAATCGACAAGGCACCCTGAGTTTACAGGCATAGCATGTCGGCATAGGCCACTGGTCGTTTGGTGACATCAGGTTGGAAAAATTTGTCGGCAAACGCGTCGCTATGCCGGCCTACACACAGAAATTAATGTAACGGGACAACAACCATGACCCTGCAACATACCGACGACCTTAGAATCAAGGCCATGAAAGAACTGCTCTCACCTGAGCAGCTGCTGGCCGAGTATCCAATGACCGAAGCGGCATCCGAGACGGTATTCAATGCCCGCAACGGCCTCCAGAAGATTCTCAACGGGGAAGATGACCGCCTGTTCGTCATCGCCGGGCCGTGTTCCATTCATGACCCCCAGGCCGCCCTGGAATACGCCGAACGCCTGGCCGGGCCCATGGAAAAGTACCAGGATGATCTGCTCATTATCATGCGCGTGTATTTCGAAAAACCGCGTACGACTGTCGGCTGGAAGGGTCTGATCAATGATCCGGACCTGAATGACAGCTACGACATCAACAAGGGCCTGCGCACCGCACGCAACCTATTGCTGGAACTGGCCAACCGCGGAGTGCCTGCTGGCACGGAATACCTGGACCTGATCAGCCCGCAATATGTGGCTGACCTCATTGCCTGGGGCGCCATCGGTGCCCGCACCACGGAATCCCAGTGTCATCGTGAACTCGCCAGCGGCCTGTCATGCCCGGTCGGGTTCAAGAACGGCACTACCGGAGACGTCCAGATTGCCATTGATGCCATTGGCTCAGCATCGCACTCACACAACTTTCTTTCCGTTACCAAGGAAGGCCATTCCGCCATTTTCCAGACGGCCGGTAATCCCGACTGCCATATCATCCTGCGCGGCGGTCACAAGCACACCAACTACGATCCGGAGAATGTCCGTGATGTTTCGGAAAAACTCCAGAAAGCCGGTCTGCCGGCCAACATTGTCATTGACTGCAGCCATGCCAACTCCGGCAAGAATCACGAGCGTCAGGTGATCGTGTGCCGGGATGTGGCTTACCAGCTCGCCTCCGGGGAAAAGCACATCAAGGGTGTCATGCTGGAAAGCCACCTGGTGGCCGGCAACCAGAAAGTCGTGCCCGGCCAGGCGCTGATATATGGGCAAAGCATCACTGATGCCTGCATGGCCTGGGAAGATACCGACGTGCTGCTGGGTGAATTGGCAGACTCGGTCAAAAAACGCCGCAGCAGCTGATCCCGGCTGGGTTAGCGGCACGCCAGTTTCGAGTTATCCTCCGGCTTTATCCCGGATAAAACACCCGCTTTGACAGGAGCCCGCTCACCAGCACTGCTGTACTGGCCCCTGCAACTGACAGGACTTGGGGCCACTATTTTCTTTCTGGCCTGGCGCTTTCATGTCACCCCTCGTGTTGCCATGCCGGAACCGGCGTTTCTGTATGTCCTCGTCGTCCTGCTCATCTGCGCCCCCTTTGCCAAGGCGCTCAGCTTGATCAGCGGCCACTTCCTCGCTATATCCCAGTTGTGGCAAGACCGGCACCC
>Ga0181594_10000481_pt1 | contig 36912 bp, 29 predicted proteins | sample 071ome_18_FD_145603 | JGI IMG/M metagenome (GOLD analysis project Ga0181594, IMG submission 145603) | Coastal salt marsh microbial communities from the Groves Creek Marsh, Skidaway Island, Georgia - 071413BT metaG (spades assembly) | ecosystem: Environmental > Aquatic > Marine > Intertidal zone...
GTGCCCGGTGCCGTGGGCGTAATCGACGCCGCCCTGCCACAGGTGCTGGCGCGCGAGCACGTCGAGCTGGCCGCCCTTTGTCCCTTTGGGGAATACCGCCGTGGCAAGTGCGATATGTCCTTTCAGGACGCGCGTGAACCGGTCCCTGCCTTCGGCGGAGGGATCGTCGGATCCGGCGATCCAGACGGTGCGGGTGACGTCGGTCGTGCCATCGGGGTATTGCCCGCCGGAATCGAGCAGGAACACGCTGCCCGGCTCCAGCTTACGGTTGGTTTCTTCGCTCACCCGGTAATGGACGATAGCGCCGTTGGGGCCGCTACCCGAAATCGTATCGAAAGAGAGGTCGCGCAGCATGTCCGTAGCTTCGCGGAATTTCTGCAAGCGGTCGGCAGCGGCCAGTTCGTCTACTCCGCCCTTCGGCGCTTCGATCGAAAGCCAGTGCAGGAAACGCGAAAGCGCAGCCCCATCGCGGGCCTGAGCGGCTTTGTGACCCGCCTGTTCCGCTTCGTTTTTGATCGCCTTGGGCAGGGCGCAGGGATCGGCCTTTTCAACCACTTGTGCGCCGGCATCTTCGAGGAGCGAGAACACGGCCGCCACGCACGAATCGGGATCGGCGACGACGCGCTTGTCTGCCAATGCACCGAGCGCCTCTGCGAATTCATCGGCCGCCCGTACGGTCACGGCATTGCCGAGGTGCGCGCGAAGCTCAGGTGTGACCTTGCCTTGCTCGATGAACAGGTCTGCCTCGCCGCTGGCATGGACAATCGCATTGGCGAGCACCACTGGCGTGCGCTCGATGTCGGACCCGCGAATATTGAACAGCCAGGCCAGCGAATCGAGCGCGCAGATTACCGTGGCATCGAGCTTTTCGGTTTCGAGCCACTTGGCAAGTTCGCCGCGCTTTTCGGCGCTGGTACGGCCTGCAAGGCTTTTGTCGTGAACCAGCGCCGGTGCGGGTGATGGCGCTGGCCGGTCTGACCAGACGGCATCGACCGGGTTGGCGGTAACCGCGACCAGTTCGCCGCCGCGATTTTCCAGCGCCTCCTGCGCGGCCTTGACCCAACGTTTGCCGTGCAGCCACGGATCGTAGCCGATCTTTGCTCCGTCCGGGGCGTGGTCTCCCACCCATTTTGCCACGCTGGTTTCGGGCACGCTTTCGTAAGTCCACAGTGCGCCATCGACCTGATCGCGCACCTGCAGGGTATAGCGCCCGTCGACGAACATCGCCGCTGCCGGATCGCGCGCCGCATCGGTCAGCACCACCGCCGTGCCAGCCGATCCGCCGAAGCCGGTCAACCAGGCGAGGCGCTGTGCATAGGCACCGACATATTCGCTCATGTGCTCATCGGAGATCGGCACGACGAAGCCATCGAGTTCCTGCCGCGCCAATTCCTTGCGCAGCGCATCGAGCCGGGCCTCGTGGGTCTTCATCAGCATCGGTCTTTTTGGGCTCCATCCGGTCTTGCCGTCACATCTAGCGAAACATAGGTATTATCGCCAAGCCGCGCCAGCAAAGCGCGGGTGCCAGGAAAGACTATCCGTGAAGAGTTTCCATATTGCGATAGCCGCAATCCTGTTCGCGCTGTTGGCCAGCGCGCCTCTTCAAGCCGAGGAACCAACCGACTTGCCCAACAAAAATCCCAGCGCGCCGCCTGTTGCCGAGAAGCGCGAGCACACCTTTACGCACCACGGGATAACCGTGTCCGATCCCTACAGCTGGCTGCGTGACCAGTCCTATCCCACCGTAGACGACAAGGAGGTGCTGGATCACCTCAAGGCCGAGAATGCCTGGTTCGAAGCGCGCATGGCGCCGCAACAGGACATGGTCGAGACGTTGTTCAAGGAGATGCGCGGCCGCATCAAGGAAGCCGATAAGAGCACGCCGCAAAAGGATGGCGACTGGCTCTACTGGGTCGAATACGAGGAAGGCGCCGAATACAAGAAATGGTGGCGCAAACCAGTCGCGGCCAAGAATGATGGGAGCGAGGACGAGCTAATCCTCGACGAGAATGCGCTGGCCAAGGGCAAGAAATACTTCCGCCTCGGCGCGCTGTCGGTCAGCCAGAACGGGCAGTTTCTCGCCTATTCGGTCGATGCCAACGGTTCCGAGCGATTCACCGTCAAGATCAAGGACCTCAAGACCGGCAAGCTGAAGCGCGACACGATACCCGGCACGCTGTCCTCGCTGGTCTGGGTCGCTGGCGATAAGGGGCTCGTCTATTCGCTCGCCAACGAAAACTGGCGCACCGACAACGCGCGGTTGCACTGGTTGGGCAAGCCCGTCTCGCAGGATGTCGAGCTCTATCATGAGCCTGACGATGGCTTCGGGGTCGGTGCGACTCTCTCTTCCAACGAGAAGTGGCTGATAATCGGCACCGGCGATCACGAGACCAGCGAGGTTCGCATGGTCCCTGCCAACGATCCGTTGGCTGAGCCGCTGCTGGTGCGTGCGCGGCAGAAGGGGTTGGAATATGCAGTCGATGAGCGTGACGGCATTCTCTACGTCTACACGAACGACACTCACGAGAATTTCCGGCTGGCAACAGCGCCTATGGAAAACCCGTCGGATTGGACCACCCTGATCGAGGGGTCCGACCTTTTCTACATGACGGGCTTCTCGCTCTTCAGAGACTTTTATGCGGTCGAAGGCCGCCGTAACGGGCTCCACCAGATCGAAGTGCGATATTACGACGAACCGGCGCGGATCGAGCCCATTGCCTTTCCCGAGGCAAGCTACGTCGCGGAACTTTCCGACAATCCCGAATGGGCAGTCAGCAAACTGCGCCTCTCCTACGAATCGATGGTCAGCCCGGCGACGACCTACGACTACGACGTCGCGGCCCGAAGCCTCGAAGTGCTCAAGGTGCAGGAAATTCCGTCTGGCTACGATGCCTCGCAATATGTCACCGAGCGGCTTGAGATCGAGGTGCGCGACGGCGCTATGGTTCCGGTCAGCGTGGTCATGCGCAAGGACCGGGATGCGATGAACAAAGGGCCTGGCGGTCCGCTCCATATCTATGGCTACGGAGCCTATGGCACGGCGATTGATCCGGGATTTTCGACCCGGCGGTTGTCGCTGGTCGATCGCGGATTCGCCTATGCCATCGCCCATATCCGTGGCGGCGACGACCTCGGCCGTGCCTGGTACAAGGCCGGGAAGCTCAAGCAGCGAACCAATTCCTTCAACGATTTCGTCGATGTCGCCAAAGGCTTGATTGCACGCGGTTACACCCGTGAAGGGCGAATCAGCATTTCGGGTGGTTCGGCGGGCGGCGAACTGATGGGCGCGGTGGTCAATTCCGACCCCGGCCTGTTCGGCGCCGTGGTTGCGCAGGTGCCATTCGTCGATGTGCTCAACACCATGCTCGATGCCTCGCTGCCGCTGACGCCGGGCGAGTGGCCGGAATGGGGCAATCCGATCGAGGACAAGGCGGCCTTCGAGCTGATCCGCTCCTACAGCCCCTATGACAACGTCAAAGCGCAAGACTATCCGCCGATGCTGGTCACCGCAGGGCTGAACGACCCGCGCGTTACTTATTGGGAACCGGCAAAATGGGTGGCGAAACTGCGAGAGCTCAAGACCGACGACAACGAGCTGCTTCTCAAGACCAACATGGGGGCGGGCCACGCCGGCAAGTCCGGCCGGTTTGCATCGTTGCGCGAGGATGCCGAGGAATATGCATTCGTGCTGTGGCAGATCGGGAAGTGACTCCAGACGGTCCGCCGCCGGAGAACGTGGGCTTCTCGCGAACTTTCACGGCCGGGCCTGAGCACATCGACGCACTCGGCCACGTCAACAACGCCGTCTGGGTCCAATGGATGGAAGAGGTCGCCACGACGCACTGGCGCAAAGTCGCGCGAGCTGAACATGTTGAAGCCTATCTCTGGGTCGTGACCCGGCACGAGATCGATTATCGCGGCAACATCGGCCTCGGCCAGAGCGCCATTGCGGCCACGCGGATCCCGGAGGGACCGCACGGCGCGCGCTTCGACCGGCTGGTCGAATTTCACGATATGGCAGGCAAGCTCCTGGTTTCGGCGCGATCGACCTGGGTAATGATCGACAAGGCTTCTGGCCGGATCATGCGAGTGCCGAAAGAGGTTGCCGCTCCGTTCTTGACCGACACATAGGATCAGATGGCTATGGCCGGATCGTCCATCGCGGCCTCAGGTTCGAAAGCGTTGCTGTCGAACCGCATGATCCGCTCGCTCATCGTGCGGTTCCGGCCAGTGCGCTTCGCCTCATAGAGCAGGCGATCGCAATGCGTGTAAAGCGTGGCGAAATCGGAGTTTGCGCCCGATTTTCGGGGCTGGCTGACCAGGCCCATGCTCGCAGTGACCGGAAAGTCCAGCCCCGGCACCTTCGCCGCGACCCTTGCGGTGATCGCACGGCGGCGGTGTTCAGCGCGCGTGACGGCATTCCTGCCGCGCAGGAGCAGCAGAAATTCCTCGCCGCCCATGCGAACGGCCAGCGTATCTTCGTCGGTCATCAGGGCACTGGCGACGCACCGCAGCACTTCGTCGCCGACGGCGTGGCCCTGGCTATCGTTGATGCGCTTGAAGTGATCCAGGTCGATCAGAGCCATCGTGTCAAAGCCGGCGGCGAACAGGCGGTCGAAGCGCGCTCCGATGCCGCGCCGGTTGAGAAGGCCGGTGAGCTCGTCGCGCTCTACTTCCTTTTCGAGCAGACGCGATTCAGCAAGGGCGCGGTCTCGCTGCCGCTTGATCACCATGAAGCGGCCGGCAACGCCGAGCGAGGTGACGACCACCTCGAAAGCAATGGCGAGATGCTGTGCTACCATCATGTCCATCGGCGAACCGTAGGCGCCAAGGTTCGAAAAGGCGCGCACGGCACCAAGGCTCATGATCGGCGCCCAGGCAAAGATCTGGAAGCGGATCGCCCGGCTGCCGCGCCTGAGGGCGGTGACCATCATCAGCGCGAACGAACCGAGCACCGGGAAGAACATCAGGACGAATACCGGAGTGGTCAATGGCCGAAGCGGTCCATCGGCAAGCAGGAAGAACAGCAGCCCGGCGATCATCATTGCCGACAGCACCTGAACGAGGTGTCTGTGCCATGGGTCGAGTTTTCCGTCTTCCACCAATGACACGATGAAATTACCTGCAGCAACAATTCCAAGGGTCCAGCTCGTCACAGAAAGGGCGCTGGCCTGGTCCACTGACAAGTCGGCGAACCGGTTGATAAGGCCGCTCGAAGTCAGGATGTGGGTAAACAGGCATGCAACCACGGCCGCATGGAACAGCAGAAATCTTTCGCGCAGCACGCGATAGAACGCGATGTTGTAGATGAAGGGAATGACCATCACGCCGCACAGTGCAGCCAGCAGCAATTCCAGACCAATTCTGCCAGCTGCCACGTCCTCGCTCGATGCAAAGCGCGTATTGGTGAGCATGTCGGTGTCGCGCGGCTCGTCCACTTCAAGCCATAACACCGCAGGCTTGCCTGCAAGCTCCGGCAGGCGCGCGCTCATCAGCCAGTCATAGGTTGCCAGCTCGAGATCATCCGATTCGTAAGTGGCGCTGGCCTTAAGGCCCTCGACGTCCTCAAGCGTGAGCGTCATGCGTTCGAAACCGTTGATCCGCATGGTGAGCATGTCGATGCCCGACATGTCGCGCTCAGCCAGGTCGAAGCGCAGGACCGCGCGCTCCGGCGCCCATGACCATTCGCTCTCGTTACACGACCATCGCGCCGAATTATTCGCAAGGTCGGCGTAGCCGGTGCCGTCCGGGTTGGCGGCAAGGCAGGTCGATCCAGGCGCAAAGGGGCCGCTCGCAACGGCGGGAGCGCCGGCAAGGAGAAAGAGCGCGGCGATTGCCAGCGCTGCCTGTCTCAGCAATCCCTCGACCATTCGGGCTGCTTACAGCCCAAAGGTCAAGTTAGGTTTAATTCAACAGGTTGGTCGTGAGATGCCCGGTTAACCGAGCATGGCTGCCAGCGAGGCCGCTTCGTAGCCTAGTTCCTCCGCTATGGCCGGATGAACAACTTGCCCGGCGTGGACATTGAGGCCTGCGGCAAGGTGGGGATCGTCGCGCAACGCCTGCTGCCAGCCTCCCGAGCCTTCCATGGCGTCGGCAATGGCCAATGCATGCGGCATGGTGACATTGTTGAGAGCGTAGGTGCCGGTACGCGAAACCGTGCCGGGCATGTTGGCCACACAGTAATGAACAATGCCATCGACGACATAGGTCGGATCGTCATGGGTTGTTGCATGGCTGGTTTCGAAACAGCCGCCCTGGTCGATGGCGACATCGACAAGAACCGCGCCCGGTTTCATCGAAGCGAGCATCTCGCGGGCTACCAGCTGTGGTGCAGCGGCGCCGGGAGCGCCACCCAGCAGAACGCCTCTGCCGCCGGTTGCCTTTTGCAGCGCTGTCGCGCCTGCCTAGATCGCCATACGCCCGGCAACCTGGCTCATCGGCTTGAGCAGGGGCAGAGAGCCGCTCTCGCCAGTCACGGTCTCGTAAGCAATTGCCGTAACGCCGGATTTTACCAGATCGGCAGTCTGCTCCGGATCGGGCGCGAGATGCAGGTAAGTGAACAGCACTTGCCCCTCGCGCAGCATCGCGCGTTCGGTCGGTTGCGGTTCCTTGACTTTCACCACCAGCCCGCATGTGCCGAATACTTCGGCGGCGGTCGGGACAATCGTCGCGCCGGCCTCTTCGTAGTCGGCATTCAAGGCGCCAATGCCTTCGCCGGCGCCGCTCTCGACAAGCACCTCGTGCCCGTGCGCGGCGATCTCGCGTACGCTTTCGGGCGTCAGGCCGACGCGGCACTCGTGGTTCTTGATCTCGCGAACTGTGCCGACGCGCATGGCTCCTGCCTTTCCGGGTATGCTGTAACGTACAACGATGTGGCGCTGCCCTGCCCCAGCCGCAAGAGCGCGCTTGCGTTGCAGCCGCCATGCCGGATAGTCCGGCATAAAATATCAAAGAGGATGCTGGAATGGATGTACTGAAGGGGATCAAGGTAATCGACGTTACGGCTTATGCCTTCGTGCCGTCGGCGGGCGGCGTGCTGGGGCATTGGGGCGCGGAGGTCATCAAGGTCGAAGGGCCGCGCGCGCCCGATCCGATGCGCCTGTTGCACAATGGCTCGCTCGAGCCGGGCAAGGCCGGACCGCATTTCAAGCATTACAGCAGGGGCAAGAAATCCATCGGCCTTGACCTTTCGACCGACCAGGGGCGGGACCTGCTCTATCGCCTTGTCGCCGATGCCGACGTTTTTCTGACCAGTTATCTGGCCCCGACCCGGCGCAAGCTGAAGATCGACGTGGAGGACATTCGCAAGGTCAATCCACGCATCGTCTACGCGCGCGGTTCGGGCCATGGGCCCAAAGGCCCGGACGCCGACCGGCCCGGCTATGACGCGATCTCATGGTGGAGCCGCGGCTCGCTCAACCAGTCGGCGATGGACCTTGTCGGCGCCGACTGGCCGACAACGCAGATGGTTGGCCATGGCGACGGCATGTCGGGCCTGGTCTTTGCCGGCGGCATCTGCGCGGCGCTGCTCAGCCGCGAGCGCGGCGGCGAACCGCTGGTCGTCGACAGCTCTCTGCTTGGCACCGCAGCCTGGTTTAACGGCATCTACATGATCGATGCGCTAACGCACGGAACCCGGCGCGCGCCCAAGCGGGCAGAGCGCCCGCCATTGCCCGAAGGCGTACCCTCGCATTTCATTTCGGCGCTAATTTCGATTTACCAGACCAGCGACAACCGCTTCATTTACTTGCTGTTTCTTGCCAACGACGACCGGGATTATGTCGACCTGTGCCAACGGATCGGCCTTGCCGAGCTGGCCGACGACCCGCGCTTCGCTTCGGCAAAGGAGCGCACCGCAAATTCGGGCGATCTGATGGCTATTCTCGACGCACATTTCCGGACCCGCAGCTTCGCGGACTGGAAAGCGGCGCTTGCCGAGGCGCGTGGTGCCTGGGCGCCGGTGCAGTATGTCGAGGAGCTTCCGGACGATCCGCAAGTCCTGGCCAATGGCTATGTGCGGCCGTCAGGCCCCGACAAGCTGCTCATGCCCGCGCCTGCAATCCAGTTCGACGGCGAAGCAGGCGATCCTCCGCGCGCGCCGGACTTCTGCGAGCATACCGATGAGCTATTGGCGGGGCTGGGCTGCGATCCAGCTGAAGTGGCGAGGTTGCGCGAATCAGGGGTTGTGGCCTGAGGCAATTAAGTCTCAGGCTCGGTCGGACCGCGTGATCAGCATGTCCCTGGCAGCGCGGATGTCGCCGCTTTCGCTCTGTGCGGCGAGACGCTTGCTGTCGAGCGAGCGGTAGGTTTCTTCGGCATTGACGATTTCCGCCTCGTCTAGGTCGAGCGCCTGCATCGCGCGCCGCGCCATGTCGATGGCCGATTCATAGACCTCCCGCACAGAGGCACAAACCGGGGAATCCTTGAGCGCCATGACCGTGCGCCGGTCGAAGGCGCGCACGAACAACCGCGCATCGGGAAAGGCTTCATGCACGCCTGCGATAAATCCCGTGTCCGCCTGTTCGCCATCCATGGCGAACACGATTGCGCGCGCCTCGCCCGCTCCCGCCTGACGCAGCAGGTCGATCCGGGTGCCGTCGCCGAAATAGACGCGCGAGCCGAATTCGCGGGCAATGTCGATGCGCTCGGCGTCGCCGTCGATCAGCGTGACGCCAAGCCCGGAGGCCCTCAGCATCTGCGCGGTTGTCTGGCCGAAGCGGCCATAGCCGACCACCAGCACGTCCGATGTCTCGCCAGAAGGCCCGTCGCGGACTTCGCTGCTGGCAGGATCGGCGCGGAGGCGTTCGGTCGCGCGCATCAGGAAGGGGGTGGTCGCCATGGACAGGGTGATGACCGCGTCAGTCAGGCTCGCGACTTCGGCGCTGAGCAGGCCTGCGCCTTGCGCTTGCGCGAACAGGACAAAGCCAAACTCGCCGCCCTGGCTCAGCAGCAGGCCGAGCGCCAACGCGCCGCGCCAGGGCAATCCGAACAAGCGCCCCAGCCCGAAAATCACTGCAGTCTTGATGACGATGAGGCCCGCCGCCATCGCGAACACGAGCAGCGGCTGTTCGGCAATCGCGCGAAGATCGAGCATCATGCCGACGGAAACGAAAAACAGGCCCAGCAGGATCGAGCGGAACGGATCGACATCCGCCTCCAGTTCATGGCGATAGGGGCTGTCAGCGAGCATCACGCCGGCCACGAAGGCGCCGAGCGCGGGCGAAAGGCCAAGCGCGACCATGAGCGCCGATGCGGCGACCACTACGAACAATGCGGAGATCACGAACATCTCGCGCTCGCCAAGGCGGCCGATCAGGCCGAACATGGGCCTCAAGGCGAAGCGGCCGATGGCGATGAGCCCCGCAACGGCAAGCAGCGCATGCAGGACAAGTTGCCATCCCGACGGCCCATGATCCGCTGAGTCGGCGCCGAGAGCGGCGATAATCGTGATCAGCGGGATGATCGAGATGTCCTGGAGCAGCAGGGTCGAGAAGGCGCGTTCCCCAAGCGGCGTGTGCAGCCGCCCTGAGCTCTGGAGCATCGGAAGGACCTGCGCGGTAGACGAAAGCGCGAGCGGCAGACCGATGGCCAGCGCGATGCTCCAACCAAAGTCTGCTGTCATGAGGATCGCCACGGTCAGGGCAATGCCGCACAGGATCACCTGCAACAGTCCGAGGCCGAAGATTTCCTTGCGCAATCGCCAAAGCCGGGAAGGGGCAAGCTCCAACCCGACGATGAACAGCAGCAAGACAATGCCCAACTCGGCGAAACCGATCTTCCCTTCGGCGTCGCCGACGAGGCCGAGGCCCGACGGTCCGACCAGTGCTCCAGCGAGCAAATAGCCGAGCGTCGCGCCAAGGCCGAGTTTGCGGAACACCAGCACCAGCGCGAGCGCAAAGCCCAACAGCACCGCGCCGTCGCGAAGGAGAAAGGCCTGTGTCTCGTGCTCCATCCGTGCCGCCTATTCGAACAGCGCCAGTGCGCGCATCTCGACGCTGCCCCGGGCCGGCGTATCTGGAGGGCAGGTAGGATCGAGAAAGGCGCTGTGAGCGACCTGATGAGGCCGTTCCGGATCGCTGTCATGCGTGACGAAGACCAGCACCTCGTTGGGGGTCATGTCAGCAAAATAGCACCAGCGATGGTCAGCATTGTGCAGATAGCCGGTGGTATCGAAAACGAAGTCTTCTGAACTGGCCGTGGCGGTATGAGCCACGACCGTCTCGCGGTCCGCAGGAGAAATCGTGCGCGCGTCGCACAGTGCGAGCGGATAGTCCTGCGGTGGCGGCGTGATCGGTCGCCACAGGTTGTAATGCGCCCAGCGCGAAAAGCCTTCGAGTTCCAGCCCCGGCATGTGCTCGAAGATCATGCGCGACAGGCGCAAGGCAGACTCATCGGTGGTGTCGCCGTGGGGATAAAGTGCGGGTAGCGCATTGGTCAGGCCAGACAGCCGCTCGGTCGCCTCGGGGCCGTAGCGCTTCTTGCCGCCGTCAAGCACGATGACCGTGCTCGCTCCGGTAAGGTCTTCCAGAAGCGCGGCCATCTCCTCGCCATAGAGCCGCCCGGATTCGGCATCTTCTTCGATTCGATGAAAATCGGGTACTGCGCTGGTGTGCCGCACAAGGGCAAATCCTTCGCCGTCCAGCGACGCCTGCCGTCCACGCAGGTTCTCGATCCAAACCTCGTGTCCGGGCAGGGTTACCATGGTCGATCGGTGTTCCTGCTCCGTCACGAAGGTCAGAGCGGGCTCGCCATTGGCGACAGGGTTGCGCACATAGTTGATGGTCGCGTGAACGCCGCTTGCGTTCACAGCGGGTTGCCGTGCTCGTCGCGGTAGATGTCGCGCTTGCCGACGTGGTTGGCCGGGCCGACCAGGCCATCTGCCTCCATACGTTCGACCCATTTCGAGGCCGTGTTGTACCCCACGCCCATTTGCCGCTGGATCCAGCTGGCTGAGACCTTCTGGTTCTCGAATACCAGCTGGCAGACCTGCCGATATTTGCGCTCCGCCGGATCGTCCGAGGCGGTCAGCTCGTCGTCGAAACCGAAGTAGCCGTCTTCCGGCTCCTCGGTGACCGAATCGACATAGTCCGGCTCACCCTGTGTGCGCCATGCCTGCGCGACCGATTCGACTTCTTCGTCGGAAACGAACGGTCCGTGGACGCGGCGGATCGGATCGGTGTTGGGCTTGTAAAGCATATCGCCTTTGCCGAGCAGCTGCTCCGCGCCCTGTTCGCCAAGAATGGTTCGGCTGTCTATCCGGCTGGTGACGGCAAAGCTGATGCGGGTCGGCAGGTTTGCCTTGATGACGCCGGTGATGACATCGACCGAAGGGCGCTGTGTCGCCATGATGAGATGGATGCCTGCGGCGCGGCTCTTTTGCGAGAGGCGCTGGATCAGTACCTCGATCTCCTTGCCGACCGTGACCATCAGGTCTGCCAGTTCGTCGACGATCAGCACGATCTGCGGCAGCGCCTCGAAATCGAGCTGGTTTTCCTCGTAAAGTTCCTCGCCGGTATCGGGATCGAAGCCGATCTGCACCCGGCGGCCGAGCGGTTTGCCCTTGGCGGCGGCTGCACGCACCTTCTCATTGAAGCTGACGAGGTTGCGCACCGAAATCTCGCTCATCATGCGGTAGCGCCGCTCCATTTCCTCGACTGCCCATTTGAGCGCGCGCACGGCTTTGGAAGGTTCCGTGACCACCGGTGAAAGCAGGTGCGGAATGTCGTCGTAGCTCTTGAGTTCGAGCACCTTGGGGTCGACCAGGATCAGGCGCACTTGCTGCGGTGTGAAACGGAACAGCAGCGACAAGAGGATGCAGTTGAGCCCCACCGACTTGCCCGAACCGGTGGTGCCTGCAACCAGCAGGTGCGGCATGGCGGCAAGATCGGCGATGACTGGCTCACCGGCAATGTCCTTGCCGAGGATGATCGGCAGCATGCCCTTATGGCCGACAAATGCTTCCGAACCGACCATTTCCTTGAAGCTGACCATTTGCCTATCGGCGTTGGGCAATTCGATGCCCATGACGGTCCGGCCCGGAATTGCGGAAACGCGCGCTGAGATTGCGCTCATGTTGCGGGCGATATCGTCGGCCAGGCCGACCACGCGGCTCGCCTTGATGCCCGGGGCCGGTTCCAGCTCGTACATGGTGACGACGGGGCCGGTGCGCACGGCGGTGATCTCGCCCTTGACGTTGAAATCGTCGAGCACGGTTTCGAGCAGCCGCGCATTGCGCTCGAGGCTGAGCTTGTCGATTTTCTGTGCCGAACTGGGCGGCGGGTCGGCCAGCAGGTCGAGCGACGGCAGATCGAATTGCTCGAACAGGTCCTTCTGCCGCTTGCCGGTTCCCGTTCGCGCTGCCTTGGCCGGACTGGTAGGATCGACGATCTCCGGGGCCTTGCGCGCCGGTCCGATTGGCAACGCGGCGCGCGGCAGCGGCGGGCCGTCATCATTGCTGGCGGGCTTGCGGGTCAGCACTGCTTCGCTGCGATCGGCCAAGGCCTGGCGATGCCGGCCCAGGGCTTTCGGCAGTGTCAGCAAGACGGCCCAGTCGACCGCGAAGACCCGGCCCGCGATCACACATCCGGCAACAAGGCACACCAGCGCTGCGGCAAATATTGTCCAGGCGCGCACGGCTTCCGGCAGCAAGCCAGCCAGGGCGGTTATTGCCTTGGCGCCGAGCAAGCCGGAAATTCCGCCCATCGATGCCGGTAGCGATCCGCCCGGTCCGGTGAAAACCAGACTGAGCACGGTGCAGATCAGCACCATCGCGAAGAGTAACAGGGCGATCGGCCACCACCAGCGTTGATCGCTCGGCTCGGAAATCCCGTCTTCCTCCTCCACGAGCCGCCACAGCTTGCGGGCAAAGATATAGAGGAGCGGAAGCAACAGCACGGCGACGGGACCGAACAGGAACAGCACCCGTTCCGACAGCCAGGCGCCGACAAGGCCCATCCAGTTGAGCACTTCGGCGCCGGCGGCGGTGGAAGTGGATGGATCGGTCTGACGATAGGATACAAGCGCGAGCGCCAGGAAGACCATCGCAGCGAACAGCAGGACTGCGCCCGTCAATTCACTCGAGCGGCGAATCGCCCGACGCAGGATCGCGCGCCAATCGGTTCGTGCGGTCCTGCGCCTTGAGCCTGCGCGTGTCGCCATCGTCATTCCCCCGGCTGGAGCATCGAGCGGAAAAACGCCAATCGGCCTTCCGCAATTTTCGATGCCACCACAAACAATCGGCGCGATAATGCGCCATCGGGTGACTCCGCGTCAAGAATCCGAATGAATCCAAGGACTCATAGGCCGCTAAATACCGTCAATCGCTGCCCATTTTTTCCATCGGAGGCTGCGAGCCCGGTGCCGGTTCATGCCGCCAAGCGCAATGACCGGCATTCGGGCGTAGCGCGCCAGCAGGCGGAAGTGCACCGGACCGAGCGCGGGCGCACCCGGATGGGAGCGGGTTGGAAAGACCGGCGAGAGCAGGATGGCGTCAGCATTTGCGCGGTTTGCTTGCCCGATTTCTTTTAGCGAATGGGCGGTGACGAGGCGCAAGATGTGCCCTTGCAAATGCCCAGACCGTTCCGTCCATGGGGGACAATAGGTGCCGGACGCGCCCCATTGCCGCGCCTCGCGCACACTGCCTGCCAGAATAACGACATGTCCACGCGCTCTCGCCATGCGGGTCAGTGCTTCGAAACACTTGCGCCGTGCGTCCGGATCGAGATGGTAATGTCGGAAAATCACGCCCGATCCGCGCGGCAGGCGGCGCATCGCTTGGTCAAGCTGCGCATCGTTGCGCGCGTCGGTCACAAGCCAGATGTCAGGAAGGCGGTGGCGCTGCTGCATGGGGGCGCTATAGCAGCGCGCCATGACCGAGCCAGCCCAAGCCCTCGCCGATGTCAGGGACAATATCGCCAAGGCCGCGAAGATCGCGCGGCGCGAGCCGTCGGATATCGAACTGGTCGCCATTTCCAAGACTCATCCCGCAGAGGCGATCGTCCCGCTGATCGAGGCCGGCCAGCGGGTATTCGGTGAAAACCGGGTGCAGGAGGCGCAGGCCAAGTGGCCCGCGCTGCTGGATGACCATGAGGGGCTCTCGCTTCACCTTGTCGGCCAGTTGCAGTCGAACAAGGCCGAGGATGCAGTGCGCCTCTTCGATTGCATTCATTCGCTCGACCGGCCTTCGCTGGTCAAGGCGCTGGCCAAGGCCTTCGACAAGGTTGGTCGGCAAGTGCCTTGCTTCGTGCAGTTCGATATCGGCGACGAGGAACAGAAGGGCGGTTGTGCGATTGGCGATGTGCCCACTCTGCTGGATCAGGCGCGCAAGGCCGATATCCCGGTGATCGGGCTGATGTGTGTGCCGCCGTTCGGGGTCGAGCCAGCGCCCTATTTCGCGCTACTTGCCAAGATCGCCGCCGACAATGGCCTCTCCAGGCTCTCGATGGGCATGAGCGGCGACTACGAAACCGCCGTGATGCTCGGTGCGACCCATGTCCGGGTGGGCTCTGCGCTGTTCGGGGAGCGGGGCTGACCCGGCCTCAAAAATCCATCGACACTTCGAGGCCCAGCGTGCGCCCCTTGAAGGCTGGCGAAAAGGTTCCCGCCGCCGGGTTGGGATCAAACGGCTCATTGTCGCCGTCCGACTGGTCGCCACCGGCGAACGGCAGCTGGGTATCGCCGCCGAATTGCAACTCGTCGAGCAGGTTGCGACCGAACACGGTGAACCTGATACGCGGATTGCCGAGAAGCAGACCAAAGCTGGCATCCAGCCGGTTCGACGGCGTGTTATAGCCCCAGTTGTTGTCAGTGTAGGCGTACTCGGCGCGGTGCTGGAAGAAGGCGTTGGCGAACAGGCTGGCCGAGCCCTTGCCGATCGGCGCCGACCAGTCGATCGATCCGCCCCAGGTCCATTCCGGTGCGCGCGGCAGCGCAAGGTCGAGATCGTCGGTGTCGATCACCCCGTCCGAATTGATGTCGAAGAAGGCGTCGGTGTAGCGCGCGTCGACATAGCCGAGGTTGGCCGAGACGTTGAGGTTCCCGGTCACGGCATATTCCGCTTCGATCTCACCGCCCCTGATCCGCGCATCGGCGGTATTGTAGATCGACTGGGCGAGACCGGAATCAAGGCTGGGCACGTTGATCTCGCGCTGCAGGCTGTTGACGTCCATCCAGAACAGCGCTGCTTCGATTTTCGCGCTGCGGTCGGCTGACCGCCACTTTACGCCCGCCTCGAAGCTGTCGATGCGCTCGGCATCGAAGGCAACCGTGCCGAGCGCCGCGCTTACGCTCTCGAATGCGGCTGGCTGGGTGATACGCAGGTTGTAACCGCCCGAACGAAAGCCGCGCGTCGCGCTTGCATAGAGCTTGGTCGTCGGCGCGAGGCGCCAGGTCAGGGCAATCCGTGGCGCGAGATTGGTCCAGGCGCGCTTGTCGGCAAAGCCGTTGTTCTCGCCGGTCGTCGGATTGATGCCGTCTACCGGACACGTGCCCTCAATCGCGGAGCACTCCTCGCGAGGTCGTACGTAGGTGATAAGGGCGGACTTCTCTTCGCGTGACCAGCGTGCCCCCACACTGAGCGTCAGCGCGCGGGTAAGGTCATAATCGAGCTGGCCGTAGAGGCCGTAGACATCGTGGTCCTGTGTGCCGCCGCCGTACTGGAAACCGAAGCCTATCCCCGACAGGTCGCGCGACTCGTCATAGCCAAGCTCCTGATGAAACAGGTAGGCGCCGAGCGTGAAGCCCACCCGGCCAAGATCGGCGGCGTAGTAGAGTTCGTTCGACCATTGCTCCTGACGCGTGCCGGTATCGGATTCGAAAATTTTGACCGGCGAGGAGTCGATGTCGTTGCGGGTGCGCTGGTTATATTTGCGCCATCCCGCGATGTTGGTGATGACGCCGGTATCCAGCTCGTAATCCGCGCGCAGCACGGCGAAGCGGTTCTTGCTGTGGTAGAAACCGATCTGGTCGATCGACAGGTCGAACTCGTCGCGCGGGAATTGGCCGTTGTTGTGCGTCGATGCGCCGTCGCCATCGCTCTTGAGCCATTCCGCCTTGGCGCTCAGCGTGAGCCGGCTGGTGGCTTCGAAAGTCAGGCCGCCGCGTATGGTCGTAGTTTCGCTCTTGCCCAGATCGCCGCCCGTCAACAAGTTGCGGAAATAACCGGAGTCGGTCGTGTGCAGCACGGCAAGGCGCATCGCCAGGCTGGAGCTGAGCGGGCCGGAGACAACCGCGCGCCCGGTCGCCTGTGGACCGCCACGCCCGCCATCGATCGGTCCTTCGAAGGCAACAGAAGCATGGCCGAGCCAGTCGAACGACGGGTCGCCGGTGTTAATGAGAACCGCACCGCCGGTCGTGTTATGCCCGAATGCGACCCCTTGCGGACCGCGCAGCAGCTCGACGCTGCGCACGTCGAGCAAGTCGAACACGGTGCCCGCATTGACGCCCATGTAGACGCCGTCGATGAACAGGCCGACGGCCGGCTCGACGGAAGGGATGGAGCTGTTGATGCCAAGGCCCCGGATCGAGAAATTGGCGACCCCCTTGAACGTGCCGATCGGATCGAGCGAGACGTTGGGCGCGACGTAGCTGAGCGAAGCCAGATCGGAGACATTGCGGGCGTCGAGGTCTTCAAGATCGATCTCGGTGACGCTGCCGGTGTAGGCATCGGGATCGGCCGAGGGGTTCTTGATCGAAACAATTATCGTGCGATCATCCGAATCCCGCGGCTCGCGTGGCGCCGAGTCCTGGGCCTGAGCCGACGCCGCCGCGAATACGGCGAGAAGGGTGGCCCCTGCGGTCTGCAGGCCTGATACGCGGCGCAGTGTCATAGTGTCCCTGTCATGTGACGCGCCATTTTAATCGCGCGATTAATTTCGGCGCGCTTACGGTCCTCACAGATACTTTGCAAGATTTTTGCTGCACTGCGGCAAGGCTCTTGTCTCGAGAGATTCACTTTGCCGCTGCCTCGAGCTCTGAACCTGACAGTGTCACGACATGGATCAGGTTGGTCGATCCCGGCGTGCCGAAGGGCACACCGGCCAAGGCAATCAGGCGTGATCCTGCTTCGCCGAACCCGTGCCGCAGGGCCATGCGCTTGCCCTTGGCGATCATACCCTCGAAACTGCCGATGTCCTTGGTGATGACTGCATGTGCTCCCCAGAGAAGGGCCACGCGCCGGGCTGTCTGGGAGCTTGGCGTGAGCACCAGCATAGGCACGCCCGGCCGTTCGCGGGCAACCCGGCGGGCGGTCGAACCCGAACCGGTAAAGACGATGATCCCCTCGATCGGCAGGGTGTCCGCGATCCGCGCGCAGGACAATGCCAGAGCATCCGCCGTTGTTGCATCGGGCGGAGTTTCGGCAATGTGGATGCGTTCGAGATAGGTGACGTCGCCTTCGACCTGACCGGCGATACGGTCCATGATGGTAACGGCTTCGACGGGCCAGTCGCCGACCGCGGTCTCAGCCGATAACATCACCGCGTCGGCCCCGTCGTAAACGGCGTTGGCGACGTCTGACACTTCGGCGCGAGTCGGGGTTGGGCGCTCGATCATCGATTCGAGCATCTGGGTCGCCACGACGACTGGCTTGCCGGTCTTGCGCGCGGCCTCGACCAGGCGCTTTTGCAGCGGCGGCACCTGTTCGGGATCGAGTTCGACGCCAAGATCGCCGCGCGCCACCATGATGCCGTCGGCCTGCTCGATGATGGCTTCGATCTGGCTCACGGCAGAAGGCTTTTCGATCTTGGCCATCAGCGCGCCGTAGCCGCCCATCAGCCTCCGCGCCTCGGCCACGTCCTCGGGGCGTTGCACGAAGGACAGGCCAATCCAGTCCGCCCCTTGCTCGATAGCGAAGGCAAGGTCGCTTCGGTCCTTCTTCGTGAGCGCTGGCACCGGGACGACGGTATCGGGCACGTTGACGCCCTTGCGGTCCGAAATGACGCCACCGACTTCGGTGCTGCAGAGGATCTGATCCTCGTCGGCTTTCAGCACCTTGAGCCGGATTCGTCCGTCGTCGATGAGCAGCCGCTCTCCTTTTGACAGGATAGTGAAGAGCTCGCGATGCGGCAGGCAAACGCGCGTGTCGTCGCCCGGCTCCGGACTACGATCGAGCGTGAAATGGGCGCCGTGGCGGATCATTGCCTCGCCATCCTTGAAGGTACCAACCCGCAGCTTCGGGCCTTGCAGGTCGCACAGGATCGCGATCGGGCGTCCGGTCTGTTCCTCTACCTTGCGGATAGCGGCGAAGGTTGCAGCGTGCGCGGCATGGTCGCCGTGGCTCATGTTCAGACGAAAGGCGTCTGCGCCTGCGCGCAGCAGCTGCGCGATCATTTCCGGCGAACTGCTTGCCGGGCCGAGCGTGGCCATGATCTTGACCTTGCGCCTGCGCTTGATGCGCTCTTGCGCGGTACTGCTCGACACGTCCCTGGTCCCCTTTTGCGCGCTCATTTTTGCAGGCAGCCGCGTCCTATGGCAAAGCGCCAATAAACCCAAGCCTCAACACCAAGCATGGATTGCCTGAATATGCCCGGAACCGATCCATTAGACGCGCTCGACGATGCTCAGGCCGCCGCTGCCTTTCGGCGGCTGGTGCGCCATTTGCGCAATCGCCACGACGCTCAGAACATCGATCTGATGGGGCTGGCAGGTTTCTGCCGCAATTGCCTCTCCGACTGGATTCGCGATGCCGGCTATGAGGGCGACAAGATGGAAGCCCGAGAGCTGATCCACGGCATGCCGTTCGACGAGTGGAAAGCGAAATTCCAGACTGAAGCGACGCCCGAACAGATGGCGCGCATGGAAGAGAGCCTGAAGAAGAACGGCGGGACGCATTAGGCGACTATCGGAAGCTCCCGCCGCTTTCCACAAGTCCCTATCCGGCCCTGCTTGGACCGAATCGGAGCGCGCGGCTAACAGCCCCGCCACTCTTTCAATCCAGCCGGAGCTTTCCCAGCCATGTCCGATGCCGAGCCCACCGACGATCGCCTGCGCCTCCTGATCGAGCGGGTCGAACGCCTCGAGGAGGAGAAGAAGGGAATCGCCGACGACATCCGCGACGTCTATGCCGAAGCCAAGGCGGTGGGTTACGATACCAAGATCATGCGCCAGATCGTGCGGCTTCGTAAGATGAAGCCTGACGACCGGCGCGAGATGGAAATGGTGCTCGATACCTATAAGGCGGCGCTCGGCATCGGTTGAAATTGCCCACGCGAGTGCCATTTCGATCATGCCCGGGGTTCGGCCCCGCAATGCGGGAGAACGCACCATGATCGTCACCACCACCGCCGTGATCGAAGGCCAGCCGGTCAGGCAGTATCACGGCATCGTCACCGGCGAGGTCATCGTCGGCGCGAACATCTTCCGCGACCTGTTCGCTTCGATCACCGACATCGTCGGCGGACGTTCGGGCAAGTACGAGAACGTGCTCGCCCGCGCGCGGGGGGAAGCGATCGAGGAAATGAAGGCCGAAGCGGCCAAGCTCGGCGGCAATGCCGTGATCGGCGTTGATCTTGACTACGAGGTGCTTGGCCAGAACGGCTCGATGCTGATGGTCAGCGCCTCGGGCACTGCCGTTACGGTCTGAGAGCCACTCAGAAGGGCTTGTCGCCAGCGATGGTCACGCGCTCCATCACCCGCCGCGTCTGATAGTCCGTGACAGCATAGTGCTGGGTACTGCGGTTGTCCCAGAAGGCGACTGAGCCCGGCTCCCAGCGGAATCTCACCTGCACCTCGGGGATCGTTGCTTGCCGGCACAACCTCGTCAGCAGCGCGTCGCTCTCATCCTTGTCCATGCCGACAATGCCAGTGGTGAAGACCGAATTGACGTAGATGCACTTGTTCCCGCTGACCGGGTGCGTGCGCACTACCGGATGGCGCATGACCGGAAATTTCTCGCGGAACTTGGCAATCGTTTCCTCATCGACGCCGCGGTTAATCATGCCGCGGCGGAAGTTCGGCCAGTCGTGCTCGGCCTCCAGGTCTGCGATCAGGGCCTTGGTCTCGTCGTCGAGCAATTCGTAAGCCTTTTCCATGTCGGCCCACAGCGTGTCGCCGCCGGGGTTTGCTGGCACCACGCAGCGCAGGATCGAACCGAGCGCCGGCGTTTCGCGAAAGCTGACGTCGCTGTGCCAGATATCGGTGCCAGTGTTGCGCTGGCCTCCGGGGTGATCGATCACGATGAGCTCCGGATCGGCCTCGTCGTTGCCGAAAACGTCAAGACCGTAAGCAAAAGGGTGGATTTCCAGCTCTCCGAAGCGTCGTCCGAAAGCGAGGTGCTGCTTGCGGTCGAGCGCGTGCTGATCGCGGAAGAACAACACCTTGTGTTCGACCAGCGCAGCCGAGATCCAGTCGATGATCTCTTGGTCGAGATCCTGCGACACGTCGATCCCTTCGACTTCCGCGCCAAGCGTTCCGGTCACCCGGCTCGCGGTCGGGTTCTTCGCCCTCGTCAGCGCCGCTGTTGCCATGGTTGCCTCTCCCTAGACTGTCTTGATCCCCGGAGTCGGGGCCAGTGACAGTCAAGTCATATCAGAACGGCTTGTCACCGCATACCGTGACCCGCTCCATCAGCCGGTCATCGTCATAGTCAGCGACCGCATAGTGCTGGGTGCTGCGGTTGTCCCAGAAGGCGACCGTGCCTGGCTCCCAGCGCAGGCGCACCTGAACTTCGGGAATTGCTGTCTGGCGGTTGAGCTTGGCGAGCAGCGCATCGCTCGCTTCCTTGTCATATCCGACGATCCCGGTCGTGAAGATCGCGTTGACATAGAGGCACTTGCGCCCGCTCACCGGATGGGTGCGCACTACAGGATGCGAGGCGAGCGGAAATTCCGCGTCCATCGCCTTGATGATGTCGTCGGGCACGCCCGCACTGACGAGGCCGCGACGGAAATTGTCCCAGTCGTGCGTGGCTTCGAGGTTCTCGATCTCGGCCTTTGTCTCGTCGTCGAGCAGGACGTAAGCGGTTTCCATATCGGCCCACATGGTGTCGCCGCCGGTCTCGGGCGCATCGATGCAGCGCAGGATCGAGCCGAGCGAAGGCTCGGTGCGCCAGGTCACATCGGAATGCCATACGTCGGTGCCGCGGTTGCGATTGCCGGGCTCGCTCTTGATGACAATGATATAGGGGTGGTCGTCGGTCGTGTTGAACGCGCCGAGATGCTTGGCGAAAGGATGGACTTCCAGTTCGCCGAAGCGCGCGCCGAAAGCGACATGCTGGTCGCGATCGAAAGTCTGGCCGCGAAAGAACAGTACCTTGTTCTCGACAAGGGCATCGTTGATCCAGTCGATTGTCTCCTGCGGCAAGTCGCCCGAAAGCTGAATGCCCTCGACCTCGGCGCCGATATTGCCGGTCACCTTGGTAAGCGTGGGTCGTGTCATCGCCAGAGTTGCCATCGCCGTGTCCTCTCACATGTTTAATGCAATCGCCTTAAACTGATTCGTCCGAGCTCGCAACCCCGAATATTCCCGCCGAGCAGGGCCGATTGCGGGGACGGGGCAAATTGGCTAGGGGCCTTGGCTTGCGCGACGTCCGTTTCAGGATGTTGCTGATACCAAGCATTCCGGGGATCCGATGGCAGGCCATTCCAAATTCAAGAACATCATGCACCGCAAGGGCGCGCAGGACAAAAAGCGCTCGGCGATGTTTTCCAAGCTCAGCCGCGAGATTACCGTCGCGGCCAAGCTGGGCGCGCCCGATCCCGACATGAACCCGCGCCTGCGCCTCGCTGTCAACAACGCCAAGGCGCAGTCGATGCCCAAGGACAACATCCAGCGCGCGATCGACAAGGCCAGCGCCAACGAGGGCGACGATTACGAGGAAATCCGCTACGAAGGCTATGGTCCGGGCGGCGTCGCGCTGATCGTCGAAGCGCTGACCGACAACCGCAACCGCACCGCCACCAATGTGCGCACCGCCTTCAGCAAGAACGGCGGCAATCTGGGTCAGGAAGGCTCGGTCAGCCACGGGTTCGAACGGCTGGGCCTGATCGTCTATCCGGCCTCCGTTGGCGGCGAGGACAAGGTCCTCGAAGCGGCGTTGGAAGCGGGCGCGGAGGATATCCAGTCGGACAGCGAGAGCCACGAGATCTGGACCGCCGCCGATGACCTGCACGAGGTTGCGGGTTCGCTGGAGAAGGCGCTCGGCGAGGCGGAAACGGTCAAGCTGGCGTGGAAACCCACCGTCAATGTCGATGTCGATGAGGGCAATGCGGGCACGCTGTTCAAGCTGCTCGATGCGCTGGACGACGATGACGACGTGCAGACCGTCTGGGGCAATTACGACGTCGCCGACGAGATCATGGAGAAGCTGGGCTGATCATCATCGGCCTCGATCCCGGCCTCGGCACCACCGGCTGGGGCGTGATCGCGAAATCGGGTAATCGCCTGTCCCACATTGCCAACGGGCAAGTGAAAACCGACCCCAAGGCGCCGCTGGCCGAGCGGCTGGTGACGCTCGACGCCGAACTGACCGATGTGATCCTCATCCACCGGCCCGATGCCGGCGCTGTCGAGGAAGTCTTCGTCAACACCAATGCGCAATCGACGCTCAAGCTCGGGCAGGCGCGCGGGGTCTGTTTGCTGGCTCTGGCGAGGGCCGGATTGCCGGTGAGCGAATATGCGACCCGCGCGGTCAAGAAGGCGCTGGTCGGGACCGGCGGGGCCGAGAAAGCGCAGATACAGGCGATGCTCAAGGTGCTGCTGCCGGGCGTCAAGCTGGCGGGCGCGGATGCTGCGGACGCGCTCGCAGTAGCGATCTGCCACGCGCATAGCGCTCGATAGGGCCCACCCCCATCCCCTCCCGCATGCGGGAGGGGAGCGAGACTTGCCGAACCGAAGGGTGAGGATAGTCGCAGCGGGGTGGGTTGCAGCAGTGCGGCACGAAGCGCATAGAACAAAGCATGATCGCAAAGCTGACCGGAACGCTCGACGATTTCGGCCCGGACTGGGCGGTGATCGATGTCGCCGGGGTCGGCTATCTCGTCCATTGTTCGGCGCGGACCCTGGAAGCGCTGGGCGCACGCGGCGACACTGTGACGGTCCACACCGACTTGCAGGTTTCCGAAAACGACATGCGGCTATTGGGCTTCGCCGATGCCGGGGAGCGCGAATGGTTCCGCCTGCTCACCGGCATTCAGGGCGTGGGCAGCAAGATGGCGCTGGCGGTGCTTTCGGCGCTGACTGTTGATGACTTGCGCAATGCCTGTGCGAACGGCGATGCGGCCATGGTCGCGCGGGCGCAGGGCGTAGGGCCAAAGCTCGCGGGCCGGATCGTCAACGAGCTCAAGGACAAGGCAGGCGCCATGCCCGGCGGATCTGGCGCGGGCGGCGGCGCGGCAGTGCCCTTGCCCGGCGGATCGGCGAGCGCCGACGCCGTATCCGCGCTTCAGAACCTTGGCTTCAAGCCTGCCGTGGCGGCTTCGGCGGTTGCGGCGGCGGTTGGCGAGCTGGGCGAAGGCGCGGGCGAGGCCGATCTGATCCGCGTAGCGCTGAAAAGGGCGGCGGGGTGACTGATCAACGCACCGCTAGCCGCCAGTGCGGCCAGCTTGCCGTTACGTGCTCCGGCGAGCCGGTGCGCATCTCGGTCTGCCATTGCCTTGCCTGCCAGAAGCGCAGCGGCGGGCCGTTCGCGGCACAAGTGCGCTATCCCGAATACCAGGTGACGATCACCGGCGAGTCGCGCGAATGGGTGCGCATCGCCGACAGCGGCAAGCCGGTCGAAAATCACTTTTGCCCGCAATGCGGCTCGACGGTGTGGCATCGCTCGCGCCCGCATGCCGACGCGATTGCCGTGCCGGTCGGCGCCTTCGCCGATCCCGCATTTTCCGCTCCGTGGTTTTCGGTCTACGAACAGCGCAAGCACCCATGGGTCGAGATTGTCGGGGAGGGCATCGAGCACAGTGACCGATAACCCCATCCTCACTCCTGACCGGCAGCCGGAAGACCCGGACGCGGCGTTGCGGCCCAAGACGCTCGCCGAATTCATCGGGCAGGAGGCGGCGAAGGATAACCTGCGCGTCTTCATCGAGAGCGCCCGCTCCCGTTCCGAAGCCATGGACCACGTGCTGTTCCACGGCCCGCCGGGCCTCGGCAAGACCACGCTTGCGCAGATCGTCGCGCGCGAGCTGGGCGTCGGCTTTCGCGCCACGAGCGGGCCGGTCATCGCCAAGTCGGGCGATCTCGCGGCGCTGCTCACCAATCTCGAAGAGGGCGACGTCCTGTTTATCGACGAGATCCACCGCCTCAATCCCGCGGTCGAGGAAGTGCTCTACCCGGCGATGGAGGACCGTGCACTCGATCTCATCATCGGCGAAGGTCCGTCGGCGCGCTCGGTGCGGATCGACCTGCCCGCCTTCACCCTGGTCGGCGCGACCACGCGACAGGGCCTGCTAACCACGCCGCTGCGCGACAGGTTCGGCATTCCCGTGCGGCTCAACTTCTACACCCACGAAGAACTGGAACTGGTGGTCACGCGCGGGGCCAAGCTGCTCGGGATCGGCATCGAGGCCCAGGGCGCGGCGGAAATCGCCCGGCGCGCGCGCGGCACCCCGCGTGTCGCCGGTCGGCTGCTGCGCCGGGTGCGCGATTTCGCCCATGTCGCCGACAGCAAGAGCATCACCCGTGCCATCGCCGACGATGCCCTGACCCGGCTGGAAGTCGACGCGCTCGGCTTGGACGCGCAGGACCGGCGCTACCTCACCATGATCGCCGACATCTACAAGGGCGGGCCGGTCGGGATCGAGACGCTGGCGGCGGGGCTTTCCGAACCGCGCGACACCATCGAGGAAGTGATCGAGCCGTTCCTGATCCAGCTCGGCCTGGTGGCGCGCACCGCGCGCGGGCGTGCCCTGAACGATCGCGGCTGGAGCCATCTCGGCCTCAATCCGCCTGCGTCGGACAAGGGCGGGCTTTTCGATTGATTTTTCTATAGCCCTCAATCGCCGTGCGCGAGCCATCCGGCTCGCTTGGCTTTCGCGGCATGAGCCGCGACGCGCGTTCGCGCTTCCGGGCTGCAGATTGCAGCCCGGAACATTCCAAGCCGCAATCGAACGCGCCTGAGGCCAAGCAAACGCCCCCAATTCGTCCCCAATCGGGACAATTCGTCAACCATAACCCGAAATTAACCCTGATCCCCGTTTCGGGAGGAGAGAATCGCAGTTAACGGCGTTGCTCCGTTAACAACTCTCTGCGTTCTTCGCGTCATAAGTCATGCGGGGAACCACCGGGCGAGCCCCGGTCCTGCAACCGGGAAGAAGGCGAAAGAGAGCAACGCTTATGTCCGTTCGTATGGCCCTTGCGAAACTGTCTGCCTGTGCTGCGGGCTGCGCAGTAGTCGGCGGTGGCGCTGTTCACGTGGCCGAACCGGCCCCGGCGAAGACCGAATACCGTAAGGTCAAGTAGGTCAAGAAGCCGGTCAAGCGGGTCGTGCGGCAAGAGCAGCGCAAGACCAAACGGATTCGCCGGGTCGTCAAGAAGACGACTTGCTGCGAACAGCCGGAAGTGGCGATTGCCCCGGTCCCGCAATATATTCCGCCCCCGCCCCCTCAGCCGATCGTTAGCGGCGGTGGCAGCACGCCAGTCGTAGTCGGTGGCGGCTTCGTTGGAGGTTTCGGTGGAGGCTTCTTCGGCGGCTTCTTCGGTGGCGGATCGAGCGGCGGAAGCATCGTGGTTTCGACTTCGACGTCGGGCGGTTCGACCTCGACCAGCACGGGCGGATCGAGTTCTTCCTCCTCGTCTTCCTCTTCGTCCAGCTCGTCATCTTCGTCGTCAAGTGGCGGATCAACTGGCGGGAAGCCTGGTGGCAGCACCGGTGGCCACGGCAGTTCCAGTTATGGGGGCACGACTGGCGGTCACGGCAGTTCTACAAGTGGCTCCAGCGGTTCGAGCGGCTCTTCAGGGGGTTCCAGCAGTTCGAGCTCTGGCGGTTCATCGGGCGGTTCGACGTCCACGTCGACCTCGGGCGGCTCGTCAAGCTCGTCTTCTTCCTCGAGTTCCTCCTCAACCTCTACGTCAGGTGGTTCGACCTCGACCTCGGGCGGGTCAACCTCTACGTCAGGTGGTTCGACCCCGACCTCGGGTGGGTCAACCTCTACCTCCGGCGGCTCAACCGGCTCCTCATCGACCTCGACGTCGAGCAGCACCAGCTCCTCGTCGAGCACCGGTGGCCACAGCACCACCACGGGAGGCTACAGCACCACTTCCGGCGGCAGCACCGGCGGACACCAAGTCCCCGCACCGCCGATGCTCATTCTTTTCGGCGCAGGTGCGGCGGCTCTGTTCGCACGGCGCAGGCTGGCGCAGCGCAAGACATCATAAATAAGAATCCTAACCCGACTTGGAACCATCGGGTGTAAAGGGCGGCGTATACACGCCGCCCTTCTTTTGTCCGGCGCGCTGGGATGCCAACGCATCGCGCGCCGGCTTCGCTCAGGCGCCGCGCGGGCTGGTTTTCTCGCACAGTCAAATCGACTGTTCGCGTTCCACCACCCAACCCATGCGGGGATCGGCAATACTGACCACATCGGCCAGCTCCCATACGTTGCCGTAGCCATAGCCGACCAGGTTGACGAAAGTCGGGATATTGAGCGCAAGCTCGACTCTCTTGGTGACCACCGGGGTGCGGTTGTCGGAAAAATTGTTGTTGCAATAGATGTAAATGGGCCGGTCCTTGTCCGGGCCCAGGACCTTGGCGAGCTTGTCGTCCGTAAATTCGCTAAACGGCAAGTTGACAGCGCCAGAAATGTGCCCGCGCGCGAAATCGGCGGCCGAGCGGGCATCGAGCAGGACGGCATTGCCGGCATTCGCTCCGGTGGCGAACCGCTCCCAGCCGATCCGGCGCGTCTCCCGCAGGGGGCCGACTTCGCCGACAAGCCTTTGGAAGCCTGAATAGTCGATCAGCGAGTTTGCGGGTGGCGGCGCCTCGGCGAAAGCCGGGCTTGCCGAGGCGAGCAGCGCCGCCGCAAACATAAGACAGGAACGTGCCATGACAGGGTCTCCCTTCGCCGGGGAGAGTGCCTGCCGGGCGCTGTCCGCAGAATGAATGGCGCGCTGCGGCGCCGTTCAGCCCTTCGCGAGGTTCCTCAGCACGTACTGCAGGATGCCGCCATTCATGTAGTACTCGACCTCGTTGGCGGTATCGATCCGTGACAAGGCAGTGAAGCTGAACTTGCTGCCGTCCTTGCGGGTCACTTCGACCTCGACGTCCTGCTGCGGCTTGAGATCGGCGACCCCCTTGATCGTAAAGCTGCAATCGCCGTCGATGCCCAGGGATTCGCGGTTATCGCCCGCCTTGAACTGCAATGGCAGTACGCCCATGCCGACCAGGTTGGAACGGTGGATGCGCTCGAAGCTCTCGACGATCACCGCGCGCACGCCAAGCAGGTTGGTGCCCTTCGCCGCCCAGTCGCGGCTCGATCCGGTGCCGTATTCCTTGCCCGCAACCACGACCAGCGGGGTGCCATTGGCCTTGTGCTTCATCGCCACGTCGTAGACCGGCAGCACTTCGCCTTCGTAACTGCTCATGCCGCCCTCGACGCCCGGCACCATCTCGTTGCGGATACGGATGTTGGCGAACGTGCCGCGCATCATCACTTCGTGATGGCCGCGCCGCGAACCGTAGGAATTGAAGTCTGCCTTGGCGACCTGGTGCGACATCAGCCATTCGCCCGCCGGGCTGTCGGCCTTGATCGCGCCAGCCGGCGAGATGTGATCGGTTGTAATCGAACCGCCGAGGATCAGCAGCGGCTTGGCATCGATGATGTCGCTAACCGGGGCCGGGGTCATCTCCATGCCTTCGAAATAGGGAGGGTTGGCAACATAGGTCGAACCGGCACGCCAAGAATAGGTTTCCGAGCCGGTGACGTCGATCGCCTGCCAGTGCTTGTCGCCCTTGTAGACGTCGGCATAGCGCGCCTTGAACATATCGCGGTCAACGCAGCTCGCGATGGTCGAGGCGACTTCCGCGTTGGTCGGCCAGATATCCTTCAGATAGACGTCCGCGCCGTCGTTGCTCTGGCCAATCGGCGTGGTCGTGAAATCCTCGACCACGGTGCCCTTCAGGGCATAGGCGACAACCAGCGGCGGCGATGCGAGGTAGTTCGCGCGCACATCCGGGCTGACGCGTCCCTCGAAGTTGCGGTTGCCGGAGAGCACGGCCGAGGCGACCAGCCCGTTATCGTTGATTGCCTTGCTGATCGCCGGCGCCAGTGGACCGGAATTGCCGATGCAGGTCGTGCAGCCATAGCCGACGAGGTTGTAGCCGATGGCATCGAGATGGTCCTGCAGGCCTGCCTTGACGAGATAGTCGGTGACGACCTGCGATCCCGGCGCGAGGCTTGTCTTGACCCACGGCTTGGGCTTCAGGCCAAGTTCGTTGGCTTTCTTGGCGACAAGTCCGGCGGCAACCAGCACGCTTGGGTTCGAAGTGTTCGTGCAGCTGGTGATCGCCGCAATCATCACGTCGCCATCGCCGACGTCGAAGTCTTCGCCTTCCACGGGCACACGCGTGTTTTGCTTGTTGTAGACCTTGGCGAGGTCATCGTTGAAGTTCTCGCCGACGGCGGGCAGCGGCACGCGGTCCTGTGGGCGCTTGGGACCGGCAAGCGAGGGTACGACAGTGCTGACATCGAGGTCAAGAGTGTTGGTGAAGACGGGCTCGTTTTCCGGCGTGAACCACATGCCCTGCTCTTTCGCATAGGCTTCGACCAGCGCGATCTGGTCTTCCTCGCGGCCGGTCAACCGCATGTAGTCGAGAGTCTTCTGGTCGATGCCGAAGAAGCCGCAGGTCGCGCCATATTCGGGCGCCATGTTGGCAATAGTGGCGCGATCGGCAAGGCTCAGCTCAGCAACGCCCGGCCCGTAGAATTCGACAAAGCGGCCGACCACGCCGACTTCGCGCAGCATCTGCACACAGGTCAGCACCAGATCGGTCGCAGTGACGCCCTCGGCGAGCTTGCCCGTGAGCTTGAAGCCGACGACTTCGGGGATCAGCATCGACACCGGCTGGCCGAGCATCGCCGCTTCTGCCTCGATGCCGCCGACGCCCCAGCCGAGCACGCCAAGGCCATTGATCATCGTGGTGTGGCTGTCGGTGCCGACGCAGGTATCGGGGTAGGCGATGGTCGCACCATTGGGGTCCTTGGAGGTCCAGACGGTCTGCGCAATGTTTTCCAGGTTGACCTGATGGCAGATGCCTGTGCCCGGCGGCACCGCATAGAAATTGGCGAGCGATTTCGAACCCCACTTGAGGAAGTCGTATCGCTCGAGATTGCGCTGGTATTCGATCTCGACGTTTTCCTCGAAAGCCTTGGGGTGGCCGAATTCGTCGACCATCACCGAGTGGTCGATCACGAGATTGACGGGCACCTGCGGATTGATCTTCGAAGTGTCGCCGCCGAGCCCCTTGATCGCATCGCGCATGGCGGCCAAGTCGACAACGCACGGGACGCCGGTGAAATCCTGAAGCAGCACCCGCGCCGGGCGATACTGGATTTCCGCTCCGGTTGCAGGATTCTTCTGCCAGTCGGCGATGGCCTGAATGTCATCGGTCGAGACGGTGAAACCGCCGTCCTCGAACCGCAGCAGGTTTTCGAGCAGGACCTTCATCGAGAACGGCAGGCGTGACACGTCGCCGATCTTCTCGGCGGCCTTGGCGAAGGAATAATAGGCGTAGTCCTTGCCCCCCACTGTCATGGTGGAGCGGGTGCCGAGCGTGTCCTGTCCGACCTGAGTCATATGGCGAAAGCCTTTCGTTAGAATTGTCCTGCCGCATGATCCCTCAGGGCCCCATGCTGCGATGCGGAAAAAAGGGGAATCTGAATGCCCGCCCGATGCGCGTTCGAAGGCCTCAGGTCAAGGGGCGAGGCCCAGTTGCGGGTTCTGGCGGCGCATGGCGATCGAGCAGCCGACAACGATCAGCGCGGCGCCCAGAACGGTCGCTGCACCTACCGCCTCGTCGTAAAGCCACCAGCCGAACAGCATGGCCCACAGGAAGCCAGTATATTCGATAGGGACGAGAGCCTGGGCTTCGGCGCGGGCATAGGCCCACGACAAGATCAGCAAGGCAGCACAGGCAAGCAGCGCAGCAAGCGCGATCTGGACGAGACCCGGCCAAGCGGGCCAATTTAGCCACCACGGTGCGGCCAGGGCGAGAATCATCGCCATGAACAGGTTCTGGACCAGTGCGATTTCTATGGGTGAGGAAAGCAGCGCCTGCTTGCGTTGCAGCACGAGGTTGAGCGCATAGAGAACGGCCGAAACGAGAATGGCGGCGATCCCCGACAGGGCCTCGTCAGACAAGGCGCCGCTCTGCATGCGCCCCGCGCCGATTACCAACACCCCGGCTATGCCGAGCAGCGAAGCGATCACCGCGCTGGGTTGAATGCGTTCACCAAGCAGCAGGGCGGCGAAATAGAGCGCGATCAGCGGAGCGATGAACGAGATGGCGATGGCCTCGGCCAGGGGCAACACCGTAATTCCGTAAAAGAACAAGAGCGCCATGCCGCTCGTGACCACCGCGCGCTGAATGTGCACGCGTAGGGCCGCGCGTCCCGCCAGCGGCTTTCCTGCGGCGAGCCAGACCGGCGCCATCATTGCCGCACCAAAGGAATTGCGCAGGAAGACGGCGGTATAGACTCCTGCCGCAAGCGCAGCGCCCTTCATCACCGCGTCCATCGCGCTGAAAATCGCAATGCCGGCGACGGTCATTGCGAAGGGAAGCAAGGTGCGAGTGGCGGGCATGGTCCGTCGCCTGTGATGCCGGGCGCAAAATAACGCAAGGCAAAGCGATTCATCTATGGCTAAGGCGTGTGCAGCGCACTATGAGAGCGCACGGAGAAATCCATACAGGGAATTGCGAAATGAATGCGACGACGAGGCTGCTGGCACAGGCAATTTCCGGTGCGGGACTGGTCGCCTTCGCAGCTGTTGGTCTATCGGCCGAGCCTGCAGCTCCGGTCGATGCGGTCGATACCGTAAATGCCGTCGATGCAGCGACGGCTCCCCCGGTGATCAAACCCGAGCCAGTCATCAAGCCCAAGCCGGTGATCGAACCGACGATGCACTGGAACCAGGCCGACGCGGCGGTCCTGCTGTCGGTCATCGAAGGGATCGAGAGTGAGGGCCTGTTTCCCGCCGACTACCGGCCCGACCTGCTGCGCGAGGCAATGGCGCAAGGCGAGGGGCCCGCGCTCGACAGTGCGGCGAGCACCTCATTCAGCTGGCTTGCAGAGGACCTGCGTGGCGGGCGCACGCCGATGAAGGCGCGGGTGCAATGGTTTATAGTCGATCCCGATCAGGACGACAGGCCGACCGATGAATTGCTTGCCGAGGCGCTGGCCACCCACGATGTCGCAGGCGTGCTCGCCTCGCTGGCTCCCGCACATCGCGATTATGCCGCGCTGAAGGCGGCGCTTGCCGAGACGCCGCCGGAAAATCGGACGCGCCGCGCGCTGATCCGAGCGAATATGGACCGTTGGCGGTGGCTACGGCAGGATCTCGGCGACATCTACCTGCTTACAAATGTTCCCGAATTCCAGCTGCGCCTGACGGTCAAGGGCAAGATCATCCGCTCCTATCGCACGATCGTCGGCAAGCCCGGCCGGACCGCGACGCCGCAACTTGCCGAGACGGTTACGGCGGTCGTCTTCAACCCGACCTGGACGGTGCCGCAGTCGATCGTGATGGGCGAAGGGCTGGGCCCGCAGCTGCTCGCGAATCCGGCCCGCGCTCGTGCGCAGAACTACAAGGTGACGAAGGCGAAAAACGGTTTCATTACGGTGGTGCAACAGCCCGGCCCGGGCAACGCGCTGGGCCTGATGAAGATCGACATGCCCAATCCGCATGCCATCTATTTGCACGACACCCCCAACAAGCGTTTGTTCGAAAATGAGGTTCGCGCCTATTCTCATGGCTGCATCCGCACCGAGCGCGCGGTCGAACTGGGCATGACCATGGCGATGCTCGGCGCGAAAATGCCCGCCGAAGAGGCGGTCGCGTTGTCCACTGCGCGTGCATACAAGAAGGTGCCGATGACGCGCACTTTCCCCGTCTATCTCACCTATTTCACCATGGCGCAGGACATCGAAGGCGGGCTTCGCCAGTTCAAGGACATCTATGGGCGCGACGCGCCGGTGCTCGCGAGCTTCGAGGCCGCTCGTCAGGTCAAGACCACCCAGCGCAAGAGCGACGAGGAAGTTATCGAACTCGATAATCCGCTATGATCGAGTCCAAGAGGGATTCCCGAGTCGAAAGCGGAGCGGACATTGGCTGACTTTGACCTGATTATTGTTGGCAGCGGGATTGGTGGCGGGGCGCTGGCCACCGTCATGGCACGCGCGGGGCGCTCGGTGCTGCTGCTCGAGCAAAGCGACGTTTACGAGGACAAGGTGCGCGGCGAGTGGATCTCGCCCTGGGGCGTGGCCGAGACGAAGCGGCTGGGGCTTTATGATACGCTGGTCGCGGCGGGGGGGCACCACCTTACCAAACACGTCGGCTATCGCCCCGGCGTTGATCCCGACGAGGCCGAAAAGCTGGCGATGGATCTGGGCATGTTCGTGCCCGACGTGCCCGGACCCTTGTGCCTCGGCCATCCGCATCATTGCCAGACACTGTTCGACGCTGCGGGTAGCGCCGGCGCGGATGCTCGGCGCGGGGTGACGGTCAGCGAAGTTACGCTGGGCGCAAACCCGTCAGTGCGCTTCACCGATGGCGAGGGCGAGCATAGGCACACCGCGCGGCTGGTGGTCGGTGCCGACGGGCGGATGTCTTCTGTCCGTAAGACTGCTGGTGTTGCGCTGCATCGTGACGAGCCGCACCACTGGTTTGCCGGGCTGCTTGTCGAGGGCGCGCACGATTGGGACCAGCTTGCGCAGGCGACGGGCACTGAGGGCGACTTCCATTTCCTTGCCTTTCCGCAGGGCGACGGGCGGGTGCGAATCTATGGCGGCTATCCGATCGAGGAGGCGAAGCGCTTCGCCGGGCCGGAAGGCGCGCGCAAGTTCCTAGATGCCTTCGCGTTCGAATCCTCGCCAAGGAATCGCGCCATCGTCGAGGCAGAGCCTGCAGGGCCGCTGCTCTCCTATCATAACTCCGATGCCTGGACCGACGAGCCGTTCGGCGAAGGGTTCGTGCTGGTTGGCGATGCGGCGGGATGGAACGATCCGATCCTTGGGCTGGGCCTGTCGATCACCTATCGCGACGTGCGCATGGTGAGCGATCTGCTGCTTGGTTCGGAGGACTGGAACGCAGCCCTGTTCAAGCCCTATGGCGAGGAGCGTTACGAGCGTCTGCGGCGCCTGCGCTTTTCCGCCAAGGTATTGTCTGCGCTTGAGGTGGAATTCGGGGCAGATGCAGAGGCCCGCCGAGCCGATTTCGACCGGCGGTCCGTCGAGGACCCAAGTCTGCGAATGTATGGGCTGGCGACCCTTGGCGGCCCGGAGCTGGTGCCAGAGGACTACTTCACCGAAGAGAGTTGGGCGCGGATCATGGGTCTGCAGGAAGCGGCCTAGCGCCCCGCCCAGCGCGCCTTGCAGAAGCCCCGCGCCTCGATTTCGATTTCCTGATCCTCGCGTCCACCGCCGAGCCCGGCGTGCGGCGCGGCTTCCTTGATGTGCAACTCGGCGTGAATGCCCGCGTTGCGCAGTTTGCGGTGCATTCTGACCGTGTTCGAAAGGAACAGATCGCGCGTGCCGGTCGACAGGAAGGTCGGCGGGAAGCCCTTGGTCATGTCGCCGAACAGCGGCGAGATATAGGGAGCGGTCAAGTCATGCCCACCGGCATAGAGCAGGTTTGCCTGTATCAGGCTGCCCATCGAATCGAGCCCGGCATTGGTCTGGTGGCTGTCTCCCGATTCGGTCAGGTCCAGTTCGGGCGACATCAGGATCGCTGCGGCAGGTAACGGAAGACCTTCGTCGCGGGCGCGAAGGATCGTTGCGGCGGCGAGGTTTCCGCCTGCCGAACCGCCGCCAATGATGATTTCGTGCGGATGGTAGTCGCGCAGCAGCGCGCGGTAGAACACCATGCAATCGTCGAGGCTCGCCGGGTAGGGATGATCGGGCGGCATCCGGTAATCGACCGTAACGACGCGGACATTGTAACTGCCGGTCGCAGCCAGAGTCATCGTCTTGCAGACTTCGCCTCCGCCCATGATCAGCGCGCCGCCGTGGATGTAGAGATAGACGCGGCGGTCGCTGTCAGACCAGCCTTCGGGGCGGATGTCATAGGCCAGTGCCCCGTCCTCACGCCACTCTGTCAGCGTGTGTGCGAAGTCTCCCATCCGGCCGGCAAACATCGCGGACACATTCTCGTCCATCATCGCGATGTGCGCTTTCCAGCCCGCATTGTCGTCAAGCGCCGGATAAGTCCCCGCGCGCGGCATCGGCTGCGCAAGAGCGGCCTTCGCCTGCTCGCTGGCGTGCGCGGGAACCGGCACCACGCGTTCGGGCACCCGCAAGGCGTTATCGCTATTGTCTGTCATCTCCGCTCTCCCGTTCCTGATTGGGCGGGAGCGTGCAACAGCGCCGCTGCGCGGTCAATCGAGATTGGGCCGCAGCCAGCGTTCGACCGCAGCCAGGTCCTCCCCGCGCCGCGCGGCGTAGTCTTCCAGCTGATCCCGCCCGATCCGAGCGACACCGAAATACTGGCTGTCAGGGTGGCCGAAATAGAACCCTGAAACCGCCGCTGTGGGCAGCATTGCCTGGCTTTCCGTGAGCGTGATCCCGGCGTTGTCCTGCGCCTTCAGCAGGTCGAACAGGATCGGCTTGAGCGAATGGTCGGGGCAGGCCGGATAGCCGGGAGCTGGGCGGATGCCGCGATATTCCTCGCGGATCAGCGCTTCGTTGGTCAGTTGTTCGCCCGGTGCATAGCCCCACAGGTCGGTGCGGACATGCTGGTGCAGGCGTTCGGCAAAGGCCTCGGCAAGGCGATCCGCAAGCGCTTTCAGCAGGATGTCGTTGTAGTCGTCATGCGCCGCCTTGAAGCGTTCGAGATGCGGCTCGATACCGTGGATGCCGACCGCGAAGCCGCCGATCCAGTCGCCTGCCGGGTCGACGAAATCTGCCAGGCAGAAGTTGGCGCGCCCAGTTCCATTCTTGGCGCGCGACTTCTTCACTTGCTGGCGCAGGAAAGGAAGCAGGGTTCCGTCATCGAGCCGGACGTCGTCGCCTTCGCGACGGCAGGGCCAGAACGACGCGACGCCCCGCGCGGTCAGCCACTTCTCGGCAATAATCTGGTCCAGCATCGCCTGGGCATCGGCAAACAGATTGCGTGCGCTTTCGCCGACGACCTCATCGTCGAGGATTGCGGGATACGTGCCCGCCAGCTCCCAGGCGCGGAAGAACGGCGTCCAGTCGATCGTCTGGCGCAGGTCGGCCAGATCCCAGTCGGCGAACACGTGCAGGCCGGGCTTGGCAGGCGCAGGCGGTTTCAACGCCATGTCCGCCTTGAATCCGTTCTCACGCGCCTCGGCGAGCGGCAGCAGTTCGCTCTGGCCCTTGCCCTCGCGCGCTTCGCGCACCTTTTCGTAGTCTTCGGCCGTCGAGGTGACGAATCCCGCGGCTTGCGTGTCGGAAAGCAATTGCGAGGCCACGCCGACCGCGCGGCTCGCATCGAGGACATGGATCACCGGCCCTTCGTAGGCGGGATCTATCCTGAGCGCGGTATGTACCTTGCTGGTGGTCGCACCGCCGATCAGCAGCGGCATGGTCATGCCCGCGCGCTGCATTTCCTCGGCGACCGTCACCATTTCATCGAGCGAGGGGGTGATCAATCCCGACAGGCCGATCATGTCCGCTTCGTTCTCGTTGGCAGCTTCAAGGATCGTTGCCCAAGGCGCCATCACCCCCAAGTCGATGACCTCGTAGCCATTGCACTGCAGCACGACGCCGACGATGTTCTTACCGATGTCGTGGACGTCGCCCTTGACCGTGGCCATGACGATCCGGCCCTTGGCCTTGGCACCAGCTTCCTTCTCCGCCTCGATGAAGGGGATCAGGTGGGCAACCGCCTTCTTCATCACGCGCGCCGATTTCACGACTTGCGGCAGGAACATCTTGCCCGATCCGAACAGGTCGCCGACGACGTTCATGCCGTCCATCAGCGGCCCTTCGATCACTTCGATGGGCCGCCCACCGGCCTCGGCCGTAGCGGCGCGCATTTCCTCGGTATCGGCAACGATATGTGCATCGATGCCCTTGACCAGCGCGTGTTCGAGCCGCTTGCGCACTTCCCAGCCGCGCCATTCCTCGGCTTCCTTTTCGGCGCGCTCGTCCTTGCCCTTGAAGCTTTCGGCAAGTTCGATCAGCCGCTCGGTCGCGTCCGATCGGCGCATCAGGATTACGTCCTCGCAGGCCTCGCGCAGGGCGGGGTCGATCTGGTCGTAGACGTCGAGCTGGCCCGCGTTGACGATCGCCATGTCGAGTCCGGCAGGGATGGCATGGTAGAGGAACACCGAATGCATTGCGCGGCGCACCGTCTCGTTGCCGCGAAACGAGAATGACAGGTTCGAGAGACCGCCCGAGAAATGCGCATAGGGGCACAGCTCGCGCAGTTCGGCCACCGCCTCGATGAAATCGAGCGCGTAGCGGTCATGCTCCTCGATGCCGGTGGCAACCGCGAAAATGTTCGGGTCGAATATGATGTCCTCGGGCGGGAAGCCGATCCCGGTCAGCAGGCCGTAGGCGCGCTTGCAGATTTCGACCTTGCGCGCCTTGCTGTCGGCCTGTCCGGTCTCGTCGAAAGCCATGACCACCGCTGCTGCGCCATAGGCCATGCATTTGCGAGCCGCTTCGAGGAACGACTCCTCGCCTTCCTTCATCGAGATCGAATTGACGATCGGCTTGCCAGAAACGCATTTGAGCCCCGCCTCGATGACTTCCCACTTTGAGCTGTCGATCATCACCGGCACGCGGCTGATGTCCGGCTCGG
>Ga0181594_10000486_pt1 | contig 36680 bp, 35 predicted proteins | sample 071ome_18_FD_145603 | JGI IMG/M metagenome (GOLD analysis project Ga0181594, IMG submission 145603) | Coastal salt marsh microbial communities from the Groves Creek Marsh, Skidaway Island, Georgia - 071413BT metaG (spades assembly) | ecosystem: Environmental > Aquatic > Marine > Intertidal zone...
AAGTCGATCGAGCGGGATGTGGTCGCTGATCAGAACGTCCGCGGAGAACGTGCCCGACGCGAGCATCGACAGCGTTGCCGGGAAGTCGATCGCCGGCTCGTACGTCATCGTGAACCGGACGTCGATTTCCTTGGCCATGGCGACGCCCATGTGGATCGCTGCCGGTTCGCCCCATCCTGCCACGCTCACGAGCGTTCCCCGCGGGCGGAGCGAGCGGATGCCCTGGTTCAGCGCGTTGCTGTTCGCGGTTGTCTCGAACACGACGTCGACACCATGACCGGTCGTGTCCCGCACGGACTGGCGTGGGTCGTCGACCGTCGGGTCGACCACGGCGGTCGCGCCGAGGCGGGCCGCAGCGAGCCGACGGGCTTCGGACGGTTCGGTCACGATCGCTGTCGTGGCGCCGGCGGCGAGTGCTGCCTGCAGGACACCCAACCCGATCGGACCTGCACCGAGGACCATTACGCTCGCTCCGAGCAGGTTCGGTGCTCGTCGCACGGCGTGCACTGCGACCGCCATCGGCTCGGTAAGCGCTGCATCGACTACGTCCAGGCCGTGGGGCACGACGAACGCTGATCGCCGCGACACGGCCACCAGCGGAGCGAGTCCGCCGTGTAGGGGCAAGCGGTACCCGCCGTAGAGGCCGAGGCTGCGGCACATCTGGGGCAAGGAGTGGTGGCAGGCGTAGCAGTTCCCGCACCACTCGATGGGAGCGATCGCCACCGGTGTGCCGATCGCGAGGTCGTCGACACCGTCGCCCAACTCCCGCACTGTCCCGGCGAACTCGTGACCGAGGACGATGCCGGGCAGATGCATCGTCGCGCCGCCTTGCGATGCGCCGACGTAGGTGTGGAGGTCGCTCCCGCAGATGCCGTTCCTGGAGACCTCGATGATGATCTCTCCAGCCCGCGGAGTCGGCTCGGGGACCTCCTCGACTCGGATGTCTCGAGGGCCGTGGTAGACGGCGGCCCTCATCGGTCGCCCTTTGCGACACGGAGGTGTGCGCGGTGCTCGGGTGCTGCGACCTCGACGATCCGCTCCGCGCGTTCTCGGTCGCCGATCCAGCGCAGATCAGCCACTCCGTGCTCGGTGACGAGCAGGTCGACATCCGATCGTTGTGTCGACACCTGATCCACGGTGGGGACGATCGTCGACTCGCCCGACGCGGTGAGCGAGCGGACGGCGATGATCGAGAGGCCGCCAGGCGAACGCGACGCTCCAGCGCAGAAGTCGCTGTGTCCCCCGACGGCTGCGATGATACGGCCGCCGATTCGTTCGACGTTGACGGCGCCGTCCAGACCGACCTGCAATGCGGTGTTGCATCCGACGAGTCGCGGCGTCGACGACAGCGAGGTGAGGTCGTGGGTCTCGGTGCACGACGTCAGTCGCAGCATCCCGGAACCGGCCAGCCGTCGGATCGGCTCCCCTCCCCAGGCGTAGGCAGCCACGACGGGTTCCAGGAGGAGCCCGCGATCATGGATCTCGGCCATCGAGTCGGTGACGAGACCTGAGCGGATGGCGACCGGCCGGTCGAGGGATCTGGCGATTCCTTCGCCAATGCCGCCAGGGCCGAACTGCAGTGTGGGGTCTTCGGGAAGGAGCGAGGCGACGAGGGAACCGATCCGGAGATCGATGTCGTCCGCGGGCCGTGATGCCGCAGGTGAGGTCGCCGGTGCCGGCGGCCTGCCCACCGTGGCGACGATGTTGCCGTCGATCAGCGGACCGCCGAGGTCGACGCCCTGGTCGTCGACCTCGACCACCAGGGCGGATGCGTGCCGAGCGAGCACGTCGGCCCAGCCGACCGACGACCCGAAGGCGAGACGGTCACCACGCCACACGCCCGTCACAACTGCGATGTCCGGCGGGTCGTCCTCGATCATGCTCGGCACGGCGCTGAGCCGGACCGGGAGTGCGGTCACCCGCCCCTCGTTGACCGCCTTGCCGAGCCCGTAGCCGGCCAGGACCGTACGTGCGCAGAAGGACGGCTCGTCGATCCAGGAATGGCGTTCGACCGTCCAACCCAACGTCACGCGAGCTGCGTCAGGCGGTGCGCCAGTTGCGGCGAGAACGTCGGCGGGACTCGTGCGCGGAGCGTCGGCGCCGTCGGCGTACCACAGGTGCAATGACATGGTCGATCGCTCAGACGAAGGAAGCGGAGACAGGGTGATGTTCCGACGCTGGGGATGTGGCGCGTCGGAACATCACCGTGTCAGGTTCGTCGAGAGCGCGGCTCAGCTTCGGGGGAAGTTGTAGAGCTCGCGGGCATTCAGCTCGACCATCTTGTGGACCTCGTCGTCGGGCACGTCGAGGAAGAGCTCGCTGTAGTGCTTCCGGCTGTTGGGCCATAACGAGTCGGAGTGTGGGTAGTCGACTTCGACCGTGATGCGGTCGATGCCGATGAGGTCCCGCGTCTTCACGCCGAACTGGTCGTCGATGAAGCAGCCCCAGAAGTGCTTGTCCATCAGTTCGGAGGGGCGCTGGTCGAAGTCGATGTCCTGGTACCACCGGTGACGCTCCCATGTGTAATCGATGCGCTCTCGGATGTAGGGCATCCAGCCGATGCCGCCCTCGGCGAGCACGAACTTCAGATTCGGGTGCTTCTGCAGGACCCTCGAGAACAACAGGTCGGACACCGTCCACATCAAGTTGGTGGCGAACAGCGAGATCGCCACTGCGAAGGGAGCATCATCTCTGAGATTGCCCGAGATGAGGTCGTCAGTGCTCTGCGCTGCCAGACCGAACGAGGGGACGAAGCCCGATGAACCGAAGTGGAGCGAGATCGGCAACCCAGTCTCTTCGAGCGCGTTCCACATCGGCTCCCAGTGATCGCTGTGGAACGACGGTAGCTTGAGAGGAACGGGGGACTCGGGGAACGTGATGCCCTTGGCCCCAGCGGCCGCGACGCGACGGATCTCGGCTGCGGTCTCCTCGACGTTCCACCACGGCACCATCGCGAGCGGGATGAACCGATCCGGGTACGGCTGATACCACTCCTCGATGTTGAAGTCGTTCCAGGCAGCGATGCACAGACGGGCGAGTTCTTTGTCTTCTGCCTTTGCGAGAGAGCCGCCGGCGAAGCCCGGGAACGATGGGTAACAGCAAGCGACCTGGACGCCGTCGACGTCCATGTCCTCCACCCGGGCCTTGGGGTCGTAACAGCCCGGGATCATCTGGTCGTAGCGAACCGGTTCGAGTCCGTAATCCTTCGGCTCCTTCCCGGCGACCGCATTCAGGCCGATGTACGGGAAGATCCCTCCGGCGTACTGCCATACCTGAGCGCCGCCTTGGATCTCGACGATCTTGGGGCATTCATCTTGGTATTTCGACGGAAGTCGGTCGCTGAAGACCCTCGGGTGTTCGATGAGGTGGTCATCGACGGACACGATGTGCATGTGGTCCTGAAGTGGCAAGGTTCGGTCCTCCTGGCAGGCGCAGCATCGTACGTGGTTCAATGCTCGTCATGGATACATCCCGTCCAGTAGACCACGAATCTGACGTTTCTGTCAACGCAGCGGCTGGAGTTGGTGCGGATGACGATGTTCTCGTCGCACGCCCCGACGACGAGGATCACGATCTGCTCACGTTTGGTGAGGCAGGTGCTCGTCTGAGCGAGGAAGTCATGAAACAGCAGCGGATCATCCAACGGTTACGCGAGGGGGGCGCGAGCGACGAGATCGTGGCCGGGGCCGAGAGTCGTCTCGTGGCCCTCGAGCGGGCGCGCTCGCGTAACAGTCCTCCCTCGCTCGACGATCTCAAGTCGTCTGGCTTCTTTGGCCGTCGATGACCGTCGCGCCTCCGCTTGTCGGAGACCACGCCACGGTCGCCGACGCGCTCGAGGCCGCCGCAGTCCAGCATGGGTCCCGAGTCGCGTATGTCGGTGGCGGTGAGCGGCTGACGTTCGAGGGGTGGCATCGACGTGCCGACGTGGCGGCCAGAGTGCTCGTCGAGTCGGGTGTCCGCCCGGGAGACGTTGTGGTCATGATGCTGCCTTCCACGCACGACTACGCGATCGCTTATGGAGCGATCATGCTCGCCGGAGGAGTTGCATCGGGAGTCAACTCTCGGCTCGGGCGCCGCGAGATCGACGCGGTCCTCCGCATCGCTCGCCCGCGCGTCGTGATCCATGATGCGGCCACGTTCGACATCTCGCCCGACGAGATCGCGTCGCAACTCGAGTCGCCGGGTGCGAGGGTGGTCGATCTGGCCGAGCTCGTTCGTTTTGGAGGTTCAACGGGCTTGGGCTCGAACCGGCCGCGTCGGGAGCCCGGCGACCCCGCGGTGATCATCTGGACGAGTGGGACGACGGGTGCCCCGAAAGGTGCATGGTTCGACCATCGGGGTCTTCACGCCGCAGTCGCTAGTGCCGGCGTGATGAGCGCTCCGTACGACGTGAAGTTGGGCGGCACTCCGTTCCCGCACGCGGGCTACGCAGCGAAGCTATGGGACCAGCTCGCCTGGGGGACCACAAACGTGGCGGCGCCGACGCCGTGGCGGGCAACCGACATGTTGCGCCTCCTGGTGGAGGAGCGGATCACGGTCGCCGGCGGCGTCCCCGCGCAGTGGGCAAAGCTGCTCGAGGAGCCCGGACTCGCTGACGCCGATCTGTCCCATATCCGTGTTGGGCTGGTGGCGACGGCACCGGCCTCACCGGAACTCGTTGAACGGGTGAGCACCTCGATCGGGTGCCCGCTGGTGGTGCGGTACGCGATGACCGAGTCGCCCAGCATCACCGGCACCGAGCCCGACGACGACCCCGATGTGCAGTTCCGCACCGTGGGCCGGCCGCAGCGGGGCATGGAGGTTTCGATCGTCGATGAGAGCGGCGTCGAGTGCGCCCCGGGGCTCGTCGGTCGGGTCCGAGTCCGAGGCGCGTGCCTGATGCGTGGGTACTGGAACGACCCCGAGCGAACAGCGACTGCGCTGGGTGCTGACGGGTGGCTCACGACCTCCGACCTCGGGTGTTTCGACGAGCGGGGCAACCTCGTGTTGGCCGGGCGCGCCGACGACATGTACATCCGTGGTGGTTATAACGTGTACCCGCTCGAGGTCGAGAACACGCTGGCGGAGCATCCGGCGATCGAGCGCGCTGCGGTCGTCGGACTGCCGGTTCCGGTCATCGGAGAGATTGGCGTCGCGTTCGTCACGCCCACCTCCTCCGCCGAACCGCCGTCGTTGGCCTCAGTGCGGGCATGGGTCGGTGACCGGCTCGCCGACTACAAGGCACCGGATCGCCTCGTCGTTGTCGACGAACTGCCTCTCACTGCCATGATGAAGGTCGACAAGGTCGAGCTCGCCCGACGAGCGGCCGAGACGACCGACGACCGAGAACAACGAGGGAAATGATGGCGAACCGACTGGACCTGCCGGCTGTTGAAGACGAGTCCCGTCCCTACTGGGAAGCGGCTAAGGCTGGCCGCCTCCTGGTCAAGTCGTGCAACTCGTGTGGGGAGGTGCATCACTACCCACGCCCGTTCTGCCCCTCCTGTTGGAGCGAGGACGTCGAGTGGTTGGAGGCGAGCGGCCGCGGCACCGTGTACACATACTCGATCGTGTTCCGCAACGACCTGCCGCCGTTCAACGAGTGGGGCACCTATTATCCAGCGATCGTCGAGCTCGACGAAGGCCCGCGCCTGATGACCAACCTGGTCGACGTCGACGCCGACGAACTGCGGGTCGGGATGCAGGTTGAGGTGCGTTTCCGCGACCTCACCGACGAGTGGGCGGCGCCCGTGTTCACCGCCCGTCGCTGATCGTGCTGGCGGCCGATCGGTACCGGGTCTAGGCTCAGAACTTGACGAACACGTCAAATTCTGAAGCTAGGGGCCCGAGCTATGCAGATCGACGACTTGATCCTGGTGAGCATCGATGACCACGTCATCGAACCTCCCGACCTGTTCGAGAACCACTTGCCTCTGAAGTACCGCGACCAGGGGCCGAAGTTCGAGCGGCTCTCCAACGGCGTCGATCAATGGGTGTTCCAGGGTGAGGTGATGGGCACCGTGGGGTTGGGTGCCACGGCGTCGTGGCCACGTGACGAGTGGAACTTCGATCCAGTCGGCCTCGCCGAGATGAGGCCTGGTTGTTACGACATCCACCAACGCGTGCGCGACATGGATGCCAATGGGGTCCTCGCGTCGCTCAACTTCGGCACGGCGGTCGGCTTCGCGGGTGCCTGGCTGGCTGGCAAGCCGGATCTGCATCTTGCGCAGATCGCGGTGTCCGCATACAACGACTGGCAGATCGACGAGTTGGCCGGTTCGTATCCGGGTCGGTTCATCCCGCTGTGCGCCCTACCTTTGTGGGACACCGATGCATGCGTCCTCGAACTCGAGCGCATCGCTGCCAAGGGGTGCACCGCAATCACCTTTCCCGAGACCCCATATGCCAACGGGTTGCCGAGTTTCTACGGCGACCATTGGGACGGCGTTTTCGAGGCTTGCGAACGTTTGGGCATCGTGGTTTCGATGCACATCGGTGGGGCGTTCAACCTGCTCTCCCGGCCCGAAGGGGCTCCGCCCGACCAGCTCATCGTCCTGGCGGCGCAGTTGTCGGGGGTCGCGTTCACCGACCTCGTCACCTCTGGGACGTTCCGGAAATTCCCTGGCCTCAAGGTCGCTTTGTCCGAGGGCGGGATCGGCTGGGTGCCGTTCATGCTCGACCGGATGGACAAGCACATGTGGAACCAGTCGTGGACGGGGCTGGACATCGGGGCGGCGTCCGCCACGGAGATTTGGCAAAAGAACTTCCTCGGCTGTTTCATCACCGAGCCGACGAACCTCCGATTGGTGGATCGCATGGGCGAACACACCGTGGCGTGGGAGTGCGACTATCCCCACAGTGACTCGACCTGGCCGTCGTCCCCCGAGAAGTTGATGGCCGAGTTCGTGGAGGCCGGCACCACCGATGGCCTCATCCACAAGATCACCTGGGAGAACGCCTGTGCGTTCTACAACTGGGACCCGTTCCGCCACACGTCGCGCGAGCAGGCCACGGTCGGCGCCCTGCGTGCACTCGCCACCGACGTCGACACCAGCGAGACCCGCAAGGCCGAGTACCGCGAGCGCTATGTCACTGCTGCCCGCGGCTGACGTCGGATCAGCCTTGATCGCTCTCGGCGTGACCTCGCCGCTGACGTCTGACCGTTGTGTTCAGCGCAGCCAGCCGCGCTCGCCGAGTTCGGGGTAGAGGACGTCTTGGTCCCAGAGGAGTCGGCCGGTGACCTCGTGGGCGCTCATCAACGCGACTCGAATCGTCGCCTCGGCGAATTCGTCGGGACTGGCCCACTCCGTTTCGCTGGCCGCGGCGTAGAGGTTGCCGGGCGTGACGATCGGCGCGCTCGGCGACAGGAGGTTGACGGCGATCCCGTGCGGCTGCATCTCGATCGCGACACATTGCGTCAGGTGCTGTAGCGCCGCCTTGTTGCCCCCGTAGGCGATCGGTCCGTGGGAGCCGGCCCGATCATACGGACCCTCTCCGGGCATCAACCCCGCAACTGAGCCGATGTTGACGATCGATCCAGTTCCGCCCTCGATCATGTTGGGAAGCGTCAGCTGCATCAGCCGATAGGACGCGAACAGGCCGACCGCCAGGTGACGCTCGAACCCTGACAGTGGAAAGGTCAGGAACGAGCCGAGTGGGGCCGATGGTGAGGCGGCCGGTCGGCCCGGCGCAGCCTGGGTGGTCCGAGCCACCTCACCGCGCGGCGGTCGGCCCGGCACGGTGAGGGCGGCATTGTTGACCAGGAGATCGATGGGCCCGACCGCGGCTCGAGCCGACTTGTACGCCCGCTCGACCTCGTCGGGTGACGACAGGTCGGCGGCGACCGCCACGGCTCGACCCCCTGCTGCCTCGATCTCGGCAACGGTGTCGTGGATCGTCCCAGGTAGGCGTTCGTCCCATTGCGACTCGGTCCGAGCGACAACCGCAACGGTGGCCCCCTCAGCAGCGAACGCGAGGGCGATCGCCTTACCCAGACCGCGGCTCGCTCCGGTCACAAGTGCTGTTCGGCCCCTCAGTCGAGCGCCAGCGAGAGGGGCCATCAGTCGGTGCCGAGCAACATCGTGCCGTTGGAGCTGAACCAGCCGCCGGTACCGCTCACGCAAGCGATTCGAGCGTCGGCCACCTGGCGGTCGCCCGACTGGCCGCGCAGCTGCTTGGTGGCCTCGACAATGAGGAACAACCCCCGCTGACCCGGGTGGCACGCTGACAAACCTCCACCGTCGGTGTTCGTGGGGAGGGAGCCGCCGAGTCGCAGGCGGCCGTCCTCGACGAACGGTCCACCTTCACCTTTCCCGCAAAAGCCGAGGTCTTCGAGGGTGATCAGCAGCATGTAGGTGAACGCGTCGTACAGCTCGCACACGTCGACATCGGCCGGTGTGAGGCCGGCGCGCTCGAACGCCAACTTGCCGGCGATCGCTGCTGGCCCGGTCGTGAAGTCGGCCCACTGTCCCATCGAGATGTGCGACGTGCTCTCTCCGGTGCCGAGGATCCAGACGGGCGAGCTGGGGAGGTCGGCAACGCGATCCTCGGCGACCAGGATCACGGCGGCGGCGCCGTCTGAACGGATGCAGCACTGGAGCTTGGTGAACGGGTCGGCGATCATCGAGCCCGACAACACGTCGTCGATCGTGATCGGGTCGCGCTCGAGCGCCTCGTGGTTCGTCGCTGCGTTGAAGCGCGCCGACACGGCGATCTCGGCCAACTGCTCGATCGTCGTGCCGTACTCGTGCATGTGGCGACGCGCCGCCATCGCGTACTTCGATATCAGCGTGTGTCCATATGGCGCCTCCCACTGCATCGGGCCTCGGGCGCCCCAGTCGAGATTGGCGGTCCGAAGTCCCTTGCGGAGATCGGAGCGTGCGGTCGAGCCGTACGCGAGCAGGATGACGTCGGCGTGTCCGGCGCTGATTGCATCGGCCGCGTGGGCCGCCATGACTTCCCAGGCCGCGCCGCCGACGGCCGTTGAGTCGACCCAACGAGGCGTGATCCCCATAAATTCGGCGACGTCAACCGGCGCCATCGTGCCGAGCCCGGTGGAGGCAAAACCGTCGATCTGGTCGACAGTCAGGCCGGCGTCGGCGAGTGCACGACGTGACGCCTGGGCCATCAGTGCGTAGGGCGTGGAGTTGGGCACCGTGCCGACATCGGACAACGAGACCCCGGCGATGGCAACGCGTCTGCTCATGGCGGCCAATGTAGTTGACGGTGTTGTCAGATCCGCCTGCTGCGACTCCGGACTGAGGACCGGTCAGTGGTCGTCGGTCTTCGTGCCATCGGGCATGGTGAGCCCGAGTTCTGCTAGGCGGGACCGGAGAAAGACGGGCGCGTCCTCGGGAACACCGGCCTCGCGTCGTGCCACTGCCTCTCCGACCTCGTCCCACACGTGACAGGTGTTGATGCTCTTGCGCCACATGTCGTCGTCGTGTCGGCGGCGGTCGAGGATCGGATCGGGCAGGCCGTCGATCTTGGCCTGGGCAGCGCGCATCGACCAGAAGCACTGCATGGCAATCGGGGCCATCGCCTGGAGCAGTGCCGTTGTGTGCGTGCACCCACGCGGACCGCCGAACAGGTCGCGCACCCTGTGCGTGAAGCCCCGAGCGATCGACAGGCCGATCAGCTTGTCGTAGTGACCGATGATCGATGGACACTCGTGGCGCGGGTACGACTCGAAGTGGGTGTCGACGGCGACGATCTCGAGTTGCGGGAACCGGACCTCCAGCGAGATCTGCATGTGGTGGATCGTGATCGGATCCGGATCGATCTGCAGGTACAGGCCCGGCGGCTTCTGGTCCCGGACAGCTCCTTGGATGAGGATCCGATCGGCGGCCAGGCGGAACGCGCGCACCCGGTACTCGCGGTCGTGGAGGATAGGGAGTGCCCCATCGGGTTCGGGCGGCAGGATCGAGTCGGTCGCGAAGATCGTCACGATCGAAATGTACGCAGAGCGAGTGGGTTGCGCCATGATCGCGGCATGACGAATCCTGCAAGCACTGATCTGTCGGTGACCGTCGGCGACGACCACGTCGCCATCATCGAGTTCGACCGAGCCCCGGAGAACTACATCGACGTGGGGCTGGCGACGGTGATTGCCGACGCCGTCGAGTCAGTCGAGCGTGACCTCGACTGCAGGGTGATCGTTCTTCGGTCGAAGGGCAAGCACTTCTGTGCGGGTGCCCGCTTGAGCCCGGACGCGGATGATCTGCCCGGCGACGACGGCAATCCTTTGTACGACCAGGTGGCACGGATGTTCGACGGAAGCGTGCCCATCATCGCCGTGGTGCAAGGCGCGGCTATCGGCGCAGGGTTGGGTCTGGCGTTGGCCGCCGATTTCCGCGTGGCGTGCCCCGAGGCCCGATTCGGAGCCACCTTCGCCCGGCTCGGCTTCCATCAGGGTTTCGGCCTCACCGCGACGCTGCCGCGTGTAGTCGGCGAGCAGCGGGCGACCGAGATGCTGTACACGGGGCGCCGTGTGACTGGCTCGGAGGCGGCGGAGATCGGCCTGTGCGATCGGCTCGTCGACGCGACCGAACTGGGTTCGGCGGCGCTGGAGTTGGCCCACGAGATCGCCGAGTCGGCACCGCTCGCGGTTCGGGCAATCCGTCGGACCATGCGGGGTTCGCTCGCCGGTGAGGTCCGCGCAGCGACCGCCGTCGAACACGCTGCGCAGCAGGTCCTCCGACGGACCGACGACTACCGCGAGGGTGTCGCCGCCACGGCCGAGCGGCGCGCTCCGAACTTCGTCGGGCGGTAACGAGCCAGCGCCGCGACGCCACTAGCGCTTCATCTGACACCTGTGTCAGAATGCGGGCATGTCTGAAGCCCTCATTGTCGCCGGCGCTCGTACCCCGATCGGTCGGGCCCGTAAAGGGTCGCTCGTCGACGTCGACGCCCAGACCCTGGCGATCGTCGCGCTCGGCGAGACGATCCGGCGGTCGGGCATCGACCCCGACCTCATCGACGACATCGTCCTCGCCGAGTCGATGCAAGGCGGCGGCGTCATCGCTCGCTATGTCGCTCATCGGCTCGGCCTGAAAGAGGTGCCTGGTCTCGCCAACAACCGACACTGCGCTGCCGGCCTCAGCGCCGTGCAGATCGGCGCTGCGAGCATCCGCGCGGGGATGGACGGGATCGTGCTCGCCGGAGGTACCGAGAGCCTGAGTTCCACGCCGCAGCTCCTCAAGTCGACGCCGGCCTCGGCGCGCGAACCGAAGCCCTGGGCGCCCGAGTCGCACCCGGACGGCCCCGAAGCGCCGGCGTGGGACATGAGCATCACCGTCGGCGAGAACACCGCCCGCGAGGCCGGCATCACCCGAGAGCAAGCCGACGACTGGGCCTTCATGTCGCACCAGCGCGCTGCCGCAGCTGTGTCGAGCGGCCGCTTCGATGACGAGACCGTGCCGGTCGAGGTGTCCGACGGCAACGGTGGGGTCCGGCTGTTCGCCCGCGACGAACACCCTCGTGGGAGCACGACACGCGAGCAGTTCGCCGAGATGGACCTGCTACACCCCGAGCTCGAGGGCGCCACGGTCACGGCAGGGAACGCGTCGGGTCTGAACGACGCCGCGGCAGCCGTCATGCTGATGAGTGACTCGGCTGCCGCCGAGCAGGGCGCAACGCCGCTCGCACGGATCGTGTCGTGGGCATCGGTGGGCATCGACCCGGTGTTGACCGGGCTGGCACCGACCAAGGCGATTCCGAAAGCCCTCCATCGTGCCGGCATGAAGCTCGATGACGTGGATCTGTTCGAGATCAACGAGGCGTTCTGCTCGATGGCGGTCGCATCCACGCGGATCCTCGGGATCGACCACGCGATCGTCAACGTGAACGGCTCGGGGTGCGGCCTCGGCCATCCGATCGCGGCGACCGGCGCGCGCATGGTGGTCAGCATGGTGCACGAGTTGCGCAAGCGGAACCAGAGCGTCGGCTGTGTCGCGATGTGCGCCGGCGGTGGCATGGGTTCGGCATTGATCCTGGAGCTGCTGTGACCGACGTTGCCGACGACATCCGCCGTGATGACGCCGGCGGCGTGATCACGCTCACCTTCACCCGCGACAACAAACTGAACGCGGTCACCGACGGGATGCTCGACGTCATGCGCGACGCGGTGCGCGACTTGGGTGACGAAGAGTCTCACCGGGCGCTCGTCATCACGGCAGAGGGTCGGTACTTCACCGCCGGCAAGGACATCGGCGAGATGGGCGAGCAGCCGGCGTCCGGCGTTGCGTTGCGCCGGAACTACCGGCGATTGCACGAGCTCTTCGACGAGATGGAACGGCTCGAGAAGCCGATCGTGCTGGCCGCGCAGGGTCCGTGCCTCGGCATCGGGGTCGAGATGGCATCGTCGTGCGATTTCCGGTTCGCCAGCGACCGAGCTGTCTTCGGATTGCCCGAACTCCCGAACCTCGCGGTGTTGCCCGGCTCCGGCGGGATCAGCCGGTTGACCCGGCTCGTCGGACCGCACTGGGCTCGGTGGGCGGCGATGGCGGGCGAGAACGTCGACGCCGACCTGGCGCGCACGATGGGCTTCGTCCACCACGTCTTCCCCGACGAGTCGTTTCACGCCGACGTCGACGCCTGGGTGCGCAAGTTGATCGGCATGTCGGCCGAAGCGCTCGGCCTTGCCAAGGTCACGATCGATGCCGCGGCCGACTCCGACCGACGTACGGCGCGCCACATCGACAGGATGGCGAACACGATGTTGCTGCAGACCCGGGAACATCTCGACAAGATCGAGGCGTTCATGAGCCGCAGCAAGCGCTGAGCGCTACGCCATCAAAAGCTTCACCTCCAACGGTGGCAACTCGGTCGCCCAGTAGCCGGGCTCGGCGCCGGTGGTGTCGGTCAGCCGAGGAGCGAACGGCCGAAGGGCTGCATCGGGTGGTGTTCGGCCATCGCCGAACCCACCGGGCCCATGAGGGCCTTGTAGCGGCGCCACCGACGGTTGAACAGCTCGACGAGTTGCCGGTCGTGGGCCCCGTCGTCCGTGAGCACGAAGCGCTCCAACTGGGTCTCGCAGTCGTTCCAATCGGCGGACCTGGCGCCGGTCAACGCTTCGACATCGGCCCGGTCGAGCTCCATCACTTCGGCGCCGATCTGGTCGAAGCGTTCGAGGTGCCGAGCAAGACGGAACGCAATCCGGATCTGGTACTTGGCGTACGGATCGTCGACGTGGATCGAACGGAGGGAGCTGGACAGGTGCTCGTGCGGGGCCGTCACCGGCGAGACTGTCGGATCGGGGATGTCGACATCATCGAGGTCGATCTCGAGATATTCGGCCATCGTTTCGACCGCGTGCAAGTTGGTCTCGCTCACCCAGTGTGCGTACGTCATGTAGTCCGTTGCCGGCACCGGCGCGGCGAGCGGACCGTGGAACGACAACTGGTTGGTCAGCGTGAAGAACAGGTGATGCCATTGGATCGCTGCGAGGTCGACGGGTGTGCCACTGATCTCCTCGTAGCGCCGGTAGAGCGTCGCGAAGTCGCCATAGGGGATGACGGTGTCGCGCATCCGCCACGCGGCGAGATCCATCATCGGATCGCCGAGATGACCGATCTCGACGTCCATCACGGCAACGATCCGCTCACCGTCGTGATGGAATTGGCCCGAATCCCACACGACCGGTGCCTCTCGGCGGGACTCCGGCATGGGGTGGCGCCGGAGCCACCCGAGCACGAACTCCATCAGGGGGTCGGGACGGACCTTGGTCGATCGAAAGACCCGGTCGAAGCGCCGGGTTCCGACGAGACCGGCATCGGCTGGTGAGCGCCCGCGCACGATGCCCGCTTCGACGAACGGTTCGATCGGCAACGCGTGAATTCGTGCCAGGACGTGCAGATAGTCATCGACGATCGACGTCCGGGTCGCATCGTCGACGCCGCTGAAGTCGGGTCGACCGGGGACAGCCGACATCGCGTAGGCGCGAGGCTCGTCGCACCATCCGTACACGTGAGGGACCGGGATGCCCTGCTGCTCGAGCACCGCCTGGAAGCGCATCTCGTGGTCGAGTGGGAACACCAGCGGGCAGTCGGAGCGCTCACCCCGGACAACGACCGTTTCGGATTCTCCCGCCCGGTCGATTTCGACGAACCACATCGGGCGCCACCGCGGTTGGCGTTCCCACGTCTGAACCGTGCCGCCGAGTTCGGCTTCGAGCCAGGCGATCACGCGCTCGTCGTCGCCGCGGACGGCATCCGCCCAGGTCTCTGTTGTCATAGTGTTCTCTTCTCTCTGTCCGTGCCCGCGTCCGCCACGCCGATCTGACATTACGGTCAAGTCTTGGGTTGGGCCGCCCGGGTTCGTCGAACGACTCGTCCCACGACTGGTCGTCGGGAAGGTCCCAACAACTGGCGTAGAGCTCGTCGTCCGGTGCCCAGACGAACACGGGGCGTGCCGACGACATCGACTGGTACCGTTCGAGCACCTCGGTGTCGGAGGTGCTCGAACATGACGTCGTGCGGGTCGACGTGAGCGGCTCGGCGTCTGACCATCGGGCGCGGATCATCCTCAGGGCCAGTACTGCTCGCGCAACTGTCGCTTCAGCAACTTGCCGGTTGGGAGGCGCGGCAGCTCGTCGACGAAGTCGACGGTGACCGGGCACTTGTAGTGCGCCAGCTTCGACCGACAGTACGCGATCAACTCGGCCGCGAGCTCTGGTCCGGTGGTGCTCGGATCGGCAGCGATCACGATCGCTTTCACCTCTTCACCAAGATCGTCGTTGGGGACGCCGATGACGGCGACGTCGTTGACCTTCGGATGCATCGCGAGCTCGTTCTCGACTTCCTGTGGGTAGATGTTCACCCCGCCCGAGATGATCATGTGGGAGGCACGATCGGTCAGGTACAAGAACCCCTCGTCGTCGAGGTAGCCGATGTCACCGAGCGAGCTCCAGCCCTGGCTGTTGTAGGCGCTAGCGGTCTTCTCGGGGTCGTTGTGGTACTCGAACCTGAGATCGGACTCGAACCAGATCTGACCTGCTTCGCCGCGGGGGAGCTCCTCGCCGTGCTCGTCGAGGATGTGGATCGTGCCGAGCAGCGGCACGCCGACCGAGCCGGGATGTGCGAGGGCCTGCTCGCTGTCGATCGCACAGAACCCGTTGCCTTCGCTGCCTGCGTAGTACTCGTTGACGATCGGACCCCACCAGTCGATCATCTGTCGCTTGACCCCGACTGGACAGGGCGCCGCGGCGTGGACCACCTTCTGGAGGCTCGAGTGGTCGTGCGCCGCGCGTTCCTCGGGGGAGAGCTTGAGCATGCGGATGAAGTGCGTCGGCACGAACTGAGCGTGGGTCACGCGATGCTCCTCGATCAGTTCGAGACACCGCACCGGGTCGAACTTCTCCATGACGACGACGGTTGCACCGAGACGCTGGGCAGCGGTCGACCAGCCGAGCGGGGCGGCGTGGTAGAGGGGAGCGGGGCAGAGGTACACGGTCTCGGAGGAGAAGCCGTACATCATCTGGATCAGGCCGATCAGGGCGCCGCCGCCTGAGCCGAACGGTTGGGGGTTCCACGCCGGCTTGATCCCCTTCGGTCGACCCGTCGTCCCCGAGGAATAGAACATGAAGTTACCCTCGACCTCGCCGTCGAGCGGCTCGGCCGGGTAACGCTCGATCTCGGCTTCGAAGCTGGCGTAGCCGTCGATCGTCCCGTCGACCATGAGCTTCACCGAAACGTCGTCGAGGTGACCGGACAGCTCGGCTGCGACGTCCTGCAACGCCGACGACACGACCACGGCGGTCGCACCGCAGTCCTCGATGATGTAGCCGGCCTCGTCGGCCTTGAGGTGCCAGTTGATCGGTGTCGTGTAGAGGCCGGCGCGCTGCGCACCCCAGAACAGCTCGAAGTACCTCGGATGGTTCTCAAGCATGACGGCGATGTGATCACCTGGCTGGAGTCCTGCAGAGCGCAGTAGTCGTGCGAACTGCATTGACCGTTCGTCGAGTTCGCGGTAGGTCACGGTCGCGCCGGTGCCGGCCATGATCACCGCCGGCACGTTCCCCCTGGCCGCGACGTGCGCGCCTGGATGCAGCTCGGTCATCAGTGCCGTCCCCTCCTCGGGCGTTCGTATCAACGTAACACCGGTGGATCGTCAGATCCCGGCGATGGCATTGCCGTTGATGCTGAAGCCACCATCGGCCGTCACGAGCGACCCGGTGACGAAGGCGGATTCGTCCGAAGCCAACCAGGTCGCGCAATGGGCAATGTCGGAGGGGATTCCGAGGCGGGTCAAGTGCCCGGGACCAACTCCGACGCCGGTGTCGGCCTTGTGGGAGATGACCCGTCCGACCACGATCGTGTTGACGCGGATGCCGTGCGCGGCGTTCTCGACCGCCAGGCTGCGGGTGATCGCGTTGATCGCTCCCTTCGCGGCACCATAGGCCGCGAATCCGGACATCCCGACGACCGATTGGGCGGACGAGATGTTGACCACGCTGCCACCACCGGCCGCGATCAGATGGGGTATGCCGTACTTGCACGCCCAGAACACATTGCCGGTGACAGTTCCGGTGATGATGCGATTCCATTCCTCGGTCGTGTAGTCGATCAGCGGCTTGACTTGTTGGCTCACTGCGTCGGTGGGCGCTGCGTTGTTGATCAGGATGTCGAGCTTCCCGAACCGCTCGGCGACGGCGTCCATCACAGATTCGACGCTGGACTCGTCGGTGATGTCGAGTGGGAAGAACTCGGCGTCTCCGCCGGCGTTGCGGATGCCCGCCACGACCTTGGCACCGCGATCGACGGTTCTCCCGGTCACCCCCACCTTGGCCCCTTGCGCCGCGAACATCTCGGCGATCGTCCGGCCGATGCCACGCGTCGACCCGCTGACGATCGCGACCTTGCCGTCGAGTCGCCCGCTCACGGCGTGCCCCCGTTCTTGCTTGTGTTGTTCGTGTTGGCGTTGGTCATCGTTGCTCCATGGGTTCGGTGTCACGGTGTCACGAGCTCGGGGGTTCAGGTGGCCTGTCCGCGTGCGGGGAGTCCCCGGCGGGCGGCGTAGTGACGATCGAGATCCGGTACGGGCAGGTCGAGTCGGCGGGCCAGCATCTGTGCCGTTAGGTTGCCCTCACCCATCCGGTTGTCGGGTGGGATCCGTCCGGCGGTCACGCCGATATCGGCCATCCGGATCACGGTCACGGTCAGCACCCAGGCGCAGTAAATCTCGTACCAGTCCGGGTCCGCAACGGAGGTGCCGGTGAGTTCCTCGTACCGTTCGATGGTGGCTGCGCGCGACGGGTAGGACGGGAGGGGCGCAACCCCGTGCGCATCAGTGGTGAACTCGTCGAACGCGAGCCACCAACCGAGGTCGATCGCAGCGGGCCCGATCGAGGCCAACTCCCAATCGAGAACGGCAGCCACCCGGCAGCGACCGTCGAACATCAGGTTGCCCCAGCGGGCGTCTCCCCAGAGCAGACTCGGCGGACCAGCAGCGGTGGGCACGTTCGACACGAGGTACTCGAAGGCTGCGTCAGTGATCGGGTAATCACGATCGCGCTTGGCCCACTCGTACCAGGTCGAGGCATGGTCAAGGCGGGAGTGGAGCGAGGTCCCGTGCACCCCGTCGGCGAGGAAGCCGATGTGGTCCTGCCAGTCGACGGCGTGGACCGCACCGATCGCTCGGAGTGCTGAGTCCCAGGCGACGGCTCGTTCATCGGGTGTGCGCTCGGTCAGCCATCCGGTGGCGTGGATGGAGGGGGCGCCCGTCGGCACGGTGCCGGGGACCCGTTCCATCACAAAGAACGGTTGGCCGAGCACAGATGGATCAGACTCGGCCCAGAGTGGCCGGGGCGTCGGGACATCGTCGATGTCAGCGAGCGCGGCGAGGATCCGGTGTTCTCGGAGCACGTCGGCGTCGAGGAAGATTCGATTGCCCGGTACCTGCATGCGCAGGACGAGGTCGATGGAACTGCCAGGCCATCGCGCCGTGAACGGCAACGTAACGTTCGAGTTGCCGGTGGGGACCGGGCCGTCGAAGTCGCACGAGACGGCGCCAGGCGCGTCGACCCGCTCGCCGAGCCAGAGCTCGAGTCGCTCCGCGAGTCGAGAATCGTCACCGGTGGTCGGACGATCGGAGCTCATCGGACGCCGTCCCGCTCTTTGATTGCACGCGCCAGTGGGGGCACGGCGTCGGCGTCCAACCCGTGCAGCAACACGTTCGTCGCCCCGGACCGGAGGTACTCGTCGATGCGGGACGCGCACCGGTCGTACGAACCCGAGGCCGTGCCGTTCAGCAGCCAGCCTCCGGGAAGCTCGGTGCTGACCTTCGCCAGTTCGCCGACCGGAATGGACTTGAGCTGGTGATATTCCAGTCCGTCGAAGCGAGACCGGATCGTCGCTAGTTCGGCCGGGTCCCACCCGTTCGCAGCGACGATGGATTCGCCGAGTCCGGCAACCAGGAGGTACCCGAGGCCGCGAGCACCGACCACCTCGTCGAACTGTGGCTCGCCTGCCGGTCGGTCGGGCGCGGTGATCACGGTTGCGTGGATCTCGACCGCATCGGGGTCGCGTCCCGCCGCCGCTGCCGCCCGCCGAACGGCGTGCGCCGAACGCTCGACGGCGTCGGGGGAGAGAAGTGGGTGGAGGATCACACCGTCGAAGGCCTGCCCTGCGAGCTCGAGAGTTCGGGGTCCTATGCCCGCCATGAGCAGACGCGGGGCAGGGACGTCGGCGATCTCCATGAGTCGCAGGTCAGGGAACGTGCCTGCTGGCCCGTGGTACGAGACCCGTTCTCCTGCCCAGAGCCGGCGCAGAATGTCGACGGTGTCGGCCAGCATCAACGACGTGGGTACCCGAACACCGTACGAAGTCCAGCGCCCGGCTGAGCCACGTCCGAACCCAAGTGCGAATCGGCCGCCGCTGAGGCTCTGGATGGTCTGGCCGAGCGATGCCAGCGCGATCGGATGACGGGTACCAATATGGGTGACTGCGGCGATGAGGCGAGTGGTCGTGGTGATCTGGGAAAGTGCTCCGGCGATGGCTCCCAGGTCCTTGGTGGCATAACGCTCGCCGACATAGATCGATCCGAGACCACTCGCTTCGAGTGCCCGAGCCTGGTCGATGGCCGGTCGGGCGTCGACTGGCCCACCAGGGAGCACGTAACCACCCAGTCGTTCGAGCGTCGCGGCGTGTCTCATTGCGGCTCTCGGGGAAGGCCCAGCACTCGTTCGCCGAGAATGTTGCGTTGGATCTGCGACGTCCCCGCATAAATGGTGTCAGCCACACCGTTGTAGAGGGCACCGACCCACGACGCTGTCGAGTTCGGCGCCCCCGGGTCGTCCGCCCGGTAGCCGCGGACCGGTGGTCGTCCCTCGACGACCATCGCCTGAGCACCGAGGACGTCGATCGCCAGGCGCGTCACGTCGCGGTGGTACTCGGACCACTGGAGCTTCGAAATCGACGCCTCGGGTCCGATCGTGCCGGTCGTGAGCACGCCGGTGAGGATCCGATAGCCGAGGTAGCGCATCGTCTCGACGCGGATGTACGCATCAGCGATGCGGTCGCGGATGACAGGGTGGTCGAGTCGGCCGAGTTCTCGTGCCATCTTGACCAGGCGGTCGAACTCGGCGCGGAACTGGACGGGGTTTGTGGCTGCCTCGTCGCCGCGTTCGAGGCCGAGCAGGCTGTTCGCCACGGCCCACCCGTCGTTCACCCGGCCGACGACGTGGTCGATCGAGGTGCGCGCGCCGTCGAAGAAGACTTCGTTGAAGTCGGGGGCACCGCCCATCTTGCGGATCGGGCGCACTGTGACTCCGGGCTGGTCCATTGGGACGAGGAAAAAGGTGATGCCTTGGTGCTTCGGCGCCTGCGGGTCGGTGCGGGCGAGTACGAAGATCCAGTTGGCCTCCACGCCGCGGGTCTGCCAAATTTTTGAACCGGTGATGACGTACTCGTCGCCGTCACGCACCGCTTGTGTGCGAAGACTGGCGAGGTCGGAACCACTGTCGGGTTCAGAGTAGCCCTGGCACCAGAGGTACTCGCCCGAGAGGATCTTTGGGAGGAAGTGACGCTTTTGTTCCTCGGTGCCCCAGCGCAGCAAGATCCCGCCCACCATTTTCATACTGAAGGTGTCGCTGGCGCCCATCGCTGGTACGCCCGCCTTGGCGAGCTCCTCGACGAGGACGACTTGTTCGACCTTCGTGAGTCCGCTTCCGCCGTACTCGACCGGCCACATCGGTGCGAGCAGTCCGTGCTCGTGCAGCTTGACTCGCCAATGCTCCTGGAATGCGAGCGCGTCGGGCTTTGCCAGTGCGCCAATGCCCTCCCAGTCGGGCGGCAGGTGCTCGGCGAGAAACGCCTGCACGCGCTCACGGAAGACTTCGGACTGCGGGGGGTAGCGGGGGTCCATCGGGTTCCGGTCTCTCTCGGATCACTGGGGGGCGAATGGGGGGAGCGGCGGAAGCTCCGCGGAAGGGTCGAGCGGGGCGAAAGCCGGTGGTCGCTGTTCGACGAACGCGGCGACGCCCTCGGCGAAGTCGGGGTTGTCGGGGCGGTTCAAGCGCAGCATGGCCTCGAACCACCCGTAGTTGGCATCGGTGTAGTGCCGGCTCAGGTCGCTCCACACCTGGCGTCGGATGGTCGCCATCGCGACTGGCGAACTCCCGGTGGCGAGCGCGCGAGCGTACGCCTGGGCGTCGGCGAGGACGTCATCGGTGTCGCATACCCTGCTGACGAGTCCGATCGCCTTCGCCTCGTCGCCGTTCACCGGCCGCGACGAGAGCAACAGGTCGAGTGTCCACTCGATTCCGATCATTCGAGGCAGGATCCATGACAAGCCGTACTCGGCCGGCACGCCGAGTTTGGCGTAAGCGGTCGACAGCTTGGCCTCGCGGGCCATGAAACGGATGTCGCACATCAGTGCCTGGACGAGGCCGATGCCCGCACATGCACCATTGATCGCAGCGATCATCGGCTTCGGGATGGTGAGAGGGTAGTGCTGGGATCGGCGCCCCTCGAGGCGCAGCCCGACCGGCCCGGCGGCTTGCTCGAGTCGTTGCGAGTCCAGGCCGGGGCAGAACCAACGTCCCGCACCGGTGATGACGATCGCTCGTACCGACTCGTCAACAGCGGCGCGGTCGAGCAACGAGAAGTAGTGAGCCTCCATGTCGGGACTCCACGCGTTGCGTCGCTCCGGGTGGTCGAACGTGAGGGTGCACACACCGTCGTCGACCTCATAGCGAACCAGGTCCGTCGAACTGCTCATCGTCTTGCACCCCGAAGTAGCCAGCGGATCGATCGTTCGAGCGATGACGGGTTGGCAGGGCGGGTGTCAAGTAGCCAACCGCCGAAGAGGTTCTGTAGTGCGAGCAGGAGTTGGTCGGCGACCGTTTCGTCGAACCCGCCGAGGATGAGGAATCGACGGACGGTCTCGGTCGACTCCGCCTCGGCACGTGACTTCCTTCGCGTCGGAAGCACTCGCGCGGCGACTCCTGGGTAGCGGGCGAAGGTGCGGTCCATCTCGAGTAGGACGGCGACGACTCCGTCGTCCCAGGCGACATCGTCGTCGAGTTCGTGTCCGACGTTGCGATTCACCTCGGCGGCGACACGTTCGCAGAGGCGGTCGAGTAGGTCGTCGCGGTTCGAGACGTAGTGGTAGATCGCCGGGCTCGAGATTCCGAGTGCGTCGGCCACGGACTTCACGGTCAAGCCGTCGATGCCGTGCTCTTCGAGAAGTGGCATCGCTGCATCGAGGATGGCGGAGCGCGTCAACGGAAGTGGCTGTGTGCCACCGCGGTTGCGCTTGATCGGTTCGGTGCTGGTCGTCGTTCCCATTTGACTCGGACCATTTATGCATATTCAATGGTTTGGGTCAAACGGGCCGGGACGTCGCCGGTGACCGCGGAGGGAACCCAATGTTGGACAACGAGCAACTTCAGGCGGCGGCGTCGACGATGGCGGGCCTGCGTCCGATCCCTGTTGCAGTCACCACGACCGATGGCACTCGATCGAACGGGCTGATCTCGCTGTCGGGCGGTCCCGCCAGCATCGTGCCCGAGGCGCCGCGAGCGATGGTGGGCATCACCAAGTACAACTTCACGCACGATCTGATCGCCTCTGGCGGTGTTTTCGTGATCCACGTGCTGGGCAACGATGACGACCTGATCGATTCGTCGATCGAGATCATCAAGGCGCTCGGCGGCCGGTCGGGGCGCGACGGTGACAAGCTCGCTGGCCTTCGAGTGGGTACTGGTGCAACGGGTGCACCCATCCTGCTCGATGCGTTGAGTTACGTGGAGTGTCGAGTGACCGGGAGCTACGACAACGACGAGAACACGACGTACTTCGGCGACGTCGTCGCCGCAGCACGCTTGCACCGAGGCGGAAAGCTCGACATCGGAACGGCGTGGAGCCGACTCGGCAGCGCCTGGACCGCACAGTACGAACTCGACCACGAACCGCAGATCGCGCATTCACGGTCGATGCGCGGGCTTCCATCGAAACTCCCGACCGAGGAGGTGCAGGTATGAGCGGCTGCCCGGTCGCCCATGGGTACGACCCGCTCGATCCGGCGGTCGTGGCCGATCCGTACCCGACGTTCAACCGTCTACGCGATGAGGGCCCGGCCTTCTACCTTCCGGATCTCGACCATTACATCATTACCCGGTATGACGACATCGAACAGGTGCTGCTCGATCGTGAGACTTGGTCGGCGTCGAACGCCTCGTCACCGCTCAACCCGGTGTGCGCCGAAGCTCAGGCGATCCTGAAGGCCGGCTACCACCGCGTGCCGACGCTCAACAACAGTGACCCGCCACGGCACGGCCCGATGCGCAAGGCCGTGCTGACCACCATGTCTCCCCGGCGCCTGAACGCGCTCGAGCCGCACCTGCGCGAGTACGCGGCGAACTTGGTGCGGGGCTTCCTTGACGAACCGGTGATCGACCTGGTCGACCGACTGGCGTTTCCGTTCCCCGGCTACGCCGCGTTCAGTCTGCTCGGATTCCCCGAGAAGGACACCGAACGACTCAAGGACTGGAGCGCCAAGCGAGTCCTGTTGACCTATGGCCGGCTCGGCGACGCCGAGCAAGTCGAGATCGCCGAGATCATCGTGGCGTTCTGGAAGTACTGCGAGGACCACGTCGCTGCCCGCCGCGCCGAGCGAGCCGATGATCTCACCTCCGACCTCCTCGACTACGCCGACAAGCGGCCCGAGCAGGTCAACGACTTCGACATCGTGAACATGGTGTATTCGATGGCGCTCGCTGGCCATGAGACAACCTGCAACACGATCGGAAACGGCATGCGGGCCCTGCTGAGCAATCGCCAGCAATGGAAGGCGTTGGTCGACGAACCGTCGCTCATCCCGAATGCGGTCGAGGAGATCCTCCGGTACGACGGGCCGGTACTCAACCATCGACGCGTTGCGAAGGTCGACACCGTCGTCGGGGGAGTGGAGATCCCGGCCGGCGGCAAGGTGATGATGTGTTTCGCTTCGGCAGCGCACGATCCCGCCCACTTCGAGGATCCCGAGACGTTCGAGGTGTCGCGAGAGAACGCCGAACTTCATCTTGCGTTCGGTAAAGGGCCCCATTTCTGCTTGGGAGCTGCGCTCGGTCGGCTGGAGGTGCGCATCGTGCTCGACCTGCTGACCACGCTGGCGCCACAGATGGAACTTTTGCCGGACCAGGAGTTTGTGTACAGCCCGAACGCGTTGTTCCGTGGGATGCAGGCGATGCTGGTCGCACCTGGAGGCCTCACGTGAGTCCGGATGCAACGGTGGACGAAGAGAGGTTCGAAGCAGCGCAGCGGGTCATCAAGGTGACCGCATTGCGCGGGACCCCCGTCGAGGGCGACAGCTGCGCGAATTGCTATTACTACCTCGAGCCGGGCGAGCCATTCGCGTTCTGCTGGCACGACAAGTTCCAGATGCTGGTCGGTGCCGAATGGTGGTGCCAGCACTGGGAGATGGCCGAAGCCTGACCATCATGCCGCTCGACCTCGCCGCTCACCTCGACCCCGCCACGACAGCGGTCGTCGCGCTCGAGGTGCAGGAGAACTTGCTCCTCCCGGACCACGCGATGATCCCGGGGGTCGCCCTCCACGCCGAGACGATCGGACTGGTCGACCGATTGGCCCTCCTGTACGGAGAGGCTCGTCGTGTCGGCGCCCTGGTGCTGTACGTCGTCGACGACCGGCGGGCCGACGGGCTCGGGATGGCGGACAACCTGATGATCAGTCGGTCGGTCAAGGACCGCAGCGAGTTCTTCGTACACGGTGACATCATCGGACCACTCCGACCGCACGAGCGTGACATCGTGATCCGGCGCGAGCACGGGATGACCGGCTTCTACACGACTCCACTTGATGCGTATCTGACCAATCTGGGGATCCGCACCGTGATATTGACCGGTGTGTCGGCCAACATAGCCGTCGTCGGTACTGCGATCGAGGCGATGAATCACGGCTACCGGGTCATCGTGCTGAGCGACGCGATCGCCGGCGACCCTCCCGAGTACGTCGAAGCGCTCCTCAGGTACACGATTCGCAACGTGGCACTCGTCGCCCCGACGCAGCAGGTCCTCGACCACTGGGTCGAGTGTTGATCCCGTGAGCGAGTGGGTGCTCGGACCCGACCGCCCGTACCCGTCTAGGATCGAACCGCTTCCCCAGCGACTCGAGGACGTCACAGCGCATTGGCTGACCCGTCTTCTGGCACCTCGCTACCCGGGCATCGAAATACGACGCCTCGACGTGGTGGAGTGCAAGAACAGCCATACCACGAAGTTGCGTGTACGACTGGACCTCAACAACGTCGGCGTCTCGGCGGGCATCCCCGAACATGTCTGCGTGAAGGCCAACTGGTCGGGGCTCCGCACCGGGTTGATCTGTGAGCGTGAGGCACGCTTCTACCATCTCATCGGCGAGGGCTTGCGGGCACCGGTCCCCGAGGCGTACTTCGCCGACTGGGACGACAATGGGCGTGGCAACGGCGTCGTCGTGATGGAAGACCTTGCGTTGTCGTACGGAGTCTTCGGCGCCAGCGATGACCACCTCGGGGTGGACGGAGTGGCCGCTGGCCTCGAGTCGCTCGCCAGGGTGCATGCAGCGATGTGGGCGGACCCGCGCCTCGAACGGTGGTCGTGGTTGCCTCGATCGATGGGTACCGAGAACGACACCGAGCAGGTGCGCGACTACTGGAACTACATCTGGTTCAACCTCCACGACCCGGCCTACGAAGCTGTCGTCCCGGCGTGGGTCTACAGAACTCCCGAAGTGATGCAGCAGGCGCTCGACGAGTTGTCCGCTTGGGAGTTGGCGTTGCCGGGCCCCCGATGCCTCGTGCACGGTGATGCACACCAGGGCAACAGCTTCCTGCGGAACGATGGCGAGCGGATCTGGGTCGACTGGCAACTCGTCCGCGCTGGCAGTCCTTGGCGTGACGTCAGCTACTTCCTGGTCAACTCGCTCACGGTCGAGGAGCGACGTGCAGCGGACCGGGACCTCGTCGAGCACTACCGGCAACACCTTCTCGCCGCAGGCGCCAACAACGTGCCCAGTGCCGACGAGGCATGGCAGCGCTCCATCCGCTGGCCGGCGTACGGGACGCAGGCGTGGCTCGGCAACGTCAACCAGTGGGGCCAACACAGCGGCGCCGAGATGGTGGAGCGCCAGTTCGCGGCTCTCGCCGACTACGACACGATCGCCTTGTTGACCGCTGGCAAGTTGCCGAGGCGTCGATTCGTGCCGGGTGACGGCGCTTATCCCCTGGCGCCTGCCCTGCGTGACGAGATGGCACGAAGGGCGGCCTCGTCACCGCACCGTTGACCCGGCTCGGGGTTGGCGGCGTGGGATGTCGTATCGGCGAACCGATGACGGGAGGTTGCGGATCTGTGATGACGGTGAGGATCAGGAGGCGCGCAGGAGACGACCGGGGCGTGCACCGGTGTCGCGACCGTTCCGTCGAGTGACATCGCCTGCGACCATCGTCAGGTCGTAACCGAACGCTGGTTGGAGCAGACGTGTCCCACCCATCGGCAGGTCATGCACCGCGCCGGGTGTCGTCAGCCGGAGGTGCGCATGGTCGATCACGTTGATGTCGGCGCGGGCCCCGACCGTGATGCGCCCTCGATCGGTCAACCCATAGAGGTCGGCAGGTTGGGAGGTCAGCCGGCGGACGGTCTCCGCAAGATCGAGCCGAGGGCCACGGGAGCGGTCGCGGGCCCAGTGGGTGAGCATGAATGTCGGGATCGACGCGTCGCAGATGAACGCCACGTGAGCGCCGCCGTCGGCGAGGCCGAGGATGGCGTCGCGGTCCTGGAACTGCTCGTGGAGCACCGAGTGGTCCCACGAGGTGTAGTTGTAGAGCGCATAGAGCAGCATGGCGTCGTCGGTCTCGACGAGACCGTCGTAGCAGACCTCCTCCGTGGTCCGTCCGGTCGCCTCGGCGATGAAACCGATCGAACGCTCCCGGGGTTGCTCGTAGTCGGGTGTGCCACTGATCAGGTGGCAGTCGCCGAGCACCATCCGGATGTAGGCGAGTTGGCCTGCTTCGGCACGATCGGAGGGCTCATCGTCGTCAGCGAGGATGGCAGCTCGCACGCAAGGGTCGCGGAGTTCGGCGAGCCGCTCCGAGAGGGGGAGGCCCGCGATCGACCGGTACGTCGGCCGGGCCGTGAACGGGTGGCGGACGTCCCAGCCCCAGATCACGCCGAACGGCCGGCCGGCGACGAGCGGGAATACCGGCGAACCGGCAGACCTCCATCGCTCCGCAGTGTGCATCTCTCGCCGCCATCGATTTGGGTCGGCGTGGTTCTGTAGGAGGATGAACGTGGTGTTGACGCCGGTGTCTCCTGCGAGCCGTCCGACCCATTCGAACTCGTCGGCGACTGCGGCGGGAGCATCGCTGCGTGCCAGACCAGCGGCAGCGAACTCCATCACACGGCCACCGCCCGCGGCCACACCGTTGGCGATGGCGGTCAGTTCGTCGAGGGTGGCGAACGTGCCCGGCACCGGCGTTCCGTCAAGGGCCTTGTGCCCGAGAGTGCGTGATGTCGTGAAGCCGAACGCGCCCGCGTCGATCGCCTCGCGCACTATTCGGCTCATCTCAGCGATCTCGTCGGGGGATGCAACGGCTTGGGTCGAAGCGGCAGGCCCCATCGCGTAGCGGCGGAGTGGGCCATGGGCCACTTGGGTGCCGACGTCGACTGCCCAGCGTCGCGACTCGAGCACGTCGAGGTAATCGGGGAACGATTCCCATCCCCAGGTGAGCCCTTCGTAGAGCGCAGCGCCCGGGATGTCCTCGACTCCCTCCATCAGTTCGATCAGTGAGTCGTGATCGTCAGGCCGGACCGGAGCGAAACCTACGCCACAGTTACCCATCACCAAGGTCGTCACTCCGTGTTGCGTCGAGGGTTCGAGGAGTTCATCCCAGGTCGCCTGGCCGTCGTAGTGGGTGTGCACGTCGACGAACCCGGGTGTGACGAGACGTCCGGTCGCGTCGATGATCTCGACGTCGCCTACTGCGACGATGGCCGTAAGGGATTCGTCGATGGCGGTGATCCGGCCGTCCCGGATTCCGACGTCGGCGCGACGAGGGGCTGTTCCGAGTCCGTCGACGACGATGCCGCCGCTGATGATCGTGTCGAATGCCATCGGTTCCTCAGTTCGTTCAGTTCGAGAGTGCGGCCTTAGCAGCTGTGCCGGTGACGACCTCGCGACCGACCGAGGCTGCCATTTCGGCCGCCCGCTCGACCATCTGGGCGTTGGTCAGATCGCTTCTTCCAGCGGCATCCTCGACACCGACTCGAAGATGACCGCCCTGTTCGAGTGCGTACGCTGCGAGTGGGCTGTCGAGCATCGAGTCGCCGAACAAGCTGGCGATCCAAGGGAGCGACGATCCGCCGGGTATCAAGTCGGACATCATCGACAGGTACACGTCGAGTGCAGCGGGCGTGCCGGGGAGTCCGAAGTTGATGGCCTGGGTGTCGGTTTGGTCGACTGCCCAACGACCGCCGAAGTACAGCTTGACGATCGTGCCGGGGAAGAAGCCGACCCGCTGCTCGTAGTGCAGAATCCAGCGGAGATGTCCGGGTTCGAACACACCGAGCGAGATCGGCACACCGATTCCCTTGGAGAACTCGATCATCTCGTGTGCCTCGCCGAAATGCAGCCCGTCGACGTACGTACGGGTCGGGATGCCGTCGCGGTCGAAGCTGCCGAAGGTCGTCAGTCCGGGGTCGATCGCGAACATTGTGAGCAGGCCGCGCTCGGCGAGGGGGCTGAGGTGGGCGTTCTCCTCCCACGCACGCTTGCCGGTGAGGTAGTCGGTGTACACCAGCGTCGATGGGTGCGCGGCCTGAATCCCTGCCGCCGTGTCAACGAGTTGTTCGACGGCGTCGGCCTCGGAGAGCCGCATGTCGTGGTGGTGGTGGACGATGCCCGCACCGGCCCGGATGCACGCGTCGGCCTCGTTCACCATCTCGTCGACCGACTGAGCAGGCGCGCCCCAGCGTAAGGGCGTGATCGCGGCCTCGATGATAACTGGACCGGGCATGAATCTTCATTCTGACACTTTTGTCAAGCGCCGCGTGGATCGCGTGGCAGGATCTCGGTGTGCGGTTCTGGATCAACGCCGGGTTTCTCGAGGCCGACCAACTGATCCCCATCGCCCGGGCAGCGGAGCGCCTGGGCTACGCCGGGATCACCTTGCCGGACCATTTGTTCCTACCCGAACGGTACGAATCTCGATACCCCTACTCGGCCGACGGCACGATCACGTGGCAGCCCGAGGCGCCGTGGCCCGACTGCTGGGTTGCGATCGGCGCGATGGCGGCGGCCACGGAGCGGCTGCGCTTCGGAACCAGTGTCTACATCGGACCGCTGCGGAACACTCTGGCCGTGGCCAAGGCCGTCGGAACCTGTGCAGCGCTCGCTCCGAACAGGGTGATGTGTGGGCTCGGGGCAGGATGGATGCGTGAGGAGTTCGACATCGTCGGGCAGGATTTCGAGACGCGCGGTAAGCGGTTGGACGAAATGATTGCGACGTTGCCGGCGCTCTGGAGCGGTAACGTTGTCGACGCAGACGGCGACCACGTCGCGTTCCCAGCGTTGAGGATGCGACCACCAGCCGGTCGTGTTCCGATCCTGGTCGGCGGGAACACGAAGCCGGCCCTTCGACGCGCGGCACAGGCCGATGGGTGGATCGCCGCGTTCACCGGTCTCGAGGAGCTTGAGGTGATGCTCGAAGAGTTCGACGCATGTCGTGAAAGGTTTGGACGGGCTGATCAGTCGCGCGAGGTGCTGGTGACAGCGACCCCAAGCATTGTCAAACACAGGGGCCGTCTGGGCGAAATCGGCGTCGACGGGGTCGTGATCCCGGCGGTGATGTTGTCCGAGTCGTTCGCGACCGTCGACCTGGTCTCAGGTCTCGAGCGCTACGCCGAGGGCTGGCCCTGATCTAGGGTGATTTACGTGTCAGATGTGCCGATCGACATCTTCTCCGATCGGAGTCGATGGGCCGACATGAACACCTGGCGTCATCGTGCGGTAGCGCTGCACGATCTGGGGCCGATCCACCGCATCGAACCGCAGCATTTCGACCCGTTCTGGGCGGTGATCGGCGCCGAGGCGATCGCTGACGTCGAGCGACGTCACGACGAGTTCCGCAACGCGCCTGAGCCGGTGCTCCAGTCGCGCAAGGCGATCGCTGCCCGTCAGCACGCCATCCGCACTCTCGTCCACATGGACGCGCCGGACCACTCGAAGTACCGCAAGCTCGGTGCGATCTGGTTCCGGCCGGCACAGATGAACCGCCTGGTCGATCGCCTCGACGAACTCAGTGAGCAGGCGCTTGACCGCCTCCGGGCTGCAGGAGGGGCGTGTGATTTCGTCGAGCGCATCGCCCTTCCGTACCCGCTCCAGGCCGTACTCGAAATCCTCGGCTTGCCGGAGTCCGATTACGGACTGATGCTCAGGCTCACTCAGGAAATGTTCGGCCAGGAAGACCCTGACCTTCGTCGCGGTGGTTCGATGACGAGCTTCGCCGAAGTAGTCGGCGAGATCATGGCGTATTTCACCCGACTCACTGCAGAACGCCGAGCAAACCCCACCGACGATCTCGCATCGGCCATCGCCAACGGAACCATCGACGACCGACCGATCCCAGATGTCGACACGCTCAGTTATTACCTGATCATCGCAACGGCTGGTCACGACACGACGTCATACGCGATGTCGGGCGGTATGCACGCCCTGATCGAACACCCTGATCAATTCGAGCGACTCCGCGACGATCCAACGCTCCTGAACCAGGCCGTCGAGGAGATTCTCCGTTGGACGAGCCCGGCTCGGCATTTCATGCGAACCGTCCAGGTCGACACTGAGATCGCGGGGCAATCGGTCGCAGCCGGTGACCGGGTGTATCTCTCGTACGCAGCGGGCAATCTCGACCCAGCAGTCTTCGACGAACCGCTTCGCTTCGACGTCGGCCGCGATACGGCCGACCGGCACGTCGCGTTCGGTCACGGTGTGCACTTCTGCCTCGGCGCCCAGTTGGCGCGCCTGGAACTGCGATCGCTGTTCGGCCGTCTGGTACCGGAAATCGAACACATCGAGTTGGCCGGAGCGGCCGCCACCACCCAGACGACTGCCGTCGGCGGGGTCAAGCGACTCCCCGTGCGGTACCGCCTCACCGAGTTGGAGCGAGTGTGACCAGTCCCGTCATCATCGAAGCGGCCGTGTCGCCGTTTCGCGCCGGCGCACCGGTCGATGACTCATTCGGCGTGATCGGTGACGCCGTGGCGTCGATCGAGGCGGGTGCATCGATCGTCCATCATCATCACGATGCTCGCCTCGAGCGCGATGAGGCCGTGGCTGCGCTGATCGACGTCAGCCGAGCGATCCTCGACGTACACCCCGACGCCGTGCTGTACCCGGGCATCCTCAGTGGGCGCAACGGAGCCGAGCACATGGCGCATCTCTCGCCGATGGCCGAGGCAGGAGTCCTTGGCCTGGCACCGGTCGACCCGGGTGCAGCCGTGCCCTACGACCTCGACGACACGGGTCTTCCGTCCGGTCATGGCTACGTGTGGAACTCGTTCTCGACCTCGAAGCGCGTCGCGGCCTCGATGCTCGAGTACGGGATCGGCTTGACGATCGGTGTCTACGAACCTGTTCAACTCCGTTGGGCCCTGGCGTACGAAGCCGCCGGCGAGCTGCCAGTCGGGTCGATGGTGAAGCTGTACTTCGGCGGCGGGAGGAGCCTGTTTCGCCCGGGTCATCCGGCGATCAACTTCGGACTCCCGCCCACCCCGCAAGCTCTTGATATGTACCTCGCCATGATGAAGGCATCAGGGTCGGACGGCTCGGCGATGAGTTGGAGCGTCGGGGTCATGGGTGACTCTTTGCTCGACCTCCCACTCGCCCGTTACGCCCTCGAACGGGGTGGTCACCTTCGGGTCGGTGTCGAAGACCTCGGGGTCGTCGACGCGACGTCCAACGTCGAGACGGTCGAACGGGCCGCTGCGCTCGCTGCCGAAGTCGGCCGACGGGTCGCGACGCCGTCAGAGGTCCGCTCGCTCCTGGCTGGACCTTTCGCCGCCCGGAAGAGCGGTTGTCGGGAAACATGAGCATCGACCGACTCGCTGAACGGGTGATCGTCATCACCGGTGCCGGTGGAGGTTTCGGTGCGCTCGTCGCCGAAGCCGCTGCCGGGCGCGGGGCGAGTGTCGTCGGTGTCGACATCGATGGCGAGGCGCTGGCGCGATCGTTCGAAGCGCTCGTCGAACGGGGAATGTCGGTCGCCTGGCGGGCCACGGACGTCAGCGATCTCGACGACATGCGCGCCATGGCGGCATTTGCGGTCGAGAGGTTCGGGCGTATCGATGTGATGGTCAACAATGCCGGCATCATGCCACTCGCGTTTTTCGCCGATCACGAGCGTGCCGTCGACGCGTGGAGTCGTGCCGTCGACGTCAACATCAAAGGCGTGATCAACGGCATCGCGGCGGTGTACGACCAGATGATCACCCAAGGCCGTGGACACGTCGTCAACATCTCGTCGACGTACGCCAACGCCCCGACTGAGGGGTCAGGTGTCTACGGTGCCACCAAGACGGCGGTGAACATGATCTCGGAGTCATTGCGCGTCGAAGCCCAGGGCAAGATCAAGGTCTCGATCGTGCGACCGACCGGAGTCCCCACTACCGGACTCGGTGGAGGGATCGTCAACCAGGCAGCCGTCATCGGCATGGTTGGTCATCATGGCAAGGTCGCGAACGAGCGGATGGGGCAGCTCTTCGCCGGGGCCCTGCCCGACGAATGCGCCGACCCCGATTCCATCGGTTACTTCGCGCTCGACCCGCGCCACGTTGCCGAAGCGGTCATCCATGTGATCGACCAGCCGTGGGGTGTTTCGATCAGTGACATCACCGTGCGCGCCGCCGGCGAGCCCTATCTGCTCTGAGGCAACGTCGACCCTGCAAGAAATCCGACGTCATTCGACGTCGACTCGGCGACGACGGTGGATCTTGCGCCAGAGGCGCCCGACGACTGCTGGGCGCCGACCGTTCTCTGCCGTCGGGGAGGAGCGTCGTGAACGGCATGCCGATCGGCGAGTCTCGGGGTGGTCGACATGCATTGGAAATGTTCACTGCCGTACGGTTCTGGATATGACGACTCCACTTTCACCTCCCGGGCGGCCGGCGATGCTGAGCCATGCGGCGTTCATCTCGAGCGACACCGCGGCGACTGCTGACTTCTACGCCGGGATCCTCGGCATGGAACTCGTCGCCGCCGTGCTCGACGACAAGATCCCGTCGACGGGCGAACCGATTCCGTACTTCCACTCGTTCTTCCGGATGGCCGACGGTTCGACGATCGCTTTCTTCGAGGCTCCGGAACTCCCGCCGCCCAGCCCTGACTCGCACCCTGCTTACGGCACTTTCCGGCACTTCGCGATGCAGGTCGACACCACCGACGAGGTCGACCGTTGGGCGGCCCATCTCAGGGCGAGTGGTGTCGATGTGCTCGGCCCCGTCGACCACGGGATCATCTATAGCGTCTACTTCCGCGATCCCGATGGCAACCGACTCGAGATCACCACACCGACCGACCCGACGTGGAACGACGACGCCGAGGCCGCCCGTGCCTCGCTGGCCGAGTGGAACGACGTCAAGGCGCGGGCCGCAGCGACCGGCCAGGACATGGCGATTGTCCTTGCCGAACTGACCAAGGAACGCAGCCACCGGCGCGAGGCCGGCCTGAGCGACGCGGGCCAGCACGGCTGACTCGAGGAGAACGAGACATGGACGCAGCACGTATCCCCAAGATCATCAGCGTCGACGATCACGTCGTCGAACCGGCCGACCTGTGGCAGCGCTGGCTGCCCGCCAAGTTTCGCGACGCCGGCCCGCGGGTCGAACGGCGCGGGGTCGCGAGCATCGAATCGGCCGGTGCAGCGGTGTACAAGGAGGTGTTCGACGACGCCTCGCCGAACAAGTGCGACACCTGGGTGTACGAGGACCTTGTGTACACCCACAAGCGAATGGTCGCCGCCGTCGGCTATCCGCGCGACGAGATGACGATGACGCCGATCACCTACGACGACATGCGCCCCGGATGCTACGACCCCAAGGCGCGGCTCATGGACATGGATCTCAACCATGTCGAAGCCTCGGCGTGTTATCCGACGTTCCCGCGGTTTTGTGGCCAGACATTCAGCGAGGGCCAGGACAAAGAACTCGGACTGGCTTGTGTCAAGGCGTACAACGACTGGATGGTCGATGAATGGTGCGGCGACTCGAACGGTCGACTGATCCCGATCTGTCTGATCCCGCTGTGGGACCCGCAACTGGCGGCAGACGAAGTGCGACGCAATGCCGCCCGGGGGGTGCGTGCGCTGGCGTTCAGCGAGATCCCGGCGCACCTCGGACTGCCCTCGATCCACAGCGGCTACTGGGACCCCGTGTTCCGGGCCTGTGAGGAGACGAACACCACGGTGTGCATGCACATCGGTTCGTCGTCGCGGATGCCGGCCACCTCGCCCGACGCCCCCGTTTCGGTGACTGCGACCCTCGGCTTCGGCGGAGCGATGATGTCCGTGGTCGACTTCTTGTGGTCGGGGCTACTCGTGAAGTACCCGAAACTGAAGCTCGCCTACGCCGAGAGTCAGATGGGGTGGCTTCCGTACGTCCTCGAGCGGATCGACGACGTCTGGGAAGACAATCAAGGCTGGGCGCAGACCAAGCTTATCCCTGAGCCGCCGTCGACGTACTTCCACCGCAACATGTGGATGTGCTTCTTCAAGGATCAAACAGGCATCGACATGCGCGACAAGATCGGCATCGATCGGATCACCTTTGAGACCGACTATCCGCACAGCGACTCCACCTGGCCCGACACCCAGCAGGTCGCGGCGAAACTGCTCGATGGGCTGAACGATGATGAGATCTACAAAATCGTGCGGGGCAACGCGATCGAGCTGTTCGCACTCGAGGGCTTCGCCTGATGGATCTCCGATTCTCACCCGAGGACAACGCCTTTCGCGAGGAGGTCCGCACTTGGCTGGCTGCGAACGTTCCGACCGACCGTCGCCCCAAGCGCGGGCCGGAGATGCGCGAGTACGACCTCGCTTGGCAGCGCAAGCTCTACGATGCCGGGTGGGGCAACGTCGCTTGGCCGATCGAGTACGGCGGCCGTGACCTGCCGCTGATCCAGCAGTTGGTGTGGTTTGAGGAGTACGCCCGCACCGGCATGCGCCCGATTGACACCCGGTTCGTTGGTCTCGCCCACGCCGGACCGACCTTGATGGCGCGTGCGACCGACGAACAGAAGTCGTTCCATCTGCCCAAGATCCTGAAGGGCGAGGTCGTTTGGTGCCAGGGGTTCAGCGAGCCAGAAGCTGGCTCCGACCTCGCCAGCTTGCGAACGAAGGCCGTGGTCGACGGCGACCAGCTCGTCGTCACCGGCCAGAAGATCTGGACCAGTTTCGCCGACAATGCCGACTACCAGGAGTTGCTCGTCCGAACGAATCCCGACGTGCCAAAGCACAAAGGCATCACCTGGGTGATCTGCGACATGGCGCTCCCCGGGATCGAGATCCGACCGATCCGCACGATCGAAGGAGGGGCTGACTTCAGCGAGGTCTTCTACGACGAGGTGAGGATCCCGATCGAGAACGTGGTGGGAGGGATCGACAACGGCTGGAGCGTCGCGATGTCGACGCTGGCGTTCGAGCGCGGCACGGCGTTCACGATCAGCCAGGTGCAACTCGCGGCAAGCGTCGAAGAGTTGATCGAACTGGCGCGGAGCCGGCGGTCCCTCAACGGGAGACCCGTGATCGAGGACGACTCCCTCGCTCAGCGGTTGGCGAGGGCACGGGCAGACTGTGCGGCGCTGCGCGCGCTGACGTACCTCGGCATCTCCAAGAACGTCGACAGCGACCAACCGGGTCCAGAGGGATCGATGATGAAGCTTCACTACGCCGATCTGGCCAAGCGCGTCTACAAGCTCGGCATCGAGATTCTCGGCTCGCGCTCGCTCGCGATCCCGCACGTCGAGGACGACACCGAATGGATCGACAAGCACCTGATCGCTTATTCGACGTCGATCGGTGGCGGCACCTCGGAGATCCAGCGCAACATCATCGGCGAGCGCGTGCTCGGACTGCCACGGTAGAGGACCCACTCATGAATTTGCTTCCGACTCCCGAACAGATCGAGATCACCGACTCGTCGGCCGCCTTCGTGGCCGACAAAGTGTCGATCGAACGTACCCGCGAGCTCTTCGAACAGGGTGTCCTTCCGGCGATCGCAGATGCCGCTTGGGCGGCTGCCGCCGAACTCGGCTGGTTCGCCCTCGGCCTCCCCGAGGAATGCAATGGCGTCGGCTGTGGTCTCGCCGACGAAGCGTTGTTGTTCCGCCAGATCGGTCGTGGGTTGGTGCCCGGACCCTTCTTGTCGACCGTACTCGGAGCCCGGACGGCCGCTTTCGGTGGCGAACAGGATCTCGCCGACGAGATCGTGTCCGGGCGGCGGGTCGGCCTCGTCATCCCTGACTCCCTTGACGCGATCGGCGCCGACGGCTCGATCGTTGGTGCTGTCCAGTTGGTCGACGCCGACCTCGATGGGATGGTGCTCACGGTCACGGCCGATGTCGCTGCGCTCGTCGAGGTGGCGTCGTTGGTGGACGTGAACGAGGTGCCCTGCCTCGACCACACGGCTCGCTTGTACCGGGCCACCGGGACGGGAGCGGCGCCGGTCGCCTCGGTCGCCGCGTCGGAGGATCCGATCGAATTGCGGGGCCACGTCTTGGTTGCTGCGATGCTGACGGGTATCACCGAGTGGGCGCGTGACACCGGAGCGGAGCACGCGGCCAACCGCATTCAGTTCGACAAGCCGATCGGTGTGAACCAAGCGATCAAACACCCGTGTGCCGACATGGCGGTGCAGGCTCAGCTGTCATATTCGCAGATGCTGTTCGGCGCTCTGGCGGTCGACGAGGGTCGACCCGATGTCGTGTTCCAGGCGCTGACCGCACATGTGACCGCAGTAGCGGCAGCCGACTTTGCCACTGCGACCACCCTGCAGATCATGGGCGGGATGGGCTTCACCCACGAACACGACGTCCATCTGTATGTCAAGCGGATGGAACTGCTGTCGCACACCTTCGGGGCGCCCGGACTGTGGCTCGCCCGTCTCCTCGAACTCCCGGAGCCATCATGACAAACCTCGAACGGAACCTGCTCGGGGC
>Ga0181594_10000488_pt1 | contig 36648 bp, 28 predicted proteins | sample 071ome_18_FD_145603 | JGI IMG/M metagenome (GOLD analysis project Ga0181594, IMG submission 145603) | Coastal salt marsh microbial communities from the Groves Creek Marsh, Skidaway Island, Georgia - 071413BT metaG (spades assembly) | ecosystem: Environmental > Aquatic > Marine > Intertidal zone...
CTCGCTGACGAAGCACGTCGGCGTCTTGGCCGAGCACCCGATGCCGGAAACCTTCACGAGCCGGTGGGGCTCGACGGCCAGTTCGTAGAACGCCTGAATCAGCGCAGCCGTTACAGAATCGTGGCCACAACCAGCGCACAGGGTCGACATCGAACCTTCGTAGTCGCGCGGCGTAAGTCCGATCGCATTGGCCGGTACACCGGGATGTCGAGCAACCGGCTTGGTGATGTAGCTCATGATGTCGCCTCCGCGGTGGCCGGATCGGACTCGGAGTCTCCACCCGACACGTCCCGGCCGGACGCGGCGAGCCCTTCCGGTGCAGTGCTCGCCAGCTCGGGAATCCACTCGGCCAGCCCGTCCAGCACGTGACCTTTGCTCAACGGCTGCCCGCCGTAGTAGGTGATCGACTTCAACTTTTCCTTGGGGCAGCTCGTTTCGATCGTGATCAGCTTGCGAAGCTGCTCGTCGCGGTTCTGCTCGATCACGACGACCTGGTCATGTTCGGCGAGGAACCGCTCGACGGTCTCGTTGAAGGGGAAGCCGCGAACCCTCAGATAGTCCATGGCGATGCCCTGCTCCGCGAGATCGTCGCGGGCCTCCAGTACTGCCCAGTGACAGCCCCCGATGGAGACGAGCCCCCATTCCGTGGCCTCTTCGTCCTGGTGCAGTTCGGGCGCCGGCACGGCGTCGCCTGCGGAGTCGACCTTCGCGAGGAGTCGATCGACGACCTCCATATATTCGGCCGATCCTTCGGTGTAACGACCGTACTTGTCATGCCCTGAGCCACGCGTGAAGTACGCACCCTTGGGATGCACGCCCGGAAGCGTCCGGTACGGGATGTGGTCTCCATCCACATCGAGGTAGCGGTAGAAGGACTCCGCCTCCTCCAGTTCCTCCGCCGAGAGCACCTTGCCGCGGTCCGGAACGTAGGCATCGTCCCACTCCAGCCTGGGAATCATCCAGTCGTTCATTCCGATGTCCAGGTCGGACACGACGAACGTCGGGGTCTGGAATCGCTCAGCCAGGTCGAAGGCGGCCACGGCGAATTCGAAGCACTCCCGGGGGTCGGAGGGAAAGAGCGCGATGTGCTTGGTGTCCCCGTGCGATGCGTACGTGCAGAGCATCAGGTCGCCCTGCTGCGTCCTCGTGGGCATACCCGTCGACGGACCGGTGCGCTGGACGTTGAAGAAGACGCTCGGGATCTCCGCGTAGTATGCGAGCCCGATGAACTCACTCATGAGCGAGATGCCGGGGCCACTCGTCGGGGTGAAGGCGCGCGCGCCCATCCACGACGCACCGATGACCATGCCGGCGGCAGCGAGTTCATCCTCCGCCTGGATGATGCAGTAGTTGTTCTTGCCGGACTCGGCATCGACCCGAAACCGCTTGCAATAGTCACTGAAACCGTCCATGAGCGAGGTGGAGGGCGTGATTGGATACCACGCCCCCACGGTCGCACCCGCGTACACACAACCCAGCGCGGCGGCCGTATTTCCGTTGATCATCACGTGATCCGCAGTCGCGTTCATGGACTCGAGGCGGATCGGGAGCGGACAATCGTAGTGCTCCTTCGCGTACGAGTACCCCATCTCGATCGCGCGGAAGTTGGCGTCCATGAGATGCTGCTTCGCGGAGAACTTCTGCTGCAGCATCCCCTTCACGACATCCATGTCGATGTCGAGGAGTGCGACGAGCGCTCCGACGTACGTGATGTTCTTCATGAGGATCCGCGTCCGCGAGCCCTCGAACTCGTCTACGCACATCCCCGCCAGCGGAATACCGATGAAGGACACATCGTCCCGACGGAATTCGTCGTCGAGTTCGCGCGTGTTGTCGTAGAGGACCCATCCCCCAGACGTGACCGCTTCGATGTCCCGCGCGTAGCTCTGAGGATTCATCGCGACGACCAGATGGAAGTCGGGGCTGCGCGCCGTGTAGCCGTCCTTGTTGACCCGGATTTCGTACCAGGTCGGAAGCCCCTGAATGTTGGACGGGAAGACGTTCTTGCCCGTCACGGGGATTCCCATCCGGAACAACGCCTGCAGAAGCAGGCCGTTCGCACTGGCCGACCCGGTCCCGTTGACCGTTGCGACCTTGAACGCGAAGTCGTTTACAGCGTAATCGCCGTGCTCGGCCACGATTCCGTCCCTGCGTGCGGGTTCAGAAGGTCGAACTGCATCATATCCCACGCCGCAGTCGGGCAGCGCTCGGCACAGAGGCCGCAGTGCACACACAGGTCCTCGTCCTTGACCATGATGCGCCCGGTCTGGGGCAATCCCTCCGATACATAGAGAGCCTGATCCCGGTTCTCCGCGGGGGCGGTCAAACGACCTCTCAGGTCGTCCTCCTCACCATGGTGCGTGATGGTGAGGCAGAGGACGGGGCAGATGTCCACGCAGGCATCGCACTCGATGCACAACTTGGCGGAGAAGTCCGTCTGAATGTCGCAGTTGAGACACCGCTCGACCTCTCGCGCCGCCTGGGCCGGATCGAAGCCCAGTTCGGCCTCGACCATCATGTCGGCCACACGCTTCTCCAGATCCTCGTAGCGCATCTCGGTGCGCAGGTTCGGATCGTAGTCGTTCGAGTAGCGCCACTCGTGAATCCCCATCTTCGTCGAGACGAGGTTCATGCCGTACGGCGGACGATCCGTCACGGACTTGCCCTCGCAATAGTTGTGGATCGAGATGGCTGCCTGATGACCATGCTCGACGGCCCAGATGATGTTCTCCGGGCCCCACGCTGCATCCCCACCTACGAAGACGCCCTCACGGGAAGTCATGAAGGTCGCCCGATCCACCACCGGCATGTCCCACTCGCCGAACTCTATACCGATGTCACGCTCGATCCATGGGAAGGCATTGTCTTGTCCGATGGCGAGAATGACATCGTCGGCCGGAATGAACGTCTCGTCGAGCTTGGTGCTGACCAGACGACCCTGCTCATTCTCTTGCCACTCGACGACGTCGAACATCATTCCGGTGAGCCGGCCGTCCTCCACTACAAAGCTCGCCGGCGAGTGGTTGACGACGATGTCGACCAGCTCGTCCTCGGCATCCTCGAGCTCCCAGGGGGAAGCCTTGAAATAAGGGCGCGACTTACGCGCCATCACCTTGATGCTTTTCCCACCGAGACGCTTGGAGCTGCGGCAGCAGTCCATGGCGGTATTGCCGACACCGATCACCAGCACCTGTTCACCCACCGAGTCGATGTGGCCGAAGTGAATCGCCTCGAGCCATTCGATCCCGATGTGAATGTTCGCGTCCGCTTCCTCTCGACCGGGGATGTTCAACTCCTTCCCCTTGGGTGCGCCGGTTCCGACGAAGACCGCATCAAATTCGCCGCTGTCCAGAAGCTCCTTCATCGAGTCGATCGGGTGGTCGTACCGGATGTCGACACCCATGTCGAGGATGTAGTCGATTTCCTCCTCGAGAACGCGGACGGGAAGTCGGAACGATGGGATGTTCGTGCGCATCAGTCCTCCCGCCTTCGGGAGGGCCTCGAAGATCGTGACCTCGTAGCCCAGGGGCATGAGATCGTTCGCGACGGTGAGCGACGCGGGACCCGCTCCGATCAGGGCCACCTTCTTCCCGTTCTTCTCTGCCGGGGCCCGAGGCAGAAAGTCGGACACGTCGTCTCGCAGGTCCGCCGCGACTCGCTTGAGCCTGCAAATCGCCACGGGCTCGTCCTCGACCCGAATCCGCCGACACGCCGGTTCGCAGGGCCGGTCGCACGTGCGCCCCAGGATCCCGGGAAAGACGTTCGACTTGCGATTGAGAAGGTAGGACTCCGTGTACCGACCAGCCGCGATCAACCGGATGTACTCAGGCACGTTCGTATGGGCCGGGCAGGCCCACTGGCAATCCACGACCTTGTGGTAGTACTGCGGATCCCGCGCGTTCGTCGGTTCCATGCACCCTCTTCGTGTGAAGCCGCGCTAGAATGCGCGCCGCTTCGAGATACGCGCAAGCGGCCGGGCCAGAGGACTTCGGACCCCTCCGGCCTGGACGGCACATCATCACCCGGAACGCCGCGACGGCGATCCAGAGCCGCGCCTCAGGCCAACTTCCCCGGACGGACCGCATCGACGAGAAGACACGCACGCCCGGGTGAGCGCCTAAAACACCTCGTGAATGGTGCTCGGCATGAGCTCGAGGTAGGCCAGTGACTCGTTCGCCGCGTACACGTTGCACGGGTAGTAGGTCGCGGTCGCCTGGAAATCGACGGTGTTGTACATGTTCGGTTCTTCGATCCCGCCAATCAGCAGTCCGTGGATCTCCCCCTGAAGAACGTCGTCAACGTGCTTCGCGATCACGATGCCGTCCCAACTGAACGACGACCACGGGTCGAACACGCCGTCGACGATCAGCACACCCCGTCCGGTCACGCCTGAGCTCATCCAGCCCGTGTATCGAACGAGGGGAAACGAGTCAGAAGGCAGCGTCCCGAAGTCGGGCATGACGTTCTCGAAGTCCACCGGAAAGTCCGGATCGGAAAGCACGTCCCACCGAAGACCGATCGAATCGAGGATCTGGGACGAGCCCCCGCTCCAGATCTCCACATCCGGCAAGCCTCTCACGTCGGGTGGAGAATCCGCGAACACGCCCACGGCAGCGATCGCGCCCGTGATATTGGTCGCGTTCCCGCCTGAGCAGTCGATCGGGAGGTTCGCATTACGGCCATCGATGCGTCCGCCATTGTCCACATCAATGACATTGGTCCCGATCATCACCGCCGCGTGATGCGGCAGCGGGCGCAGGTGATACGTCGCATAGCCGGTCACCGTTCGCCGCGCCGGGGTATTCGGCGAGAAGATGTCCGTCACCGTCGCTTCCGACCGGATGCGGTACACGTGTGTGATCGAATCCCGCTCGAGCAACTTCGACGTGGTGACCACCGCGACGCCGCCCCCTATGGCATAGCTCACCGTATCGGGCAACGTGCCCACCTGCTCCGCCACGAAGCGCTCCAGCCCCGCCCGAGCGACGGTGAGCGCCTCGGATCCGTCGCTGCTTCCCTTAGCCATCGTGGACTCGGTCGACACCATGAGGTATCCGGTCACGCCGGCCACGGAGACCGCGAACAGCATGAAGACCACGAAGGGAAGCACGAAGCCGCCCTCCCCACGGCGCAGGTCTGCCATCCCCGAGCCCATGCCTGACCGAATCATCACCGGATGGTCCGAAGCGGGACGTTGACCGACCATCCGAAGACGATGTCATCGGCCCCACCGGTCGGTGCCGGACTTCTGGCGTCGGCGATGATCTGAACCGCGTCGATGTCGGTCAGACCGGAGGCGACCGTGTCGGCGAAGCCACCACCCGCGGTCCTGAACCGGAACTGAGCCGTCGTATCGATCCCCGTCGCGAACTCGACGGGCGTCCCACCGAACGGTTGGCGGAAGAGCGCGAGCGCGGTGGTGTCGAGTTGTGACGGACGGATCGAGAAGGTCGTTTCACGGAAGATCATGACGGCATCTCCCTCAGTCGGCGGCGGAGAGGGGAAGATCGTCGTAAGTCCGACGAGACGATGGAAGTCCCCCCGCACGCCGACCGTATCGGCTCCGTTGTTGGAGCAGTTCGCAGCCGATGATGCGTCGCTCCCGTTCACGGACGCCCATGTGGCGTTCACGAAGCTCCATGCGCCGCCGGAAAGCAGAGCCAGACCCGCCACCTCATCCGTGTCGAGCGCCGCCTCTCCGCCATCCGTCAGCACTTCACCGTTGTTGCCGGATCCATTGACATCACAGAGCACGGCGATCGCCATCGGTGATCGCACAGTCAGCGTCCGCGCACCCGCGACCACCACACCTCCCAATGCGACGTTGCGCACCTCGGAAGCCATCAGCTCTGTCGCAGCTCGCACGTTGTCCTGAGCACCCACGCGTAGCGTCTGGGTCGCGTAGAACTGGTTCTGGACCAGGAACGTGTGACCCACCAGAGCGAGAATCACTGTCGACAGCACCAGTGCGATCAACGTCTCGACCAGCGTGAACCCGTCGCACGCCCGCGCGCCACCCACCGTCACCACACAGCCGATGTGAAGGAGGTGAGCGCGTGCGAGGGCCCAACACTGTCCGTGCGCTGAATGGATACGTCGATGCGGGCCAGAATGGGGGTCAGATCCGTTACAGTCACGATGCGCTGGTACACCCACCCCTGTACGCTCACGGTGTCCTGAACCGTACCCGCGGTGATCGAATCGAAGGGCATCGACTCGATCGAATCGAGCTGTTCGTTCGCCAGAACGACGATCTCCGAACGAGCCCCCGAGTACCGCAACTGCGTCGTCAACGAACTACCGACACGCATGATTCCCAGGACGCCGGCGGAAAAGATGACGAGCGCGCCGACGACCTCGATGAGTGTGAAGCCGGACCTCGCGCGCGAGGGTCGAGGCCACCGTCCCCTCACGACTCTTCGACCCTGGAGGCCCCGAGGCTGTTGAATTGAACCTCGTAGGTGACCTCCCCAGCCGAGAACGCCGCGGTCCCCAGAGCGCTCCCGACTCCGCTCATGTCGATCTGCCCTCGGGAGTTGAACACGAGCGTGTCCCCGGAGACGTCCAGCGCGACGTTGCTCAGGTCGACGTCCGCAGCCGAGCCGGTGAACCGACGGCGCAACACTTCCGAAGCCGTGTTCGTCGTGACGATCTGATACCAGAGGGTGCCTTCGAAGACCCGCAACACGACCGGCTCCTGAGAGCGGACGGCATAACTGCGGGCGACTACGAGATCCTGGGCGAAGACCTGCGCTGCACGGCGCGCAGCGCTTCGCTGGAAGTAGCCGGAAAAGGTCAGGCCTCCGAATGCGACGACGATGCCGGCGATCGCCACCACAACCGTAAGCTCGATGAGGGTGAACCCCTCCCGACGAGGCACTATCGGCGATCCTCCTGGTCGGGGGGCCTCGCCATTCGATCGGCGAGCACGCTCAACTCCCGAGCGGCGACGGACGCGGCCGCGAGTCCGATGCTCTCCTCCGCCCTCAACTCTTCCACGATGTCGCGGAAGCGCTCCAGATCGGCAGGCCTCACGTATGCCATGTAGTCGGTACCCTCGTCCTCAGCACCTCCGTGACGCGCGAGCAGCCCCGTCGAAATGCGCCGATGTGCGCGCGAAAGATCGTCCGACAGAACCTGCGCGGCCCGCATCTCCCACTGATCGTCGCCGGCCGAGGCGAAGCTCCGACGCCGCAACCACGGGATCTCGAAGGATTCCGACGTCTGATAGAACGCATGCGCGGTCAGTATCGGGTCGGTATCCACCTCCCGAGCGATCTCCAGGATCTCCAGAAGCTGGTCGAGGAAGCGAAGGGTGATGAGGCGGCGCGAGAAGGCCTCGTCGGCACCCAGTTCCTGAATCTCCTGAACCCGCGCCTCGAAGAGCGTACGCTCCTCGCCGCGAACTACGTCCCCGAACGCCTCACGGAGCGAGGCGAGACCCGACAGGTTCTGCTCTACGGTCTTCGCCGATGACTCGTCCGGCTCGACGTTCTGAAGGACCCATCGGGTGGTGCGTTCGAGCACCCGCGCCAGCCCGAGAAGCCAGCGGTACGATACCCGCGCATTCACAGCGCTCGCCTGCTGCGCCATCTGGCGCATGAGCACCCGGTGGTCAGCCAGACGTGAGGCCACGAGCCACGCTCGAACGACCTCTTCGGCCGAGCCGCCGGTGTCACGCATCAGCCTGAATACGAAGGCCGAACCCATGAGGTCAACGAGGTCGTTGGTGATCTCGGCCGTGATGATTTCCCGGCGCAGACGGTGATGGTCCAGATTCTCCTGCCCGGCCGCGCTGATCGCCTTCGGAGGGAAGTACCCCAGCAAGTAGCTCTCCGTAACACCGTCATCCGGCAGCCCGCTCGAGAGCAGGCGCGTCTTCAGCGAGAGCTTCGCGTAGGCGAGCAGAACGCAGAGTTCGGGGCGAGCCATCCCCTGACCCCGCTCGCGGCGCTCGATCAGCACGTCCGTGGACGGAAGGTGCTCGGACGTCCGGTCGAGTTCCCCTGCCTTCTCGAGCGACAGCATCAGGTCGCGGAACTCATCGATCGACTCCCGGGAGCGGCGTTCGTCCAGGGAGACCGCGAGGCTCTGAGATCGATTGTTCTCCAGCACCAGTTCGGCCACCGCCTCGGTGAGTTCTTCGAGCAGCTCGTTTCTCTTGGTCTGCTCGAGCACGCCCGACGCGACGGCCGGCGTCAGCAGGATCTTGAGGTTTACCTCGTGGTCCGACATGTCGACGCCGCCGGAGTTGTCGACGGCGTCGGTATTGATCCGGCCACCTAGTGCCGAGTACTCGATCCTCGCACGCTGGGTCAGTCCGAGATTTCCGCCCTCTCCGATGACGTCGCAGCGCAGCTCTCCCACATCCAGCCGCACGGCATCGTTCGACGGATCACCCGCAGCGGCGTGCGTCTCGGAGGCAGATTTCACGTACGTCCCGATTCCGCCATTCCAGAGCAGTTCGACCGGGGCTCTCAGGACAGCCCGAATCAGCGCCTCACCGTCCGTCGGCGGCTCTTCATCCTCGCGAATCCCCAGCGCCCTCAGCGCCTGGGGGCTCAGCTCGACCTCCTTCGCTCCCCGCGGGACAATCATCCCGCCCTCACTCAGGAGGCTGATGTCGTAATCCTGCCAGCTGGATCGGCCGAGCTCGAACATCCGCTTCCGCTCGGCATACGTAGGCGCCGGGTCGGGATCAGGATCGATGAAGACGTGCCGATGATCGAACGCGGCGATCAGCCTGATCTGTTCGGAAAGGAGCATCCCGTTCCCGAAGACGTCGCCGCTCATGTCTCCGATCCCGGCGACGGTGAACGGCTCGCTCTGAATGTCCTTCCCCTTCTCGCGGAAGTGACGCTTCACGCACTCCCATCCGCCGCGGGCGGTGATGCCCACCGCTTTGTGGTCGTACCCGTTCGATCCACCCGAAGCGAACGCGTCGTCGAGCCAGAAGCCATACTCTGCGGATACGGCATTCGCGAGGTCGGAGAACGTGGCCGTTCCCTTGTCCGCCGCGACCACCAGATACGGATCCGGCGGATCGAACGCCACGACGTTATCCGGGGCGACGTTCCGCCCGTCGATGATGTTGTCGGTGACGTCCAGGAGCCCCCGGATCAGCGTCTGGTACTGCTGGCGGCCCTCCTCCCAGCGCGCCTCCGGATCCGCCGGTGTCATCCGCGTGACGAAACCACCTTTGGATCCGCCAGGCACGATGACGGCATTCTTCACCATCTGTGTGTTGACCAGGCCCAGGATCTCGGTCCTGAAGTCGTCCGGGCGATCGCTCCAGCGGATGCCTCCACGAGCGACCGTGGAGCCGCGCAGGTGGACGCCTTCCATGCGGGCGGAATGGACCCACACTTCGAAGAGCAGCTCGGTCGGCCGCGAATTCTCGAGGTCGCCTACGAGCACCTTGTACGAGACGTACGGCACACCACCCGACCGCTGGGTCGGAGCGATGCCACCCAAACGGTAGTAGTTCGTCCTGACCGTCTTGGCGATTGTCTCCTCGAGACGGCGGAGAGCCCGGTCGTCGGCCAAGAGTGCCACACTGCGGAGCGACCCGTGGAACGCGTCCCGAATATCGTCGATCGCCGCCAACCGCTCCTCGCGGGAGGTGCCCATCTCGGGGTCGAACTTCGTGCGGAACATCGCAAAGAGTTCCTGTGCGATGCCCGGATACTCGACGAGCGCGTTCGGCAACGCCGCGCGGCTCGGAACGGCTCCCGACTGGAACGCGTACCCGGCCAGACCTCGGAGGGCATCGACCTCACGCCAATGAAGTCCGGCGCTGACCACCAGGGCATTGAGCGAATCGGACACGACATCCCCGGCGCGGGCCGCAAGGATCGCCTCCGGAAGTAGATCGCCATGAGCCTCGACGTCGAGCCGTTCACCCGCTCGGTCCTGAACGGCGAAGACGTAGATCGTGGCCACGGGAGATCCGTTGGTCCCGACTTCATACGGCTTCATCGCGACGACACGAAGGCCCGCGTCCTCGAGGATGGGCATGAAGTCGGAGAGGACCAGACGCTCACCCTTCAGGAAGAGCTTGAGCTCGGTCGCTCCGAGAACGCCGGCAACCGAGGCATCCTCAGCGCGGTTCGTCAGCCCCACCGATACGTCGGCACCCTCCCGCGTCATCCGCTCCAGTTCACAGATGTCCGAGACCGCGATCTCCGGGTCGGCCGCCGCCTGATACTCGCGACTCATCGCTTCGTCATACCGGTCGGCGAGTTCTCTCGCCTCCTCGGCCGAAACGACCTTCTCCAGCCCTTCCCGGACCCGATCCGCCCACGTCCGGATGATGGCCGCCACGAGATGTTCGAGGTCCTCCACGTTGATCGCGGCGACCATCTCCTCAGTGGCGCTCAGGTAGAAATGCAGTCGCGCCTGATCACCCCCGCCCAGCGCCAGGTGGTAGTTGAGGACCTCACACCCGTAGCGCTCGACCAGAGCCCGCTCGATCTGCCTCCGTACGCTGCCGGAAAACCGGTCGCGCGGGAGGATGGCCATGACGGACACCCCTCGGCGCAGCGGATCCTGACGCAGCACGACCTTCACGTTTCGACCGCTGTACGCCGTCAGCACCGCACGAACGTCATCACGCAGCTCCTCGGAGGAGGAGAGGAACAGCTCCTCCTTCGGAAGCGAGTCGAAGATCGTGATGATCTCCTTGTAATCGTGGGAGCCCTCCCGCACGCCTTCGGCATCGAGGATGCGGCTCAGCTTGTCGCGCAGGAGCGGGATGTTGGCGGCCGGCTCCGAATACGCCTTCGACGTGAACAGGCCGATGAAGCGGTGCTCACCTAACACGAGCCCATTCGTGTCGAGCTTCTTGATCCCGACGTAGTCCATCCGGGCCCGACGGTGAACCGTCGACTCGGCGTTCGTCTTGTTGATGATGAGGACCGGGCCTTTCAACGCGAGCTCGCGCATGCCCGGGTCGAGCGCCGAGACCGGCACGGGTTCGGCGAAGCGCGAGTCGCCCTCGTTCCGGAGTAGACCGAGCCCCGAGCCCGGCTGGACGAGAATCGAGCGCTCCCCGCCGTCCTCACCCCCGATGAGGTCGTACGCACGGTACCCGAGGAAGACGAATCCACCGTCCTTCAGCCAGTGCAGGAACGCCTCGATTTCCCCGAACTCGTCTCTTCGATCCGGCAATGCGTCGGCGTTTCCGCGGACCGCGTCGACCACCTGACCCAGTGCCCCGAGCATCGGCAGGAAGTCGTCCGTGGACCGGACGACGTCCTGAAGACGCGCACTCAGATCCGACCTGAGCCTCTCGAGCCGTTCGGCATCGCCGACCCGCTCCACCTCGCAGTGGACGATCGACTCCTTGCTCCCGCCGTCTGTTGGAGCATTCAGCGCGACGACACGTCCCTCCTCGTCCCGCTCTACATCGAGGATTGGGTAGACCATCCGCTCTACGGCGAGCCCCTCCATGGAGAGGTACTCTCGAATCGAATCGATGATGAAGGGCCGCTCGCTGACGTTGGTTCGAATCAACGTGACCGGAGCATCCCACTCTTCGTCATCTTCGTCCGCGTTGACGACGGATACGTCCACCCGGAAGGGGCGGGAGCTCTCCAGGAATCGGTAGGCCCCCCGCGTCATGGATGCGAGATCCCGGGTGCTCCGATTCGTCAGGAGCTCGTCAGGAGCACGAGAGAGGAACAGCTGGGCGAAGTCGAGGAGGAGATCGGACGCCCCGTCCGGACCGGACTGCAGATGGTCACGGACGTCGTTGATCGTCGGCGAGATCTCGCGGAGCCGGCTGGGAGCCGCCGCCGTAGTGTCGCTCATGTAATTCGTCCGGCGGCCGGCGGGACCCGGCACGCACGACAGAGGGTGCGGGGATCGGTCATTCAATGGTATGGAAGAACCGATTGGCCGGAAACATAATCGATCAGTTGCGAGGACGGGCGCTTCGGCGAGCGAATAAATTCCCCCGATCCATGCATTCCTCTAGTTTGGCCCATGCGCTTCCTGCACGTCGCCGACGTACACCTCGACACTTCCTTTTCCGGCCGTTCCGAGGCGGTCCGGCGACGACTGCGCGACGCCTCTCGGGAGGCGTTTCGCAACGCGGTCGATCTGGCCATCCGGGAGGATGTGCACGCCTTCCTGATTGCGGGTGATCTCTTCGACGGCGAGCGCCTGTCCTTTCAGACGGAGCGCTTCCTTCTCGAGCAGGCCGAACGTCTCGGCGATCACGACATCACCGTGATCTACGCCACGGGAAACCATGACCCCGGCGCGCCGACGACGGGTCCCCGATCCCTCACGTGGCCTACCTCGGTCCGAGTCGCGAAAGACAGCACCCCGAGACGTTTCACGATCCACGATCACGCGGGTGAACCCGTCGGGTACGTGACTGCCGCCGGCCACGAGCACGACCGCACCACCGAAGACCTGTCTCGAGCCCTCCCCGTACCCACCGGCGAGCTGCCGGAGGTCGCACTTCTGCACACGCAGGTACACTCGTCGATCGGGGCGAGAGATCACCACCCGTACGCGCCGTCCGAACTGACCTGGCTCTGCACGGCGGGATACGACTACTGGGCACTGGGGCACGTCCACGTGCGCCAGGAACTCTCGGTCGACCCACCGATCTGGTATCCCGGCAGCCTTCAGGGAAAGAGTCACACCGATACGGGCGCGAGAGGGGCACTCCTCGTGGACCTGTCCGACCGGGAATCACCGGTGGTGGCATTCAGGCCGCTCGCGCCGGTCCGCTGGGACACCGTCGAAGTCGATCGCCTCGACGACGTCCACTCGCTCGACGATCTCGAACGCACGTGTCTCGCAGCGTGGAACCGCCAGCGCGAGGACGATCCCGCGACGCACGGCACCGAGTGGATGGCCCGTGTCGTCCTCCGCGGACCCTGCCCCCTCTGGTCCGAACTCCGCACGGCTGAAGACCAGGACCTGCTCGCCTCCGAGCTCGCGCCCATGCTTGGCGCCCTCGAAGTCGTCCTCTCCACGGAGGCCGTACACGCGACGATCGATCTCGACGAACACCGCCAACGCACCGACGTCCTCGGTGAAGTCCTGCGCCTCGCTCGCGCCGTCCGTGACGGGGAGGTCACGCTGGATACCGTGGAAGTGACGGCACTCGCTGGCGCGCCCTCGGACGATCCGGCGAGCGTCGCATCGTACGTTCGCTCGCTCCTCGATGACGCCGACGGGGAACTCGCGATGCGACTCCTCGAGGGCGAGGCCGGCGGATGAGGATCGAACGAATCTCCGTCGATGGCTTCGGGAGACTCGCCGACTTCGACACCGGGACCGAGCCTCTGGGACAGCTCGTCGTCGTGCTGGGTCCGAACGAAGCAGGGAAGTCGACGCTCTTCTCCTTCCTCACGACCGCGTTGTACGGCTTCTCACCGGCGTCTAGAGACACGAACCCTCACGTCCCCTGGGGCACGACCGAGGCAGGCGGGCGGATCCATATCCGCTCGGTCGACGAGGATTGTCTCGTCGTGGAACGACGCCTCCGCTCGACGCCGACCGGCAAGCTGACTCACGGGGAACACCGGCTCGACTTGAGGAACCAGCCACTCGAAGCAGTGCGCCACGTCCCGCGCACCGTCTTTCGTCAGGTGTTCGCCGTAACGTTGGCCGAACTCGCCGGACTCGACGACGAGACATGGAGCCGGATTCAAGATCGCGTCCTCGGATCGATGGGAGCCTCGGACCTGGCCTCCGCCCGCGACGTGGCCGATCGGCTGGAGCAGGAAGCGGGTGAGATCTGGCGGCCGAACCGGAGGGGGAACCAGCGCCTGCGCGTCATGCGCGACGAAATGCGGGCCCTTCGGTCCCGTCGGTCAGAGGCCATGGCGCGAGACCGCGAGATCCGGGCTCTCACCGAGGATCACGAGAGCGTGGTGCTCCGGCTCGATGACGTCCGGCGCGACCTGAAGCGAGACCGGATCGTCGTAGAACGCGTCCAGGACCTTCTTCCGCTCAAGCGCCAGCTCGACCGTGTCGCCGCGCTGCGCCGGGAGGGTGGTCCCCGTGCCGAGCTCGACGGGCTCCCGAACGATCTTGCGGCCCACCTCGAATCCCTCGAGGAGGAGGTCGCACGACTTCGCGGACGATTGTCCGCCGTCGACGATGATCTCGCCGCTCCCACCCGGACGATCGAAGCGTTCGACGACGGGCATCGACGTCTTCTCGACGGAGCCGACGAGGTCGACGCCTTCCTCCGCAGCCCCGACTCGTCACGGGTGCTGGCGACCCGTCTCCACGACCTCACCGCGGAGGCGGAGCAACTCCGGGTCGAGGTCGAGGCGGGCGAGGGGCAGCTGTTCGTCGAGATGCCGACCGACGATGTCCGCGCGCAAGCATCGGAGATCTCCACGGACCTCCTTCGCGATCGTGTCGCGCGCCTGCAGGAGTTGCGTCGGTATGCGGCCCCCGACCCGGGCGGGCACCCCTCCTCGCCCGCTGCACGGGCGTGGCCCCGCTGGGTTCCGGGTCTCGCTGTCGTGCTGGGGGGTAGCCTTGTGGCGTGGGGGCTCCTCACGCCATCCCCCATCGCCACCGCGATCGGCGCGGGACTGCTGGCGGGTGGACTCTTCTTGTCGCGATCACATGCGGCCGACACACCAACCGCGTCATCCCCCGACGACGGAGCTGCCGGGCTTGAAGCGGAGGTCATGAGCCTGCTCAGCGGACTCGGAGTGCGAACCGAGTACATGGACCCTCTGGGTCTTCCCGTCGTAGTCGCGCTCGAGCGCCTTCAGGAGCAATGGGCTCGCTGGCGCGGACTGGAGCGATCGAGGGAGGCACTCGACGCCCGACTGCGGAGCCGGCAGGGGGAGGCAGTCGATCTCGCGCGGACGCTCGGCGTGACCGCTCCGGAGGACCTCGGTGTCTTCGAGTCCACGGTCGAGTCCCGACTCCGTGACGCGCGGAGTCGGCGGGACGCCGCGGACCAGGCGTCCGGCGAGCACGAACGTCTGCGTCGCGCCCGCCAGACGGTCGCTGCGGATGTCGACCGCCTCGGGCGCCGGCACGACGCCTTGATCGATCAGGTCGCCACGCTCGGACAGGGCACGAGTCAGAGTGGAATCGAGGCGGCACAACGACGCCTGAACGCACACGAACGCGCCGACCGAATCGAGGAGGAGCTGGAGCGAAGCCATCCGGACCTCGTCGACCGGAAGGCGAGAATTGACGACGTCGACGACTCCGACGTCACCTGGAGCGTATCGGAGCACGAGGTGACCGAGCGGCGGATCCGAATGGAGGAGGCGGAGGCGCACCTCGAAGAACTCGTGGGTCGGATGCGCGCACTCGAACGTGACGTCGCTCACCTCCGGGAGCAGGAAACCGTCGACGCCATCGACGGTGAGCTCGAGACCCTGCGGGAGGCCGAGGCCCGGCTAGTCTCGGAGCGTGACCGAAAGTGGGTCCTCGCCCAGCTGGTCCGGGAGGCAGATCGGCGTTTCCGCGACGAGCATCAGCCCGACCTGCTTCAGCGAGCCTCGGCGTACCTTCGCCGACTTACGAACGGCCGCTACGAACGTCTTCTGGTGGACGAGCGCAGCGACGGAGACCTCTTCCACCTGGTCGGCCCCGCGCTTCCACGGCCCGTACCGCTCGCGTCACCGATTTCGACGGGCACGCTCGAGCAGGCCTACCTGGCGCTCCGCCTGGCGATCGTCGACCACCTGGATCGGGACCGGGAACGTCTCCCCCTCTTCATCGACGAGGCGTTCGTGAACTGGGACGACACACGGAGGGATCAGGGGCTGTCCGTACTGGCCGAGGTGTCCGCTGATCGGCAGGTGTTCGCATTCACCTGTCACCCGGAGATGGCGGAGCGCCTCGCAGCCAGGGGGGGCCGACTCGTTCGGCTCGATCGATGAATCCGTCGCCCTTCATCGAAGGCAGGCCACTCGACATCGATCTCCCACTCCACGTGACCGAGGTCCCCGGCACCGATCGACCAGCCGAGGTCTTTCTGATGCTTCATGGCTTCGGGGGCTCCTCGTTCAGTTGGCGCTCATGGGCGCCACGTCTTGCCGCCCGCGGCCGAGTGCTGTGCGTGGACTACAAGGGCTTCGGTGCCGCACCCAAGCCGCCCGACGACCGCTACGCGCCCGACGACCAGGCAGACCTCGTCATCGCCCTCATCGACCGACTCGGGCTCGAGCGCGTCACTCTGATCGGGCACTCGCTGGGCGGCAGCATCTCACTCCTCGCCTGCCAGGCCCTCTCCACCCGCTCGGCCTCTGCGGTCGAGCGACTCGTGATGATCGCGTCCCCAGCGTACCGACAGCGCGTTCCTCCGTTCGTAGCGCTCTCGAAGCGCCCCCGACTGAGCCGCGCACTGGTTCGCAGCGTCGGGCCGCAACGACTCGTCCGGGCGATCCTCCGCTCCGTGGTCTACGATCCGGCCGCGGTGACCGACGAACGGGTCTCGGCATACGCGCATCCACTCATGACGGCAGAGGGACTCGACGGCGTCCTCCGAGCAGGCCGGCATATCCTGCCTAAAAGTCTGGAGCGCACCGCCGAGAGAGTCCGGGACGTGACGATCCCGACCCTCCTGATGTGGGGAGACCGGGATCGAGTCGTCCCCGGATGGGTCGGTGAGCGACTCGCCGAAGAACTCACCGACGCTCGACTGGTCGTGCTGGAACGCTGTGGGCACATCCCACCAGAGGAGCACCCCGACATATCGTTCGCCCATCTCACGGCCTTCCTCGACGAGACCGACGGCTAGCGAAGGCGCTCACGGGCAATGGTGTAGAACATCTTCGCCCCGACCCGAAGCGACATCACGAGGGATCCCGAGATCTTGGAACGACCTTCCGTTCGTCGCCGGTGGGCCACATCGACTTCGAGGACGCGTAGCGCCATCCGAGCTGCCCGGATCTGCATCTGCAACGTCCAACCCCAGTTGCGATCATCCATCTCGAGTGTGCTCAGACTCGAGAAGCGAATGGCACGGAACGGTGGCAGGTCCGCGAAGGATTGTCCGAAGACGAGTGACACGAGGCCAAGAACGAGGCGGTTGCCCAGTCGAGCATGCGGCAGAATCGTGCCCACATCCCCACCGACTCCCCGGCGCACACCAAGCACCATGTCCGCATGACCATCGATGATCGGTCGGACCAGACGCTCGAGGTCCGCAGGGTCATCACTTCCGTCGGCGTCCATGAAGACGAGGACGTCGGGCGGCGGCGACAGGGACGCCAGATAGCGAATGCCCGCAAGACATGCCGCACCATACCCGCGCTCGTGCTCGTGAACGACGCGCGCCCCACCCTCGGCGGCCACCTCGGCCGTCCGGTCGGAGGATCCGTTGTCGCCCACGACCACGATCGACACCCAGTCCGGGATCGAATCCAGAATCGGAGGCAGAGCAGCTTCCTCGTTCAGAGCCGGCATGAAGACGGCCACGTTCGACATGCCAAGATCCATCATGGACGCGTTCGTCGATGAAGAGGACGTGGCTCGCGCTCGGCGTCGTGGAGGTCGTGCTCCTGGTGGGATTCGCGTGGATCCCTGACGCGCATCGCTTCCCCTGGCCAGGCCTGGTGATGTTCGCCGCTGCATTTCTCGCGTACGCCGCTGCGGCATGGAGTCTCCCCGACTTCGATGAGTCGCTGCCGGACCAGGTCGAGCGTACGCGAGCGTCGACGGGGCCATCCCCACGGGCGCTCATCTGGATCGTAGCCATCGGAGCGCGACTCGCACTGCTTCCTCTGGCTCCCGAGCTCTCCGACGACGTCAACCGCTACCTGTGGGACGGGCATGTGCAGGCGGCCGGAGTGAATCCCTTTGAGCACGCGCCGGACGCGAGCGAGCTGACCGAGCTGCGGACCGAATACCACGACGAGATCAACAACCCGTCGGTGCCCACGATCTACCCGCCGGGAGCGCAGATCATCTTCCTCCTCATCGCGCTGGCGGGCTCGAACCTTCTCCTGATGAAGTCCGTGTGGATTGCGTGCGACCTCGCCACGGGCTTCGTGCTTGCACGCACCGCGGTGAACCGTGGACTGGACGACAGACCCGTGCTGCTGCTCTGGCTCTGGTCGCCTCTCCTGATCATCGAGGTCGCGTGGAGTGGGCATCTCGAGCCTCTCGGCCTCCTGGCCCTCACTCTGGCGATCTACTTCGCGGGCCGAGACACCGTTCGAGCGGCGGCGGCTGGCGTGGCGCTCGCGTTCGCCTCGCTCACGAAGTTCGCACCCGCGGCCGCGCTCCCGGCGCTCGTACGACGACATGGCCTCACCGCCATGGCCGGCTTCGTCGCGACCCTGGTCGTGCTCTATGCGCCCTACGCGAAGGCCGGCCCCGCGCTCTTCGACGGACTGCGCACCTACAGTGAGCATTGGTGGTTCATGAAGGGCGCCTTTTCCGGGCTCGAGACGATGACCGGAGACCCGCTTCGGGCCCGACACCTCGCCGCGGTCATCGTGCTCGGCGTGATCGGCTGGACCGCGTGGCGGGAATTCGAACTCGACCGCGCACTCCTCTGGGTGCTCGGGGCCGGCATGATCCTCACGCCAACCCTGCACCCGTGGTACGTCCTCTGGATCCTTCCCATGGCAGTCCTCCGACGCAGCCACGCTTGGCTTCTGCTAAGCGGCCTCGCATTCACCGGCTACTTCGGACTCGGGAGTTACCAGGACACCGGCGAATGGGCCCAGCCGGGAATCGTTCGGGCCGTCCTCTGGCTCCCATTCCTCGCGATGCTCATCTACGACGCCTGGGCAGCTCGGAGCGGCGGCGGTGATCACGCCACGTGAGGCCGGAAGGCCAAGCGCGGCAAACCCCGTCAAGAAGAGCAGGATGAACGGAATCTGGCCCCAGAAGCCACCGGCCACGGCGGCAACGAGATACACGGTCATCAGGGCGATCATGACCCCCTTGAGCACGGCGTCGATCGGAACACGCACAGCCGCATACTGATCCCGTCGCTGCGTCCCTCTCTTGGGCGTGCGCTCGAACGGGTCGCTCGACCGGCGCAGACCGCGAAGCACGGCACGTGAGACCGGAACGGACAGGCCGATCCCCAGAGCGAGTGTTCGCAATACCCCTCGCAGCCGCCCCTTCCTCGGCCGCCCCCGAGTCTCACCCGCACTCCAGTAGAACACCACGAAAGGGAGCGTCGCGGCGGTGAAGAGGAGCACGTCGACGACGAGAAGGTGATCGAGCGCCAGGACGCGCCTCGCTACAGCCGACGGGAAGAGGAGCACCGCAAGCGCCCACGTAAGCGGATGAGCGAAGTGTCCGAACAGGTGAACGATGGCCTCGAGCTTCACCGGCACGGGGAGCCTCGCCCGCAGGAGGCGGGGGAGCACCTTTCGCCCGGTCTGCACCCCACCCTGTGCCCAACGCCGTTGCTGAACCTCGAGCGCAGAGACGGTAGCAGGAATCTCGGCGGGTACCGCCACGTCGTCGAGGTAGGCGAACCGCCACCCTGCGAGCTGGGCACGGTAGCTCAGGTCGAGGTCTTCGGTGAGCGTGTCGGCTTCCCACCCCCCGGCATCCTCCAGACACGCACGCCGCCACAGCCCCGCGGTACCGTTGAAATTGAAGAACCGACCTCCCCGGTACCGCCCACCCTGCTCGTACAGGAAGTGCCCGTCGAGCAGATACGACTGAGCCTCCGTGAGCCAGTTTTCCTCCCGGTTCAGATGATCCCAGGATGCCTGAACCATCCCGACGGTCGCATCCTGCATTGGTGGGAGCAGCGAGCGGAGTGTATCGGGCCGGGGCACGAAGTCGGCATCGAAGATCAAGAGGAACTCACCGGTCGCCTCCGGCATCCCGTCGCGAAGGGCGCCGGCCTTGAAGCCGTCCCGGCCCCGGCGACGCACGTGACGGACGTTCATCCCGCGCGCGTGCCAGGAGATGATGCGCTGCTCCACGAGCCACGCGGTCTCGTCATCGGAGTCGTCGAGCACGTGGATCTCGAGACGATCGGCCGGATAGTCGAGAGCACATGCGGCGTCGATCACCCGAGCTGCGACCGCCGACTCGTTGTACATCGGCAGCTGGACCGTGACCCGGGGCAACGCGTTCTCCGGCCACGGCGTGCGGATCTCCTCTCGGGACCGGCGCGACAGCAGAAGCAGGTGGGCCCGATGCGACGCGAACGGAATCAGAAACGCGAAGACCAACCCCGTGAGCGCGAGCACGAGACGTGCGATCGACTCAGTCATGTGCACCCTCGACTACGCCCACCGCCCCGCGGTTCCGTTCGGGAATGGAGCGCGTTGGAACGGTCATCGATACCGTGTTGTGCGGGGAGTCCAGACAGGCGCAGCGGTCTGAGCAAAGAAGAGCGGAATGAACGGGCTCGCGAAAGGCATAGTCGAGGAACGTCGAACTTTTGTGTGCACCCCCTCCCCAACTGACCCACTTCCCTGCGAGATTGCATCCCCTCCAAAGATCCACCCTGACGCTCGAGAGGTGTCCCTTGGCCGGTGTCCTTGATCAGCTCGAAGCCATCCGTGCACACGCTGGTGATGTGCGTACGACAGGTCTCGACAACGATACCGTCTGTCACTTCGTCACCCACGATCCCGAACTCATGGAGGCGGTCAACGCCGCGACGGAAGAGTTCGAGGCCCTGAATCGTGAATTTCCCGAGCTCATGAAGCTCGGCGAAGTGGAACAGGTCGCTGCGATCGAAGAACACCTCGTGAACTTCTATGCGGACGACACGGTGAACCCGTACGTCTCCATGGCGGCACGAGGACCATGGATCGTGACGACCAAGGGGGCGGTCCTGCACGACAATGGTGGGTACGGGATGCTCGGCTTCGGACATGTGCCCGAGCCCATCATCGACGCGATGACGAAGCCACAGGTCATGGCCAACGTAATGACCCCGAGCTTCTCCCAGCTTCGGCTCTCCGAGGCGCTCAGCAGGGAGATCGGCCAGACGCGCGATGGAGGCTGCCCCTTCTCGCACTTCGTGGCGATGAACTCCGGCTCCGAATCCGTCTCGGTTGCGACCCGAATCTCTGACGTGAACGCCAAGCTGATGACCGACGAAGGCGGCCGGCACGAGGGCAAACACGTCGCGAAGATGTCTCTTGCGGGGGGCTTCCACGGACGGACGGGGCGCCCGGCCCAGTTCTCGGACTCCACGGGCGGATCGTACCACCGGTATCTCGCCACCTTCCGGAACGAGTGTCTCCTGACCGTCGAACCCAATGACGTCGAGAGCCTTCGGGAGCACTTCGCGAGGGCCGACGCCGAGGGCTACTTCATCGAAGCCTTCTTCATGGAGCCCGTCATGGGGGAGGGCAACCCGGGCGTGGCCATCACGCCCGAGTTTTACGCGGCGGCGCGCGAACTGACGAAGGCGCACGGCTCGTTGCTCCTCGTCGATTCGATTCAGGCCGGTCTCCGCTCGACAGGGTACCTCTCGATCGTCGACTATCCTGGCTTCCAGGAGCTCGAAGCCCCCGATATGGAGACGTACTCGAAGGCGCTGAACGCCGGCCAGTACCCACTTTCGATTCTGGCCATGACGCCGGCCACGGCCGACCTCTACCGCAAGGGTATTTACGGCAACACGATGACGGCAAACCCGCGCGCCATGGACATCGGTACCGCGGTGCTGGAGATGGTGACGCCGGAAATCCGACAGAACATCGTCGACCGCGGACGCGAGTTCGTCGAAAAGCTCGAGGCCCTCGCCGTCGAGCTCGACGGTGCGATCACCAAAGTCGAGGGCACGGGACTGCTCTTCTCGTGTGAGCTCGAGCCGCGCTTCAAGGCGTACGGCACGGACAGCGCCGAAGAGTTCATGAGGATGCACGGCATCGGCGTCATCCACGGGGGCGAAAATTCGCTCCGCTTCACGCCCCACTTCCAGGTGACATCGGAGGAGGTCGATCTGATCATCGACCATATTCGCAACGCCGTCCTGAACGGCCCCAAGGCCGGTAAGGGCTGAGCGCACCTCGGATCGACGGTGTGGCGACACCGTCAGAACTCCCGCGGAGAGCGTGGCTCACAGCCGCCGCGCTCTCCGCCGTCGTTCTGCCGCTGACGATTCAGGCCCACGAGCTCGGACACCTCTCGGCGTACGTACTGTTCGGACTGCCTGAGCCGACACTCGACTACGCATCGACTGGGTTCGGCGACCAGCCGGAGTTCTGGCGCCGGCTGCAGGCCGGCGACGTCACGGGCGCGCGTGCACTCGCGAACATCGGCTACACCGGCGTCGCGGCCCTGCTCGGCCCCCTCGTGACCTACGTGCTGATCGGACTGGGACTGGCCAGCCTCGCGCGCACGGGACGACTCGTCGGCGCGGCCGTCGCGGTGTGCGCAGCGGCCCGGCTCCCTCTGATCCTCGCCGCCGTCCTCGTGAGCGGAGGCGTGCACACCGATGAAGCCCACGTCAGCCAGGCGCTCCTCGTTCCCATGTGGACGATGACGACGGTGACGGCCCTCGCGCTCTGCATTGCACTCGGCGGCACGTGGACGCTTCTCGCACGGACGGGCCGTCAGAAGCTCACGGTGGCGCTCGGCGTCGGCGCGGCCGCTGGAGCGGGTGTGTGGATGGGATGGCTGGGACCGCTCCTGTTCGGCTGATGCCCCGTGTCCAGGCCAGGGATGGCACACAGCAACCCGTTTCGGTGTCTTCCTGAGAGAGGCTTTGCCGCCCCAACCCACCCGCTCCGCGGTCCGGCGCCCGAGCCCGGCCGCGACGCTCTTCCTGTCGACGCGACCTCTCCTCCGGGGAAGCCCGGCACGCATCCGATGAAATTCGCACCCCGCTCCACCACCCTCCTGGCCTCCGTGGTCCTCGCGGCATGTGCCACGCAGGTCCAGTACGAGGCGCTCGACGTCACGCCACCGGCCCCGTCGGGTGTGATCGGATCGGTGTTTCTTGTCGGGGACGCAGGGATCCACAGCCCTGGCCGAGACTCGGTACTCGCGCACCTGAGACGAGATCTCGACCGCCACGAAGAAGCGTCGCCCGAAGCGTCGCGCGTCGTCCTCTTCCTTGGGGACAACATCTACGACCTCGGGGCACGCGAGGCGTTTCGCGAGGAAGACCTCGCGAAGCTCATCCCGCAGCTGGATGCGGCCCGAGGGGCCTCGGACACCCGCGCCTTCTTCCTTCCGGGAAATCACGACTGGGCCAAAGGCGCGGAGCACGTCCCGGCTCTCGAAACGATCCAGCGACAACAGGCATGGCTCCACGAGCTCGCCCCCGACTCCAGTGCGCTCCTCCTGCCCGCCGATGGATGCCCCGGACCCAATCGGGTCCCGGTTGCCCCGGGCGTGAGTGTGATTCTGATCGACACGGAGTGGCTGCTGCGCCGCCCGGACGACGACTGTGGAGGGGAGGACCGATTCTACCGTGACCTGACCGACCTCCTCCGGTCGCACGTCGACGAGCGGATGATTCTCGCCGCGCATCACCCGATGTCCACGGGTGGGCCCCACGGTGGCAACGTCTCGGGGTTGGATCGTGGCCCGTTCATTCAGTATCTGGCCCTCAAGGCGGGCCTGAGCATCCAGGATCTGGCGTCGCCGACATACTCCGCGATGCTCACACGGCTTCGAGACGCCATCTCAGCGAGCGGTGTCCAGCCGCTCGGATTCGCGGCCGGGCACGATCATTCGTTGCAGGTCATCGCCATGGGGGATGAAGGAGAGCCCGCGTGGCAACTCGTGAGCGGTTCGGCGTCGAAGTCGAGCAAGGCAGAGCGCATAGAGGGAACGCGGTATGCGACCGACCAGCACGGATACATGAGGGTGGACTTCACCCGGACCGTATCCCGGCTCACCGTCTTCGCGCAGAGCGAAGCCGAGACAGCGGTGCGCGTGGTGTTCGCATGCGAACTACCTCGTGAATCGGGGCCCGTCGCCGCGTGCGCGGAAGCGCCCCTGGCCGGGAGCCGCTGATGCGCACCGTACGCAGTCGGGTGGCCGGATCGATCCTCGTGATCGCCGTTGTCGCCTCCTCACCGGCGCCGGTGGATGCACAGTTCAGTGACCCGTGTGGTGTCGGGTGCGCAGCCACACTGCTGCTCGACAGCTACATCGTCGCCTCGGGGACGGCGGTCGCGATCGGCCGGTCCATGGGTGGATTCTCCCGGACCAGTCAGGGGGTGATTTCGTGGGGCTCGGGCTTCGCGATGACAACGGGGGCCGGCATCGCCCTTCAGGGCGACGGTGATCGTCAGAGACGTGCCGTGTACGGCGGCGCAATCGGTGGAGCCGTGGGCGGGCTCATCGGGCTGTCCCTCGAGTCGGCGATCGGTGGGGACACGAGCGCCGAGCGCCTCTCGGCCACGTTGGTCGGAGCCGGCATCGGCGTATTGGTCGGGGGCGTGATCGGAGCCATCACGCTGGACGGTATCGAGGAATCCTCCCCGACCCCTCTCTTTTCACTGCGCCTGCCATTGTAGTCCGCCAGCCGGCGCCCTGCTACTCGCGCGCGAACTGTCGCCGGACTGCCTCTGCAATGGCTGCCGTCAGACCGTCGAGCTCCGTGCTGAGTGCGGTCGCGATCTGGTCCGGAGGAATCGATCCGGCTCCGAGTTCGAACGACACGTCACCGCGTTCCAGACCCACGCGCGTGCCCGGAGCCCGCACGACCCAACGCGCGGAGCCCGTCCAGGCACCGCTCCCATCCATTCGGATCGGATCGAACACGACCTCGACCTGCAGCTGGACGCCGTCCTGCGCGAACCAAGGGTGTGGCACGATGGCGTCGGGAGACAGGAGTGCCTCGAGGTTCTCCGTCAACGTGCGCACGATCTGTCCCCCGAGCGGCTCGACCCACCGGTTTTGAGCCGAGTAGCGCACCTCGTACGGCCCGACGAGGTCGATCATCTCGTTCGAGTCGAGGTAGTCCGGTATCGCCACGGGACCGAGTCCGAGCACGAGACCATCCAGCGCAGGCCCCTGCTCCGACGAGAGCGCCCGCAGCATGAAGTAGCGAGAGGTATCTGGCTTTGGCTCCAGCAACGAACACCCTGCCATCGTCAGGGCGAGGGCCGCTGCGCCGAGCACGACACGAACACGCTTCACGATCCACCTCCTGTCGCACGGCCACGAACGAGAATCGAGGGGTCACGTTCAATGAGATCGGAAACGCGCCGCAGAGAACGCGCGGCAGCTTCAAGCTCCTGAAGGGTGCCGACGAGCGAGACGATCAGAGGTGCATCCGGACCCATCATCCCGCGAAGAGATTCAAGAGTCTGGTCGACGTCTTCCATGCTTCGCTCCGCATTCTCCGCCGCGCTGGCAACGTGATCCTCCAGGGGTCCGATCGATGCCTCGACCGTCTCGGTCAGGCTCCTCACGCTCTCCAGCGTGAGATCGAGGTTGTCGACCATTCTGTCGACATCGCCCGGAAGCCCCTGCAGATCCTCACTGGTCATGAACTGATTCATCCCGTCGAGCGTCGCTCGCAAAGACCCGAGCAGGTCATCGACATCCATGTCGATGAAATTGTCGGCCACATCGTGGAACTGCTCTTGAATCTCCGCGAACGGCGACCGTACGGATGGGATCTCGACGTACTCAGTCTCCGTCCCCAGCAGGAAACGATCCGTATCCGGCCGAAAGTCCAGAGAGACGTAGAGGCGGCCGGTCAGGAAGCTTTCGGTATCCAGGCGCGCGCTCAAACCGCGATCCAGAAGCAGCTGCATCCGATCCGCCTCCTCGAGGTCGCCCTGGACACCCAGAGAGGCGACCCTGGTGAGATCGATCTCGAAAATCACCGGCACACGCATGTCCTCGCTCATGGCTTCGTCGTCGAAGTTCATCGCGAGCAGGACCTCCTGCACCGTCCCGATCGGGACGCCACGAAACGATACGTTCGCGCCCTCGACGAGTCCGTTCACGGATCCGGGAAAGAAGCTCACGTACGAGCCTGTTTCGTCGAACATGCGCCCCGATCCGAAGAGAATCACACCGGCGACCGTCAGAACGATTCCGCTGACGACGAAGCCGCCGATCATGGCGGGGCTGACTCGCCTGCTCATGTCGTAAGCCCTCCTGCGACACCCCGGTTCAGAAACGCCCGGACAGCGGGGTCGGGGGAATGGTCACGTAAATCTGTGGGTGGTCCGAGTGCGGTCATGGTACGGCTCTCCACGTCGAGGAAGACGCTCGTGGTGGCAATGTCGAAGATGGAGGCGAGTTCGTGCGTCACGATCACGATGGTGGTGCCGAGACTTTCGCTCAGTTCGAGAATCAGTTCGTCCAGGAGCTTCGAGCTGATCGGGTCGAGGCCCGCCGAGGGCTCGTCGATGCAGAGTACTTCCGGGTCGAGCGCGAGCGCCCGGGCGAGACCTGCACGTTTCTTCATCCCACCGCTGATCTCCGAAGGATAGTAGTCCTCGAAGCCGGCGAGTCCGACGAGCGACAGCTTCAGCGCCGCGACCTCACGCACCTCGTCGCGGGAGAGCGCCGGGAGGTATTCCTCGATGGGCAGGGCCACGTTCTCGGCGAGCGTCAGTGAGCTGTACAGAGCTCCGGACTGAAACAGAACCCCGACGTTTCGAAGGATCGCGTCTCGGGTCTCCTGATCGGCATCGGTGAAGTTCACGTCACCGTAGTGGATCGAGCCGGTCGCCGGTTCCTTGAGACCGATGAGGTGCCGAAGGAGTGTGCTCTTCCCGCACCCGCTGCCACCCATGATGACGAAGACGTCGCCGCGCTGGATGTCGAAGTCGAGATCACGCATCAGCACGAAGTCGCCGTACGCCATAGTCAGCCCACGCACACCGATCAACGCGCTCATCAGATGCCCAGGATGTAGGAGAGCACGGAAAAGACGCCCGCGGCCCCGATGATGAGGACGATCGCGGTGACGACCGCGGACGTCGCGGCAGCTCCGACTGCGAGGGAGCTGCGTCCGGACTGAAGGCCCCTGAGACAGCCGGCCATCGCCACGATCGCGCCATACGTCGTGCCCTTCACGATGCCCGGTATGAAATGGGTCAGAGAGACCGCGTTGAGCGTCTGGTTCGCATACGCCGAAAAGGACTGGTCCAGCATCGTCACACCGACGAAGAGCCCTCCGAGGATGCTGACGAAGTCCGAGTAGACCGTGAGGAGCGGCATCATCAGGACCAGCGCGAGCACCCGGGGCAGAACGAGGAACTCGACGGGCGATACGCCGATGGTGGTGAGGGCATCGACCTCCTCGTTGACCTGCATGCTGCCGATCTCCGCTGCGTACGCCGCTCCACTGCGGCCGGCCATGACGATACCCGTCATGAGTGCGCTGACATCGCGCACCATCGCGATGCCCACGAGGTCGGCCACGTAGATCGCTGCCCCGAACTGCTGCAGCTGAATCGCACCGACGAACGCGAGGATCACGCCCATGAGAAACGATACGAGCGCCACGATCGGCATCGCCTCGACACCGGCCTGCTCGACCGCGATCCAGAAGTCGGCACGACGGTAGCTGGCTCGACCGACAAGAAATCGGCCGAAGGCGATCGTCGTCTGCCCGATGAACGTCAGGGTCGCGAGGGCGTCCCTCGAGGCCTCGATCGTCGTCAGCCCGATTCGGGTGAGCGGGAGCGGCTCCTCGTCGGTCCGCGTTGCCCCCGACTTCTCCGGCACGGCCTCTGCCAACCGGAGCATCCCGCGCACACCCTCGGGAAGACCGGACCGGTCCTCGGCCACCGTCCCACGCTGCGCCGCCTCGCCGATACGGAGCAGGACGGTGAGAAGCCCGCTGCCCCATTCCCCCAGGAGCTCGGTGCGATACTCGATCGCACGAGTCCCCGACTGATCGAGTTCGCGAAGCACGGGTGTCGCGTCAGGAATGCCACCCTGCAGCACCCAGTCGCCCGCGAGCGTGACGATCAGCCGGTCTCCCTCTCGGGAGAGATCGAAGCGCGGCGACTTCAGACGAACTCCACCGTCCATCCGATCTCGACCGAATCCCGGATGCTCTGCGCTGTCGGGCACTTGTCGACATGCGTCGCCAGCGATCGGTCGACCTTTTCGCGATCTGCCCCTTCCGGAAGCCTCATCGTGTAGTGCACGTCGATCCGGGTCAGCACGATGATCCGATCGATCACCTCGTTCGTCCCCTCGGCCGTGCAGCTGATGTCACCATCCGGAACTGAAATCCCGCGCACCTCCAGTGCGCCGTTGAGCGTCCCGAGTAGTCAGCCGGCGGCTGCCGCAACCAGGTAGTCGACCGGCAGCGGCAGATTCGGTTGGGAGTCGAGCCCGTAGTGGGCCTTGATCGGACCGTGCACACCGAACTCCACGGTGGTCCCGTCCTCGAGCGTCCCGCGTCGGTGCAAACCGTCGACCTTGTCGACCCGCGCGCGAGCGATATAAAGAGGTTCCTGGTCAATCATGAGACTCTTCGTCTCCCCCTTGGTCAGTGAGACCCTCGTTGTTCTCGAACCCCTCGCACCGCAGCACCGGGAGCCGGGGATATTTTCGGAAGCGAGCATCGGACGCCGCCAGTCCACAAAGATGGAACTGCGAACCGCGTCGGTTGCCGGTCACGCGATGGTGCACGCACCGGACGCACAGCCCAACCCTCGAAACGTACAACGTCATCGCCGGACTCCTATGAAGCCCGCCTGACGCTCGCCGTGACCCGCACGGTGCGAGAAGAGTCCGGAGTCGGTGCACTTCGTACAATGAGCCGACACACTGATCGATTCGTCCCTGACTCCCGCCCGGACCGCCCTTCGGGCGATCACCTCACGCAGGTCGATCGGCTCCGGCCCCTCGGGAACCTTCTGGTTCAACGCCTCGAACACCTCGGGACCGACTTCGTAACACGCACCGCAGATGGCAGGGCCCAGGTGCACCAGGAGATCCTCCGAGCGGCTCGAGAAACTCGAGACCATGACCTCGATGCCGCGCTCGAGCACGCCGGACGCGGCCCCACGCCAACCGGCGTGCAGGGCAGCCACCGCCCGACGCTCCGGATCGACTATGAACACGGGCACGCAATCCGCCGTGGTCACGGCCAGCAGCACCCCCGGCGTGTCAGCGACATGTCCGTCACAGTCGTCGACCAGATGCGGATCCTGCACGCGCGCACCGACCCCCCGGTGGAGGCGGACCTCCGCTCCATGCACTTGATGAGCGTGGACGACCCGCTCGCCCCCCAGACTCTCCCTCAGCGTGCGCCACCGCCGCCTCGCCGACTCCGGTTGGCTTCCGTCCGCGAACAGTCCGAGGTCGAAGGGGTGGTCGTCCCCGGACTCCCGCGCCGTCGTGCCCTGAACGAGCCAGGCGAAGGCGTCCGACCACTCAGGATGGACGAGCGCGCCGAACTCGGCTTTGCGGATCTCACGGACCACGCGGAACGAAGAGGCGTAGGCAGATGTGCTGACCATGGAGCGAACGTAGAGAAAAGCCCGAACCGCCTCCATACTCGGCGGAAAATGCGATAGCTTATCTGGCGCCGAGGACTACAGCGTTCCTCACCCAATCAGGGCCAGCGGACCGTGCAGGACGACACCCTCTTCGACAGTCAGAACGCCGCCTACGCACAGGCGATGTTCGAAGAATACGCCCGGAATCCCGAAGCCATCCCGAGCGAGTGGCGCAAGCTGTTCGATGACGGGGGAAGCCTCGCGGTTTCCGAAGGGCTCCTGGTACCGGATCAGATGATCGATTCGCGTCCGGGATCCGTGCAGCCCCCACCCGTTCCCGCAGCGCCGGCACCGCCGGCTGCCGCCCCCCCGGCCGCGCTGCCCAGCGAGGCCGACGAGGACTCACGGGCCCTGCTCGAACTGCTGCCGGCCGTCTCGCGCGCCACTGCACTCGTCCAGGCGTTCCGCGACCACGGCCACCTGCTCGCGAGCATCGATCCGCTGGGTAGCACGCCGCCCGGGCATCCGCAGCTGTCCCCGGCCTTTCACGGCACGTCCGCCGAAGAGCTCGGGAAGCTTCCTGCCTCGCTGATCATCGCGGACCACGCCGGCGAGCGGTCCGTGGCCGATGCACTCGCGGAGCTTGGCGAGATCTACGCTGGATCGATCGGCTACGAATTCGAGCACCTCGACGATCATGTGAAGGTCGATTGGCTGTGGGACCAGGTCGAGGGCGCCACCCATGTCCCCGAGCTGTCGCCGGACGATCGCAGGAGCCTCCTGCGCCGGATCAGCGAAACCGAGGGGCTCGAGCAGTTCCTGCACAAGACGTACCTCGGTCAGAAGAGGTTCAGCCTCGAGGGCAACGACATCCTCGTGCCCATGCTCGACCTCATCATCGAGGAGACAGCGCGGGGCGGGGGCTCGGACGTCGTGCTCGGCATGGCTCACCGGGGTCGCCTGAACGTCCTGACCCACACGGTGGGGGTGTCCTACGGGGAGCTCCTCGCCGAATTCGAGGGCCCGTCGTTCAAGGGCGGGCAGCTCGACGTCGCCGGTACCGGGGACGTGAAGTACCACCACGGTGCGCGCGGTGTCAGGACCGTCGAGGGCGTGGGTACCGTCCATGTGACGCTCGCGCCCAACCCGAGTCATCTGGAGTTCGTGAACCCGGTCGTCATCGGGATGGCCCGGGCCAAACAGTATGCCGCGCTGACGAAGGGTTCCGTCGCCGAGCACGACGCCGTCGTCCCCGTCCTGATGCACGGTGACGCTGCCTTCGCCGCCGAGGGGGTGGTCGCCGAGACGCTCAACATGGCGCGCCTGGAGGGCTACAAGGTCGGTGGAACGGTTCACGTCATCGTGAACAACCAGGTCGGCTTCACGACCGATCCCGACGAGGCGCGATCGACGCTGTACGCAAGCGACCTCGCCAAGGGGTACGGGATTCCGATCATCCACGTGAACGCCGACGATCCCGAAGCGTGCCTCGCCGCCGTGCGTCTCGCCATGGCGTACCGGCACAAGTTCCACGAGGACTTCGTCATCGATCTCGTCGGATACCGTCGTCACGGTCACAACGAGGGGGACGAGCCCGCGTACACGCAGCCGGTCAAGTACCGGACGATCGCCGCTCACTCCACGGTTCAGAAGATCTACGCCGACAAACTCATCGCCGACGGCGTCGTCACCGAAGAGGACGTCGCCGCGCTGCGCGCCGAGATCACGCAGACACTCCGGGACGTTCAGGATCACGTCCGGGACTACGAGCCGGTCGGAGACGATACGCCGGACGAGGAGCGGGAAATCCCGGTCGTGCCCGAAACGACCGGTGTCGCCTTCGACGTTCTCGAAAGGATCAATGCGGCGACCGTCGACCTGCCGGATGGCTTCACGCCTCACCCCAAGCTCTGGCGGCAGCTCGGCAAGCGTGCGGACGACTTCACACTGGATCGTGCGCTCGACTGGGGTCACGCGGAAGCGCTCGCGTTCGGAAGCCTGCTCACGGAGGACATTCCGGTACGCCTGACGGGACAGGACGCCGAGCGGGGCACCTTCAGTCATCGGCACGTCGTACTGCACGACGCGGATACCGGCGCCGAGTTCATCCCTCTCGACCACCTCTCCGACGCCCGCTTCGAGACGTACAACTCGCCACTGACCGAGACCGCGGTCATCGGCTTCGAATACGGCTACACCGTCGCCTCCGACAATGACGTCGTGCTCTGGGAGGCGCAGTTCGGGGACTTCGTGAACGTCGCTCAGGTCATGATCGATCAGTTCCTGGCGTCGGGACTGACAAAGTGGGGCCAGTATTCAAGGCTGTCGCTCCTGCTGCCTCATGGATACGAGGGTCAGGGGCCGGAGCACTCCAGTGCGCGTCTGGAGCGTTTCCTCCAGCTGTGTGCGGAGGGCAACATGCGCGTCACGTACCCGACCACCCCCGCTCAGTACTTCCACATGCTCCGCCGGCAGGCACTCCGTCGCCCCGAGCGCCCGATGATCGTGATGACGCCGAAGAGTCTGCTTCGGCATCCGGCGGCGACTTCGCAGGTGGCCGAGCTGACCGGTGGCGGGTTCCGCCATGTCATCGCGGACCCCTCGGTCGAGGATCCGTCCACAGTGACGCGGCTCGTCCTCTGCTCCGGCAAGGTCTATTACGACATCCAGGGGCACGCGCGTCGCGAGGAGGCCAGTCACGTGGCGGTAGGCCGGATGGAGCTACTCTACCCCTTCCCTACCGAAGCGCTGACCGAGCTGTTGGAGCACTACCCCAACATCCGCGAGGTCGTCTGGGCCCAGGAAGAGCCCCGAAACATGGGCGGCCTGACGTACGTCGGACCGAGACTGCGCTCCGTCGTCCCTCGAAAAGTGCCCCTCTCGTACGCCGCGCGCCCCGAGCGGGCGAGCCCCGCGGAAGGCAAGGCGTCCACGCACGCGAAGCATCAGGAAGCGGTTGTCCTGGAGGCGCTCGGCTTCGAGACCGAGTCCACGGACTAGGACCGGGCGGCCGTGTCCGTCCTCGCCCGACTTCGCGGATCGCTCCGACGCAGGCGGGGAAGTCGACTGGCCATCCTTCCCTTCGCCGACGGTTCCTGGCTCTTCGGCGCCGGGGCGATCGATGGCATCGCAACGCTGCTCGGATCGATCGACGGACTGGCGGTCGTCGGCCCGGTCTCGTCGCTCTCCTTCAGTCGCCGTACGACCGACCTCGAGTCGGCGGCGAGCGAGCTGGGTGCCGATCTGCTCGTGCGCGGCCAGCTCGAGGACGAGCACGAGCGGAGACGGGTCGTCGCACAACTCGTCCGAACATCCGATGGAGCCGAGCTCTGGTCCGGCAGCTGGCGCTTCGAGACCGAGACTCTGTTCGACATTCAGACCCAGATCGCAGGTGAGATCGCACGCGCGCTCGGGTCGCCGATATCCGCGCCGACACCGGACCTGACGTACAGAGCCCCCACCTCGGATCCCGATGCCTGGGCGTGTTACGTGGACGGACGCATCGCTCTTCTCGGCGACGATCCCGTCAGCGCGCTGAGACACTTCGAGGCGGCGATCGAACGGGACTCGATTTTCGCAGACGCGTGGGCAGGGATGGCGGAGTGTTGGCGCGACGCTCGGGAGGCTCACGTATCGCTGCGGGCAGGGACCGACTTGGACGCCACCGCGCGCGCCGTACGCGAGGGCGCTGACCGGGCTCTCGATCTCGATGATACGATCGCCCGGGCGCATGCCGCCCTCGGCTACGCGGATCTGCTCGACTGGGTGTTCGATTCGGCGGAGGCCAACCTTCGCCTCTCGCTCGAGCTGGCGCCCTGCCTGGCCACGGCGCACCAGTGGCTCGCCCGCACGCTCCTCTACCGCGGAGCGTACGACGATGCCTGCAGATCGGCAGACCGTGCCATGGCGCTCGAGCCCCTCGATCCGACGATCGTGAACGAGTCCGGCTGGCCGCATGCGCTGGCCGGGCGCCTCGACGAAGCCGTGGCCCGATCTCGGAGGGCTATTCACCTCGATCCGGAGCACGTGCTCTCGTACATGCACCTCGGTCGCTACGCCGAGCACGGGAATCGCCGCGGAGAAGCCCTGACCTATTACCGGGCGGCGGTCGAACTATCGGGACGTGAGCCGTTTACAACGGCGTTCCTGGGCACGGCACTGGTTCGTGCCGGCGAGCGAGCCGAGGCCGAGGAGATCGCGCACGATCTGACCCGCAAGGCACGTCGCGGCACCCCCGTCGCAACCAGCCTGGGAGCACTCCTCACAGCCCTGGGTCACCACGAGGAGGGCCTCGCATGGATCGAGGCCGGCGTGGAAGCCCGAGAGTCGATCGCGCTCCTTGCCGGCACGGCGTGGCTTCCGCTGAATGAGCTGGAGGGCTCGTCACGGCTCGCCGATCTTCTCGCGAACCGGCCTCGGTAGTTGGACCCGCCCCGGCCGGCTACCTTGCACGCCCCATGAATCTACCTTTCCAGCTGAACCGGCCCCTGGTCTTCTTCGACCTCGAGACGACAGGTCTCGACCTTAAGAACGACCGAATCATCGAGCTCGCCTTCATCAAGTGGACGCCGACCGGCGACATCCTCGAGCGCGAGCGACGGTTCAACCCGGGCATGCCGATCCCACCCGAGGCCACGGCGGTGCACGGGATCACCGATGCCGACGTCGCCGACGAAGTCGAGTTCTGCAGAGTGGCGCGCTCTCTCGATGTGATGCTCGACGGCTGCGACCTTGCTGGATTCAACGTCCGACGTTTCGACATCCCGATGCTGGTGGAGGAGTTCAAGCGTTGCGATGTCGACTTCTCCATGGAGGGGCGTCGGGTGGTAGACATGCAGAACATCTTCCACCGCGAGGAGCGACGAGACCTCTCGGCCGCGGCCGTCTTCTATCTGGGTCGTGAGCACGAAGAGGCGCATACCGCGCTCGGGGACATCCGCACATCCGCCGCCGTCCTCGGCGGCCAACTCGAACGCTACCCGCACATCCCAAAAGACCTCGACGGCCTTCACGCCTACTGCGAGGAATACGCCCCGACACGGACCGAGGTGGACCGCTGGTTCAGCCCTGAAGAAGACGGGCGTGTCTTCCGGAGAGGAAAGCACAAGGGCCGGCCGCTCGCCGATGTAGCCGCGGACGCGCCCGATTATCTGCACTGGATGATGGGCGCGGACGACATGGACGCCGACGTGATCGACGTCGTTCGAGCCGCGCTCGGCTTGACCCGACCCGAGACGGGTCAGAACCCCGAATGAAGAACACTCCCAGGACGAACGGCACTCTCATGGACGTATCCCGACAGATGACTCCGCGCACCGTGACCCGGGCCTTCTCGCTGATGGGCCTGACTCTGCTCTCGACCCTTACGGCTTCGCCCGCAGCTGGTCAGACCGCGATCACGACGGAGGCGATGTCCTCCATGTATCCTCGCTCGATCGGACCCGCCGTCACCGGCGGGCGCATCCACGACGTCGAAGCACTCCCGAACGATCCGTCGACGGTGTTCGTCGGCACCGCGTCGGGAGGATTGTGGAAATCGACGAACCGGGGACAGACCTGGGTCAACGTCTTCTTCGACAAGCCGGTGAGCACATTCGGTGACATCGCGATCTCACGCTCCCATCCCCACATCATGTATGCGGGCACGGGTGAGCAGCAGAATCGGCAGTCCAGCTCGTACGGCAACGGCATCTACCGCTCGGACGACGGGGGCGACACCTGGACACATCTCGGTCTGGACGAGACCAGGCACACGGGCCGCATCGTCATCCATCCGACCAACCCGGACATCGTGTACTTCGGAGCGGTCGGTAATCTCTGGGCAGGTTCCGAGGACCGAGGGGTCTTCAAGAGCACGGACGGTGGGCAGACGTGGGAGAAGGTTCTCTTCGTCGATGAGTTCTCCGGTGTCATCGACATGGCGATCGATCCACAAAACCCGAACACCGTGTACGCCGCGTCGTACCAGCGGCTGCGCCGGGCCTGGGGCTTCAACGGCGGTGGCCCGGGCAGCGGCATCTGGAAGTCGACGGACGGCGGAGAGACGTGGAATCGGCTCGGCGCCGGCCTGCCCGATGGTGATCTGGGACGCATCGGGATCGCGGTCGCGGAATCGAACCCCGACGTCGTCATGGCGCTCGTCGAGGCCGAGGACGATCAGTCCGGTGTCTTCCGTTCCGAGGATGGAGGACTCTCGTGGAGCCGGGTGAACGAGCAGAACATCCGCCCGATGTACTACTCGCACATCTTCATCGACCCGAACGACGACGAGCGTGTCTACACGCTGGCCACACGGTCGTACGTCAGTGACGATGGCGGTCGCACCTTCAGCCAGATCGCGCTGGCCCCGACCTACGACGTCGGGATCCATGCAGACCACCACTCGCTCTGGATCAACCCGGCCGACCCCGAACACCTCTTCCTCGCCGGCGACGCGGGGCTCCACGAGAGCTACGACCGCGGAATCAACTTCCGGAAGCTCAACAACATCCCCATCTCGCAGTTCTACGCCATCGGCGTCGACATGCGGGACCCCTACTGGGTCTTCGGTGGCCTGCAGGACAACCACTCCTTCTTCGCCCCGTCCGAGAATCGCCGATGGGCGGGTATCCTGAACGACGACTGGATGCAGAACGGCTTCGGTGACGGGATGTTCTGGCAGGCGGATCCCGAGGACGCGCGCTACAGCTACGGCAGCTCCAACGGCGGCAACTACTTCCGCTATGACACGCAGACGGGCGACATGCTCGACATCTCCCCGGAGGCGCCCGTCGGTCAGCAGTACCGGTTCGACTGGACGTCCCCGATGATGCTGTCTCAGCACGATTCGGATCTGCTGTACGTCGCCGGCAACAACCTGTTCATCTCGCGTGATCGAGGTGGCTCGTGGACGTCAACGGAGGACATGAGCCGGCAGATCGATCGCGATACGCTCCAGATCATGGGCGTGGCGGGAGCCGACATCACGATCTCGCGAAACGACGGCACGAGTTCATTCGGTGAGGCCGTCACCCTCGACGAGTCGCCCGTGAACGCCGCCGTCCTGTGGGTCGGGTACGACGACGGCAACCTGCAGGTGAGCCGGAACGGAGGGACGACCTGGGCGGAGGTCTCGAGCAACGTTCCCGGGATCGCCGATGGCACGTACGTGAGCAGGATCGTCGCGTCCTCCACTGCGGCAGGGACCGCATACGCGACGTTCGACGCGCACCGCGACGGTGATTTTCGACCCTACGTCTATCGAACTCGGGACTTCGGCTCCACCTGGGAGCCGCTGCACGCCACTTTGCCGCAGATGGGTTCGGTGAACGTCCTCGTCGAGCAC
>Ga0181594_10000490_pt1 | contig 36635 bp, 36 predicted proteins | sample 071ome_18_FD_145603 | JGI IMG/M metagenome (GOLD analysis project Ga0181594, IMG submission 145603) | Coastal salt marsh microbial communities from the Groves Creek Marsh, Skidaway Island, Georgia - 071413BT metaG (spades assembly) | ecosystem: Environmental > Aquatic > Marine > Intertidal zone...
GACTTATCAACGTTTAATGGGGGCCCTAATAACAACAACATCAATATAACTTAACTCTCTCTATAAAATTATTTCTTTATTAAGTTACTACTTCGTAACGATGGATTCTCAACCCGAATTGGACTCTTTCTCTCGTAGGTTGCTGCGCAAATCCTCGTCAGGGTGATATTTCTACCGTTATTTGTGGCGTTTCTTCACTGAGCCCCAGGACTTATACTGGCGTGCTGTTAATGGTTAATGGTTTAAGTGGCATTCCTGTGAGTGAAACCGATTTTCAATTCGATGTGATTGTCGTAGGTGGGGGCCATGCGGGCACCGAGGCCGCGCTCGCCGCATCCAGGACGGGTGCTAGAACTTTATTACTAACACATGCCATTGATACCTTGGGTCAAATGTCCTGCAATCCAGCTATTGGCGGCATCGGGAAAAGCCACCTCGTTCGAGAGATCGATGCCTTGGGCGGCGCGATGGCAGGCGCAACCGACCGGGCCGGTATTCAATTTCGCGTGTTAAACGCGAGGAAAGGCCCTGCAGTCCGAGCCACCCGGGCCCAGGCGGACCGTGTGCTTTATCGAAACGCTATCCGACAGACGCTTCAACAACAAAAAGATCTGAATATCTTTCAGGATGCCGTGGAAGATATTACCCTCGAGGGTGAGCGGGTTACGGGCGTTGTCACCCGAAGCAAACTGGTTTTTCGTGCTCCAACAGTGGTGCTAACCGCGGGAACTTTTTTAAATGGCCGGTTACATGTTGGATTGGAAAGTACTTCGGGGGGGCGAGCGGGCGATGCTGCCTCTATAACCCTTGCCGATAGGTTGCGAGAGCTTTGCCCTCGAGTTGGCCGGCTTAAAACCGGGACCCCTCCACGCATAGACGCCACGACGGTCGATTTTTCAGTCATGGCAGAACAGTGGGGTGACACACCGAGACCGGTGATGTCCCTTTACGGTTCTGAGAATACGCATCCTGAACAACGGTGCTGTTGGATTACGGCAACCAACGAAAAAACCCACGATATTATTCGCGGCGGGTTAGATAGATCGCCACTATTCGGCGGTGTTATCGAAGGCACTGGACCGCGCTATTGCCCCAGTATTGAGGATAAGATCCATCGTTTTGCCGATAAAGACTCCCATCAAATATTCATTGAGCCAGAGGGGCTGTGCACGACCGAACTTTATCCGAACGGCATTTCAACAAGCCTACCGTTCGATGTGCAGCTTTCTCTCGTTAGGTCAATTCGCGGGCTTGAAAATAGCCACATCACCCGGGCGGGTTACGCGATTGAGTACGATTATTTTGATCCTCGAGATTTGCAACACTCGCTGGAAACCAAAGCGGTCTCGGGATTGTTTTTTGCCGGTCAGATCAATGGCACGACGGGTTATGAGGAGGCCGCGGCTCAAGGACTGCTCGCCGGGTTGAATGCGGCACGAAAAGTGAAGGCGCTACCGGCCTGGGAGCCAACCCGAGACCAGGCATACCTCGGTGTGTTGGTCGATGATTTGGTGACGCTGGGTACTCAAGAGCCTTATCGCATGTTTACTTCTAGGGCGGAATATCGACTGTTATTACGAGAGGACAATGCGGATCTCAGGCTGACCGAAGCCGGTCGAGCAATGGGGCTTATTACTGATGAGCAGTGGCAGTGTTTCACGGAACGCCGAGAGAGCATTGATGCCGAAAAGAAACGCCTAGAAACCACGTATATCCAGCCCAACTCACCGGAGGCCGCCCAGCTGTCTAATCTCTTGGATAAACCGCTATCAAGAGAGTACTCGTTGGCCGATTTACTGCGCCGTCCAACATTTACCTACAAGGATGTTGCATCACTCTCTGGCACGCCGCTGGTATCAACCCAACACGCCGCGGATCAAGTAGCCATCCAGCTCAAGTACGCGGGTTATATTGATCGCCAATCCGATGATATTGCGCGGCTCAGACGGCAGGAAGAAACCGCGTTACCTCCAGACTTGGATTACTCTTCAGTACCCGGGCTGTCGAATGAAATTTGTCAGAAACTCACTGAAGCCAGGCCAACGTCGCTCGCAAGAGCCGGTCGAATTTCAGGTGTGACCCCGGCGGCCCTTTCGCTGTTGTTGGTGTACCTCAAAAAAACAGAGTCGATCGGCCGCGCTGCCAATGGCTGATGTGGCCCGTTCCTTACTGGAAAACGGGATTGCCCAGCTTGGTTTGGAGGTCAGCAGTCACCAGCTAAAGAGTTTGGTGACTTATATCGATTTACTTGAGCGCTGGAACAACACCTATAACCTCACCGCCATTCGCGATAGATCAGATATAGCTGTCCGCCACATCCTTGATAGTTTATCGGTGGTCTCTAGCGTTACGGGTTCATCGGTGATTGACGTGGGCACGGGTGCCGGTTTACCCGGTATTCCGATCGCGGTAATCCGGCCCGAAAAAGCAGTCGCCCTGCTTGACAGTAACGGTAAAAAAACCCGCTTTCTACATCAGGTAGTCACTTCGCTCGGCCTAAGCAATGTTCGTGTATTTCACGCTCGGGCCAGAGACCACAAAGTTGCCGCTGGATATGACCATGTCGTGACAAGAGCCTTTGCGACTAGTGCTAAGATAGTGGATGAATGCGCTCATTTGTTGACGGCGTCAGGCACTATTTTGGCTATGAAATCGATGAGCGCTGATCAGGAGCTGGAGAGCCTTGACCAAAGAGTATCGGTGCTTGCGAAAAGCGCCTTGCAAGTACCCTATCTCGATGAATCGAGGGTTTTAGTCATCCTTAAACCGACACCCTGCATTAAAGAGTCGAGCGCATGAAAATCGTTGCTGTAGCTAACCAAAAGGGCGGCGTTGGTAAAACCACCACCAGCGTCAACCTAGCTGCCAGTCTCGCTGCGATGGGGCGAGAGGTTCTGCTCGTGGATCTTGACCCGCAGGGAAATGCGACGATGTCCTCAGGAGTAGACAAGCACAACCTTGAGTACACGGCCTACGATTTATTGGTCGATGCGATGCCGCTAAAAGAGGTTATCGTGCCGGCTGCCGACAACGGTTATTCGCTTGTCGGGGCAAATCGGGATCTTACAGCGGCGGAAGTAGAACTGCTGGCCTTGGAGCAGCGAGAGCACCGCCTTGCAAACGCTTTGGCGACAGGGTTCCAATACGACGTCATTCTTATCGACTGTCCGCCCTCCTTGAGCATGCTCACTGTTAATGCCTTGATTGCCGCCCATTCAGTGATTGTTACCATGCAGTGTGAGTATTTTGCGTTAGAGGGGCTGTCGGCGCTGCTGGCAACCATAGAAAGGGTGAAAGAGACCGCAAACCCACGGCTAGAGTTAGAAGGCATACTGCGCACCATGTACGATCCCCGCAATTCATTAACCAATGAAGTCTCGGCGCAGCTTCACAAGCATTTCGGTGATAAAGTCTACCGAACCGTGATTCCTCGGAATGTCAGGCTGGCAGAGGCACCCAGTCATGGTTTGCCGGCGCTGCATTATGATCGTTACAGTGCTGGAGCGAGAGCATACGCGGCATTAGCGGGGGAGTTCGTGAAACGTCAGGGCGATCGGACAAGTATCCAACGCCCGGCTTGACGGGTCGGGTGGCTCGAATAGCGAGTCTGCACAGAGATCGAGGAATACCAAGTGAGCGCACGAAAACGACGAGGAAGTTTAGGCAAAGACCTTGACGTCTTGTTGAGCGCTACTGCTATTGCGTCGACGCCAGCTGAGACATCAATCCCCGGTGACCAGGGCGACTCACCCTCCGCGGCGGCCGCTTCGGGGTTAAGGCAGATACCCCTCGAAAAATTGCGGCGTGGCAAATACCAGCCCAGAAGGGATTTTGATCAAGCATCGCTTCAGGAATTGGCGGACAGCATCAAACATCATGGTGTGATGCAACCCATAGTCGTCAGGTCTGTTGAGGGGGGTGTTTGGGAAATCATCGCCGGCGAAAGGCGATGGCGTGCTAGTCAGTTAGCGAGCATTGACACAATTCCGGCCCTCGTTCGGGAGGTGAGTGATGACGCGGCGATAGCCCTGGCGCTGATTGAAAATATCCAGCGCAAAGACTTGAATCCAGTTGAGGAGGCTGTCGCCTTAAAGCGACTGCAACAGGAATTCGAGCTCAGTCAGCAGCAGGTGGCAGAGCGGGTGGGTAAATCAAGGCCTGCCATTGCCAACGCTATGCGACTTCTGTCACTGGAGCCCGACGTTCGCGCAATGATTGAGCAGGGGATAATCGATGCTGGTCACGGCAAGGTGCTTCTTGCCCTCGAGGGGCGGCAACAAATAGCAGCCGCTAAAAAAGTGGTGAAATCCGGGTTTTCTGTCCGGCAAACCGAGGGGCTGGTGAAGAGCATTCTCGACCCCGACCGAAGTAAATCCAACGACCAAGGCGGGCGAGATCCCGATGTCCAGCGATTAGAGCGAGATCTCGCCGAGAAACTGGGGGCAGCGGTGGCGCTGCAAGCCCGTCGCGGGGGCGGAGGCAAGCTGGTTATCACCTTCTCAAGCAACGAGGAGCTAGACGGCATTTTGTCGAGGATCCGCTAGGGCGGCATTTGTTGATATGGCACAGCACATCCTTTACACTCGCCCTCGTTTTTTGGGCCCCCAGCCTAGGTGACATACCGGCCGGCAACCAGTCCATTTGAGGCGGTTAAAGCACGGATGTTCTCAGCCTTACTCGTTACTACCGCTGCTATTGCGGTTGGCGGTGGCTTTTTGGCGCTTCTGGTAGGGGTTCAGGCGGGTGTTGACCTGTTTTTGGGTGGCATTGTGGTGATTTTGCCTCAAGGCTGGCTGGCGTATCAGTTGGGGTCCCAGCGATGGAGCGGGAAGCCCGCGATTCTGGCCTTCGCCAAATACTCCCTCGTGGGAGCAGGATTTGCAGCTCTTTTTGCACTGAAAACCCCGATTAACGGATTGGCAGTGCTTGCAGGTGCAGTGATAGCGATAGGCGCAGTGCCCATAGTATTTGCCGCGAAAGAGCGGACAAAAGCAACGAAAAGCGGCTAAGTTCGCTTAAAACAGAAAAAACGCAGGTAGCATGGCATCAGGCGCAGAACAGACAGTCTCCGAATACATCGTCCATCACCTGACGAACCTCACCTATGGAAAATTGCCCGCAGGTTTTGAGCGGCAAACAGCAGATGGTGTGCAGGTTGTCGGTGATGGTGGTGAGTGGACCCTGGCCCATGGTGCTGATGAGATAGCGGCGATGGGTTTTAATGCCATTCACGTTGATTCCATGATCTGGTCTGTCGGACTGGGGATCATTTTTTGTTGGTTGTTTCGCCGCGTTGCCAAAACAGCGACGGCCGGTGTCCCTTCGGGGTGGGTCAACGCTGCGGAGATGATCGTCGAGTTTATCGACGGCACCGTCAAAGACACGTTTCACGGGAGAAACCCGCTAATAGCGCCCCTCGCGCTCACCATCTTTGTCTGGGTGTTCCTGATGAACCTGATGGATCTCATCCCGGTTGATCTAATCCCACACGGCCTGATGTTAGTTGGCGTTGATTATCAAAAAATCGTGCCGTCCACCGACCCCAATATCACCATGGGCATGGCGGTGGGAGTCTTCGTGTTGATGTTGTACTACAGCATCAAGGTAAAGGGATTCGGTTTCGTCAAAGAATTAACCCTTAATCCGTTCAACCATCCACTCTTTATTCCGGTGAACCTGTTTATGGAAGTGGTAGGGCTTCTCGCCAAACCGTTCTCATTGGGTTTACGGCTGTTTGGCAATATGTATGCCGGCGAGATGATCTTCATTCTTATCGCTTCGCTGTTTAGTGTCGGGCTTTTTTGGATGCTGCCCGCCGCACTGCTTCAGATAGGCTGGGCGATTTTTCATATTTTGGTCATTACACTTCAAGCCTTTATTTTTATGGTACTCACCATCGTGTACCTAAGCATGGCTCACGAAGACCACTGATTTTTTAACACAAGCACTAGTGCTAACCATTAAGTAGGAGAACACCATGGAACTTATTTATGTTGCCGCCGCGATTATGATGGGCTTGGGCGGAATGGGCGCCGCCATCGGCGTGGGCATTCTGGGCGGTAAGCTCATTGAGGGCTCTGCCCGCCAGCCCGAGCTGGCACCGAAGCTTCAAGGAACGTTCTTTTTGGGCGCGGGTCTCGTTGACGCGATCCCGATTATCGGTGTTGGTATCGCCATGTACCTGATATTCGTTGTCGCGGGCTAACCGGGATAACAGCCGACCAGCCTAATCCCAGGGGGCGTCGGGTCGGTGACTAACAGGAGCAAACAGTGAATATCAATCTTACGCTTATTGGCCAACTGATCGCCTTTGTTGCGTTCGTTGCCTTTTGCATGCGTTTTGTCTGGCCGCCTATCGTCGCTGCTATGGCAGAGCGCCAGCAAAAAATAACCGACGGGTTGGCGGCAGCCGATAGAGCCAGCCACGATTTGGAGCTTGCGCAGAAAAACGCGACGGCACAAATGGCGGAGGCCAAAAAAGAGGCTGCCGGCATTATCGAGTCTGCCAACAAAAGGGCCGCAGCGCTTATCGATGAGGCAAAGGCAGCCGCCGTTGTTGAGGCAGATCGCGTGAAGGCTGCTGCGTCAGCGGAAATTGAGCAGGAACGCGCCCGGGCGCAGGAAGAGTTGATGGCGCGTGTCAGCCAGCTCGCTATTCAGGGCGCAGAGAAAATCCTCGCGGCGGAGGTGGATGCGGAAAAACATGCAGCCATGCTGGCGAGCCTGACGGTGGAGCGCTGAAATGGTTGAGCCGAGGACTCTCGCTCGCCCCTATGCACGCGCAGCTTTTGACGTCGCGCGCTCTCAGGATGCACTCGGTGATTGGTCAGGGGTGCTGTCCGAGTTGGCGGTTCTTTGCACCCAACCAAAGGTAGCGGCGCTTATTGTCAGTCCCGATAAAACCGGTGACCAGCAGGCAGAGGCTCTGCGGAGTTTGGTCGAGGCTGATGTTTCGGTATCGCAACAAAACTTTATTGGCGTCTTGGCGGAAAACGATCGTTTGGCACTGCTGCCAGAGGTCTTTTCTCTTTTTACAGAGCTAAAGCAAGCTCTGGAAACATCAGTAGCTGTTGAGGTGATCTCGGCGTTTGAGCTTTCAGACGATGACGCAGCAACCTTAACGCGCTCGCTCGAGAAGCAGCTTGCTCGCAGCGTATCTCTTACACATCAGACAGATCCCGCACTTTTGGGCGGGGCAGTAATCCGGGCTGGCGATATGGTTATCGACGGCTCTGTTCGCGGCCGACTGGCGAAGCTAGCCGGTGCGCTGACACCCTGATAGAGGAAACAGGTCATGCAACAACTTAACCCTTCAGAAATCAGCGACATCATCAAGCAGCGTATTGAGCAGCTTGATGTTTCGACGCAAGCGACGAATGAAGGCACCATCGTCTCCGTTACCGACGGCATTATTCGTATTCATGGGCTCACCGAGGTGCAATACGGTGAGATGATTGAGTTCCAGGGGGGCGTCTATGGTTTGGCGCTTAACCTCGAGCGTGACTCTGTAGGCGCGGTTGTTCTCGGTGACTACAAGAAGCTCGCCGAGGGTCAGACATGTCGGTGTACTGGTCGCATTCTGGAGGTCCCGGTCGGGCCGGCCCTTCAAGGCCGTGTGGTTGATGCCTTGGGTAATCCAATTGACGGCCGAGGAGCGATAGAAGCCAGTGAGACCGACGCGATCGAAAAGATCGCCCCCGGGGTTATCGCGCGACAGTCTGTTGATCAGCCCGTGCAAATTGGGTTGAAAGCGATCGACGCCATGGTCCCTATTGGCCGAGGGCAGCGTGAGCTGATTATTGGGGATCGCCAGGTCGGCAAAACAGCGATTGCCATTGATGCCATTATCAACCAGAAGGGTACCGGCATTAAGTGTATCTACGTGGCGGTTGGCCAAAAAGCGTCTTCAGTGGCCGCAGTAGTGCGCAAACTCGAAGAACATGGTGCCATGGCGCACACCATTGTGGTCGCTGCAAATGCGTCAGACCCGGCCGCGATGCAATACCTTGCGCCCTTCGCCGGCTGCACCATGGGCGAGTACTACCGTGACCGGGGCGAGGATGCCCTGATTATTTACGATGACTTATCCAAACAGGCTGTTGCCTATCGACAAATCTCTTTGCTGCTTCGTCGTCCTCCAGGCCGAGAAGCCTATCCCGGTGACGTGTTCTATCTCCATTCGCGCCTATTGGAGCGTGCTGCTCGAGTTAACGCCGATTATGTTGAGAACTTCACCAACGGCGCAGTCAAAGGAAAAACGGGATCCCTCACGGCGCTGCCGGTTATTGAAACCCAAGCAGGCGACGTCTCGGCTTTTGTTCCTACCAACGTTATCTCAATTACAGACGGCCAGATCTTCCTTGAAGCGGATATGTTCAATGCAGGCGTTCGTCCAGCCATGAACGCCGGTATTTCGGTATCCCGGGTGGGTGGTGCTGCACAAACCAAGATTGTGAAAAAACTCTCCGGGGGTATCCGGACGGCGTTGGCACAATATCGGGAACTCGCCGCTTTCTCCCAGTTCGCATCTGATCTTGATGACGCGACTCGAGCACAGCTTGATCATGGTGAGCGCGTTACCGAGCTTATGAAGCAAAAACAATATGCCCCGCAATCAATTGCTGAAATGGGACTTGTTTTGTACGCCGCTAACGAGGGTCACCTAAAGGATGTCGAGGTGGCAAAGGTGGGCGCTTTTGAAGCCGCGCTTATCGCTTACATGCGTTCAGAGCACGGTGCGCTTATGGATGAGATTGCCGGTGACGGCGGGTGGGATGACGCTCGAGAGGCTTCCTTCAAGTCAGCGATTGAAACCTTTAAGTCCACACAAACCTGGTAACCGATCATGGCTGTCGGCAAAGAAATCCGAACAAAAATCTCCAGCATCCGCTCAACGCAGAAAATTACGAGCGCCATGGAGATGGTCGCTGCAAGTAAAATGCGGCGTGCCCAAGACCGGATGGAGCTCGGCAAGCCCTACGCCCGAAGAATGCGTGCTGTTGTGGGCCACATTGCCAATTCCGTGCCGGAGTATCGACATGCTTATATGACCGAGCGTCCTGTTAAGCGTGTTGGTTTTGTCATTATCTCTACCGATCGCGGCCTGTGTGGTGGCTTGAATATCAATCTTTTTAAGGCGGCAATTCAGGCGATGCGCGGCTGGTCTGAGCAGGATGTCCAGGTAGACCTGTCGCTCATTGGCGCCAAATCAATGGCCTTCTTTAAAAGCGTTGGCGGCAATGTCGTTGCGAGTGTGCGCGATATCGGGGAAGAGCCCACGGTCGAGCAACTCATTGGTGGCGTCAAACAGATGTTGGATGCCTACGTAGCCGGGGATATCGACAAGCTTTATTTGGTCAGCAACGAGTTCGTGAATACGATGACTCAAACACCGCAGGTGGAGCAGCTTCTTCCTCTGGAGGCATCTGATGATGAAAAGCTATCCCACCACTGGGACTACATCTACGAACCCGATGCTAAAGAACTGCTCGATGGGCTGTTGACCCGCTATATAGAGTCGCTTGTCTATCAAGCTGTTGTTGAAAACGGCGCCTGTGAGCAGGCGGCGCGAATGATAGCCATGAAGAATGCCAGCGATAACGCCGGCACGCTGATTGATGATCTTCAGTTGGTTTATAACAAAGCGCGTCAGGCGGCGATTACCCAAGAGCTGTCCGAAATTGTTGGTGGTGCGGCGGCGATCAGCTGAAATAGCACATAAAATTTGATGGGATTGGTGGTGTTAGCCGCCACGAGAAAGAAAAGAGTGAGGCTCAAACATGAGTAGCGGAAAAGTCGTCCAGGTTATTGGCGCGGTAATTGACGTGGAGTTTCCACGGGACAGCGTCCCCCAGGTATACGACGCCCTTACGGTCAGTGACAAAGGGCTTACCCTCGAGGTGCAGCAGCAGCTTGGTGATGGTGTTGTTCGCGCGATTGCGATGGGGTCGTCCGAGGGAGTCAGTCGAGGCTTGGCGGTGGAAAATACCGGTGCGCCGATCTCCGTTCCTGTGGGCACTGAAACCCTGGGCCGCATCATGGACGTTTTGGGTAATCCCATTGATGAGCGTGGTCCTATTGGGGAGCAGGAGCGTTCTTCGATTCATCGTCCAGCACCCACTTACGAAGAGCTTGCCGCGTCCGAAGAGCTTTTGGAGACCGGTATCAAGGTGATTGACCTGGTCTGCCCATTTGCAAAAGGCGGAAAGGTCGGTCTTTTCGGTGGTGCGGGTGTTGGTAAGACCGTAAATATGATGGAGCTCATTAACAATATCGCCACCGAGCACTCAGGTCTCTCAGTTTTTGCTGGTGTTGGAGAGCGGACGCGGGAAGGAAACGACTTTTACTACGAAATGCAGGAGTCTGGGGTCGTTAACGTTGAGCAGATGGACAAATCCAAGGTGGCAATGGTCTATGGCCAAATGAACGAGCCACCGGGAAACCGTCTTCGTGTCGCCCTGACCGGATTGACGATGGCGGAAAAGTTCCGTGACGAGGGGCGTGACGTACTCCTGTTTGTCGATAACATTTATCGCTATACCCTCGCAGGAACTGAGGTTTCAGCTTTGCTAGGGCGTATGCCTTCCGCGGTGGGTTACCAGCCGACGCTGGCTGAGGAAATGGGGGTACTGCAGGAGCGCATTACCTCGACCAAGACGGGGTCTATTACATCTATTCAGGCCGTGTATGTTCCTGCGGATGACCTGACTGACCCGTCACCTGCGACGACGTTCGCCCACCTCGATTCGACGGTTGTTTTAAGCCGTGATATCGCCGCTAAAGGTATCTACCCTGCGGTCGATCCATTGGATTCAACATCTCGCCAACTGGACCCCCTGATTATTGGCCAAGACCATTATGAAGTGGCTCGTGGGGTTCAGTCGGTATTGCAGCGGTACAAAGAGCTCAAGGACATTATTGCAATTTTGGGTATGGATGAGCTGTCTGAAGAAGACAAGCTGACGGTAGCTCGAGCTCGAAAGATAGAGCGATTCCTGTCTCAACCATTCCATGTTGCAGAAGTCTTTACCGGCTCACCCGGCATTTATGTGTCGTTGAAGGACACCATTGCGGGCTTCAAAGGGATTCTCTCCGGCGAATACGATCATCTGCCAGAGCAGGCGTTTTACATGGTGGGTTCAATCGAACAAGCTGTCGAGAAAGCAGCAACGCTCTGAGGTTAGACGCGAGATAGATTTATGGCTATGACCATACACTGCGACATTGTTTCTGCCGAGGCCCAGATTTATTCAGGCTTGGTGGAGTTGCTGGTTGCTACGGGCGCCGATGGTGAGCTGGGTGTTTGTTATGGCCATGCTGCGCTGTTGACTAGCCTCGTGCCAGGCCCTATTCGTGTTGTCGAGCAAGGCGGTGAAGAGCATATTTATTACGCTTCAGGTGGTTTTCTGGAAGTTCAGGGTGATGTGGTGACGGTGCTTGCGGATACCGCTATTCGCGCCGATGACGTCGATGAGGCAGCTGCCGAGGCCGCACGTCAGGCCGCGGAGGATGAGTTGGCCAACCAGGGAGCAGAGCTGGATTACGGTCGCGCGTCAGCGCAGCTGGCAGAGGCGTCGGCGCAGCTCGCCACGCTCAGAAAGTTAAAAAACCGGGCTGGCCGCGGATAGACTAAAACTCACTGGGTATCATCCCGCTAATAGAAATGTGAAAAAGCCGCCTTAAAGGCGGTTTTTTTGTAGGGTTTTACATCACCAACCGTTGTTATTCTATGTCTCCTTTGATTTTTGGTAGGTCACGGGCCCAGTCAACATGGTGTTAGAGGTCATTATTCTCGCTGCCGGTAAGGGCAGCCGCATGCAATCCACGCTTCCAAAGGTGCTGCACGCGCTGGCTGGCGCTCCCTTACTCCAGCATGTCGTTAACACCGCTAAAAAACTCAACCCCCACGCCATTCACGTGGTTGTTGGCCATGAAGCGGACGCGGTGCGGGCGGCTTTCTCTCAGGAATCGCTTCGCTTTCACGAGCAAGCTGACCAGCTCGGAACCGGTCACGCGGTCATACAGGCGATCCCGCACTGCCAACCTGACAGCATTGTCCTGGTGCTTTATGGGGACGTGCCGCTTATCCAGGCTGAGACACTGAGCACGCTGTGCGAAGCGGCTACCCAATCCCCCGCCATGCTGTCTGTACTGCTCGAAAACCCCGAGGGTTACGGCCGGGTCGTCCGCGACGCTCAGGGAGAGTTTCAGGCGGTTGTTGAAGACAAAGATGCAACCCAAGACCAACGCCATATCAAAGAGGTGAACACCGGTATTTTGGCTGCCCCCGCTAGTCTGTTGACCGCGCTTTTGAAGCAAGTGACCAACACCAATCAGCAACGGGAATATTATCTCCCCGACATACTGGCCCTTGCTCGTGCCGATGGGTTATCCATTCCGGTTCACACCACGAGCGACATTATCGAGGTGTTGGGCGTCAATGATCGCTTGCAGCTAGAAGAGTTAGAGCGCGCGGCTCAGCGGCGCCAAGCAGAAACCCTGATGCGCCAAGGGGTTGCCATCAGCGATCGCCGGCGAATCGATATCCGCGGAGAGTTGATATGTGGAGAGGGTGTCTCCGTCGATGTAAACACCGTTTTTGAAGGTCGCGTCGTGTTGGGGGATGGCGTAAGGATTGGCGCCCACTGCGTCCTGAAAGACACGGAGATCGCTGCCGGGTCGGTAATTGAGCCCTTTTGCCATATTGAGTCAGCAGTTATTGGTCAGAACTGCCAGGTCGGCCCCTATGCCCGGCTTCGCACGGGTACGCGATTAGATCCAACCAGCAAAGTGGGCAATTTTGTTGAAACTAAAAACACAAAGGTGGGTGAGGGCAGTAAGGCGAATCATTTGGCTTATCTGGGTGATGCCGATATTGGCGTAGGCGCCAATATTGGCGCGGGCACGATTACCTGCAATTACGATGGTGCTAACAAGCACCCCACCCGACTTGGTGATCGCGTTTTTGTGGGCTCAAACAGCACTCTCGTGGCTCCGGTGGTGATCGAGGACGACGGATTTGTGGGTGCGGGGTCAGTCATCACTGACAATGTCACACGCGGGGAGTTGGCGGTTGGTAGGGCTCGCCAACGCAATATCAGTGGGTGGCAGCCCCCAAAGAAAAACTAACGAGGCGGTTATATGTGCGGCATCGTTGCAGCAGCAGCCAAGCGTGAGGTATCCGAAATCTTACTGGAGGGCTTAAGGCGGCTTGAATATCGGGGTTACGATTCTGCCGGTATGGCGCTTGTCGATAACGACAAAAACCTTCAGCTCCACAAGGCGCTGGGTCGCGTTGCCGAATTGGAATCGGCTCAGCGACAACAGCCGTTACTGGGTTGTTTGGGTGTCGCGCACACGCGATGGGCTACTCATGGAGAGCCGAGTACCGCCAATGCACACCCCCACACGGCGAGCAACCGGTTTGCTGTCGTTCACAACGGCATCATCGAAAACCACGCTGTCCTGAGAAGCGATTTAGAAGGCCGCGGTATTGCCTTTCTCTCGCAAACCGACACCGAGGTTATCGTCCATCTTATCGATCAGCTGCGACCGAGCTGCAGCGATCTTTTATCCACAGTCCAGCAAGTCGTTAAAAAGCTGGAGGGTGCCTACGCCATTGCTGTCATGGACAGTGACGAGCCTGATACATTGGTTGTAGCCCGCGAGGGCAGCCCCTTGGTTCTCGGCCTTGGCATCGGTGAGATGTTTGCAGGCTCGGATACCCTCGCCCTGAGATCCGTCACCGACACCTTTATCTATCTAGAAGATGGCGATATAGGCTGTCTAAAAGCCGGATCCTACGAGCTGTTCGATTCGACAGGCACTGCCATCGAACGCGAGGTTTCGCAGCTTGAGCCGCCCCAGAAAGATGACTTGCTGGGGAGCTACGATCACTACATGCTCAAAGAGATTCATGAGCAGCCACAGCGACTCAGGGACACTATTACACCCGGGAGGCCGCGATCCGCCTCGGACTTTGGCCCTTCAGCGGCAGAGGTTTTTTCCCGCACCAAAGCCGTGCAGATCATTGCCTGCGGCACTAGCTACCATGCTGGGCTGGTCGCAAAGTACTGGATTGAGGCGTTTGCAAAAATTCCCTGTTCGGTGGAAGTCGCCTCTGAGTTACGTTATCGCGAACCAGTGGTTGTGGATGGGACGCTGATCGTCAGCATTTCTCAAAGCGGCGAGACTGCCGATACCTTGGCGGCCATCAATCATCTCGGCGGACAAGGGCTCGCCCGCCTCGCCGTTTGCAATGTTGATCACTCTGCTATTGTTCGGGCAAGTGAGCTCGTGTTTCTCACTCAAGCTGGCGCCGAGATCGGCGTGGCCTCAACCAAGGCATTCACTACCCAGCTTGCGGCGCTCATGGCGCTGACCGACCAATTGGCGTGTATAACAAACACTAACGACTATCAGGGGATCTTCGCTAGCGCAATGGCATCGTTGCCCGCAGCGGTTACCGCTGTGCTGGCGTTAGAGCCCAAGATTAAGGCCATGGCCAACCATTTTGTTGCCAAACATCACGCGCTATTTCTTGGTCGAGGGGTTTTTTATCCAATAGCGATGGAGGGGGCACTCAAACTCAAGGAGATCTCATACATTCACGCAGAGGCCTATCCAGCCGGGGAGTTAAAGCACGGCCCCCTCGCGCTCGTGGATGCTGATATGCCCGTTGTTGCAGTGGCCCCCAATAACGCCCTGTTGGAAAAGCTTCGATCTAACCTTGAAGAGGTTAGGGCGCGGGGCGGTGAACTGTTTGTGTTTGCTGATGAGGCATCCGGCTTCGAAAGCGGTCCCGGAGTTCATGTACTTGCTATGCCGCACTGCGATGAGCTGGCGGCACCGATTGCCTATACCGTCGCGCTACAACTTCTTTCCTACTATGTCGCGGTAGCTCGAGGAACGGATGTCGATAAACCTCGAAATTTGGCGAAGTCTGTTACGGTGGAGTAAGGTTGGTTTGTTGGGGCTTTAATGTTCACCGGAGAACCGCCCTGGATTGGTTAACATAAAAAAGCGCCCCAAAGGGCGCTTTTTGTTACATAGACTGAGCAAGAGCTTGCCTTTTTTAAAGAAAGCTCCGTTATACCCAAACTATCCACAATGACCTTATTCGCCAGGGTTGGCAGCCTTATACGCCTTAATGGCGGCATTAAACTCCGCTGCCACTTCTTCTTCTTGAGCAACAGAGTCGTTAAAATTACGGTTCGATGCCATGTGATTAGCCCCAGCTTCTTTGTCGCCTTCCTGAAGAGCGGGTTTTAGACCATCCATATACGTCTCGATGCAGGCGCGATAGGTCGACATGCCCGATTGATATGCCTTTACAGCGGTTTGGGCTTCCACCATTTCGTCCATTGAAGCCGAAGACCCGTTTGGAATAACCGGTTTTGCTGGTTCTACACAACTATGTGCGACTGCCATATTGCTGGCAACCAGCGATAGCGCTGCGCTAATAAAAATTGCACGTAACATAATAGACCCCTTAATAAACACACACTTAGTATTGCCGCAGTTGCACGTTGGGTAGATCACTTCGAGCAACCAGGCCCTGCAATAACTCCTCTCCCGAGGATCTGTCCTCAATCCCTACGACCTGAACCCGGTAGTATAAGTTCCCGGAACGGTACTCTACAGCAACTTTTGCATTATACCCCTCTTTCACCAACTCCTGAGCGAGTTCACTGGCAGCATTACTGTTATCAAAGGTGGTGATATAAATAAACCAACCTCCCTGAACTACCGGGGCCTTTTTAGGCTTGGCTGATTCCACCAACGCGGCGTCAATCCCTGTAACTTCAACCGCTGTTGAAAAACTCGAGGGCTCGCTAGTAGCTGGGAGTTTCTCGGTGCTGGCTGAATCGGATGACCAATGTGGAACCTGAACCCCCCTCCGGCTAACCCGCAGTGGGCCGGTCCTATATTGTTTTTCGATCGCTTTAGCGGCCTCCTCGGCTTGTTCGGGAGCCGAAAAACCCACAACCACCACCCGTTCCATCGAACGCCCATCCCTGGTGATTGTAGTTACCGAAACGGTGTAGCCGTCACGTTTGAGCCCGGCAACTAACCGGTCTCTGTTCATACCATCAGCAAACGTCCCAACCGTGATGGTCCAGTGGTCGTCGCTGATTGATGGCTCGTCGATAGCGGCGCTATCAGCTGTTAAAGGCTTGTTTGTTTGGTCTGGGGTCGGAGCCTTATCGATGGATATATTTTCCACCACCTCACCAGTCGGCTCATTTGAAGATATGCCTAATGGCAGTTTATCTTCAGTGTCTTGGTTCAACTCCGCTGTATCTGACAGCTCGTCAACAAGGCCTCCGGGAAGATCTGTGCCAGCTATAGCCTCGTTCGCGGTAGAAGCGCTTTCATCATAGTTGCTGGCTCTTTTAGAGGGCTGGGTCAGGGGGTTGTCCAGGCGCGACGTATCAAGCCTTTTATTAAGAATGGCATTCTCCGCTATCAGCTCGGCGACCTGTTTTCGTGAGTAAACAAGCTCCCCCGACAGCCTTTTTATTTCGGCTTTCAGGCCTTCGAAGTGCGAATAACCAATCACAACGCCACTAACGGTCAAAAAAATGGCGCAGACCCCAAGAGCCAGGGGCCATAATCTGACAGGCGCTTTTGTGGCCACCAATGCATGATCCACCAAGGTCGCTTCAGATGTCTTTTGGCTCTTTGCTATTTCGTCATCAAATACCATGATTTTTATCGCCCGAGCTCGGTGATACCTATTGCCATAACGACTTTCGCGAGAGTCTACATGAAGCGTCAGGTTGTCCTAATTAAAGGTGGAAAAACAGGGTTAAATTTACGGCAGGGGCAAGGTTTTTCAAAGCATTAGCGTATAAAAAACCAATTCCGGTAAACTCTTATGATGGACGTTTCCGATATTCTCACCGATTTAAATGAAGCCCAGCGAGAGGCTGTCGCTGCTGATTCTGGCAACCTCCTCGTGCTGGCGGGGGCGGGGTCGGGTAAGACTCGCGTGCTGGTGCACCGCATTGCCTGGTTGATTCGTGCAGAGGGTGTCTCTCCCCACGCGCTGCTGGCGGTGACCTTTACCAATAAAGCGGCCCGGGAGATGCGGGGGCGCATCGAGCAGATGTTGGGTATTTCCACGATGGGCATGTGGGTAGGCACATTCCATGGCCTGGCTCACCGATTGCTTAAGCAGCACTGGCAAGAGGCTCGGCTCCCCCAAGGGTTTCAGATTTTGGACAGCGATGACCAGCTTCGTCTCGTGAAGCGAGTATGCCGCGATCTGGATCTTGACGAGGCGCGCTGGCCGCCCAAGCAGGCTCAGTGGTACATCAATGCGCAAAAGGATGAGGGGCTGCGGGCAGCGCACGTCGAGCCGCCGTATGGGGACTTGCATGCCAAAACCCTGCATCGCATTTACTCGGCCTATGAAGAGGTGTGCGAACGAGGTGGCCTTGTTGATTTTGCCGAACTCTTGCTGCGGGCGCACGAGCTCTGGCTAAAAAGTCCCCAGACGTTGGAACATTACCAGCGCCGTTTCCGCACTATTTTGGTCGACGAGTTTCAGGATACCAACACCATCCAGTACGCCTGGCTGAGGGTGCTTGCGGGGGCATCGGTACCGGTTGTGGCGGTCGGAGATGATGACCAATCGATCTATGGCTGGCGGGGCGCGCGCATCGAAAACATTCAGCGCTTCAGCGAGGATTTCGCTCAAACCCAAACCCTGCGCCTTGAGCAAAATTACCGCTCAACCCAAACGATTCTCAGCGCCGCTAACGGCCTGATCGCCCACAACTTTGGCCGTCTCGGAAAGGAGTTATGGACCGCGGGAGATCAAGGCGAGCCAATCAGTCTCTACGCGGGGTTTAATGAGCAAGATGAAGCGCGGTTTATTGTAGAGCGAGTCGAGGGGTGGATTGAGGGGGGTAACCAACGCCAGAGCATCGCTATTTTGTACCGGTCGAACGCCCAATCGCGGGTTTTGGAGGAGGCGCTAATCAGAAGCCAGATCCCCTACCGCATTTATGGAGGCCAGCGCTTTTACGAACGCCTTGAAATTCGAAATGCCCTTGCCTATCTGCGCCTGTTGATAGCCCGCCACGATGATCCTGCTCTGGAGCGGATTCTCAATGTTCCGCCGCGTGGGATAGGCACAAAAACCGTGGACGGGCTCCGCGAAGTGGCGCGCCAGCGACAACTTCCTCTTTGGCAAGCGATAGAGGTTGCTCAGCAAGAGAAGCTTTTCCCGGCGCGAGCGCTCTCGGCACTGGGGGGATTTCAAACACTTATCAATGAAATGGACTCGATAACAGTTGAGCTCCCTCTTTATGAGCTGGCTGAGCATGTGATCCAACAGGCGGGGCTCATTGAGTACCATCGGGCCGAAAAGGGAGAGCGAGGGCAGGCCCGGGTAGAGAACCTGGAAGAATTGGTGTCAGCGGCAAAGTCCTTCGTTGCTGAAGAGAGTGAGCTGAGCCCACTCCAACAGTTCCTCGACAGCGCCGCTCTGGATGCCGGTGACGCGCAGGCTGACCCTCACGAGGACAGCGTGCAACTCATGACTCTGCACTCTGCAAAAGGGCTGGAGTTCCCCTTGGTGTTCTTGGCTGGCATGGAGGAAAATCTTTTCCCGCATCGAATGTCCCTGGACGAACCTGGCCGGCTGGAGGAAGAGCGACGACTTTGTTACGTGGGGATCACCCGCGCTATGCAGAAACTCATCATGACCTACGCAGAGAGCCGCCGGCTTCATGGGACGGAAAATTACAACACCCCCTCCCGTTTTGTGCGAGAAATCCCTTCAGAGCTAGTCAACGAGGTTAGGCTAAGCTCATCTGTGGCCCGGCCCATATCCTCGCTATCGTCTTCTCAAGCCTCGGCTTCGATTGAGGCGGGGGTTCAATTGGGGCAGCGCGTGTTACACCAGGTTTTTGGTGAGGGGGTTGTCGTGAATTTCGAGGGTCGTGGTGGCAACGCTCGGGTCGAGGTGAGCTTTGGTGCTGGCTCAAAGTGGCTTGTGCTCCAATACGCGAATCTGCAGGTGTTGTAAGGTTAGGCTAGTCGATATTTCGACTGGGCCCTCCGCTGGAGACAGAAAATGTTTGAACGCCGTTATTTACCTGTTGTCGTAGTGGTCCTTGTGGCGCTGCTTGTCACGGTTGTTTCCTTATGGGCCGTCGATAGAGCCAACACCAAGAGCCCACTAAACGCATCCGGCGAGGATTTATCCTCGGCTAGCTACCAATGGAAACTGGTGACCACCTGGCCTAAAAACCTGCCTGGCCTCGGAGCGGCGCCTGAAAATTTTGCCCGCTACGTTAATGAAATGAGCGCCGGGCGTTTAACCATTCGCGTGTACGGCGCCGGTGAAATCGTTCCGGCATTTGAAGTTTTCGATGCGGTGTCACAGGGGGTGGCCGAAATGGGTCACGGTGCGGCGTATTACTGGAAGGGGAAGATACCCGCTGCCGTCTTTTATACAGCGGTCCCTTTCGGCATGACTGCGCAGGAAATGAATGGCTGGCTGCATTACGGTGATGGCCTCGCATTATGGCGCGAACTCTACGCCCCCTTTGGCGTAACGCCTTTTGCCGGCGGCAGTACCGGCGTTCAAATGGCGGGATGGTTTAACCGAGAGCTGCGTAGTGCTGCTGACCTTAAGGGCTTGAAAATGCGTATTCCCGGTTTGGCGGGCGAGGTCTTTGACGCTGCCGGCGGAACAGCGGTGAGGATAGCGGGCGGCGAAATCTATACCTCGATGCAAACCGGTGTAATCGACGCGGTGGAATGGGTCGGTCCTTACAATGATCGAACCCTGGGGCTTAATGAAGTCGCGGAATACTATTACTACCCAGGGTGGCATGAACCCGGCGCAATGCTTGAATTTACGGTTAATACACAGGCATTTGAAGCACTCCCCGAGGATCTTCAGGCGATTGTGGAATACGCAGCTCGGGCGGCAAACCAAAATATGCTTGATGAATTCACTGCGCGTAACAATGAATCTCTTCAGACACTCTTAGCCGGCGGTAGCAAGTTGCGCGTTCTCCCGGACGATGTTTTGCAGCTGCTGTATGACAAATCATTATTAGCGCTTGAGTCACTCATTGAAAGTGACCCTATGGCACAAAAAATTGCTGACTCCTACGAAGTCTTCGCGCAGGACGTAAGGGCTTATCACGAGATTTCGGAGCGGGCCTTTCTGAACGCAAGAGACAAGGTGCTCCCCCCAGTAAATTTCACTGAGCAATAATACGGGTTCGCTTTTCGTTGTCGATCGCGACGTAGATAAACGTGCCTTCAGTAACCTTCAGGGGCTCACCGTCGTGCTTGGAGTTGATCCACACCTCAACCACCACGCGAACAGAACTGCGGCCGATCTCAACCACGTCACAGTAACAACTTACTACCGCGCCAACGTGCACAGGTGTAAGAAACGACATGCCTTCGACAGCGACAGTAGCAACCCGTCCACCCGCAACCTCACAGGCCGTGACGTACCCGGCTAAATCCATCTGCGACATTAACCAGCCTCCAAAAATATCACCGTGCGGATTGGTGTCGCAGGGCATAGCCACAGCCTGCAAACTTAAATCCCCCTGAGGAGCTGGGTTGGCATCGATCTCGTTCATGCGGTGAGGCCTCCAGTTAGCGCCTAGTTTAATTGATTAATGGCGATGTCCGGTGGGCAGTGTACCTGCACTGTTAGTCTCGTGATATCACAAAAACCTTAAGTCAGTTGAGCTGGCTTGGCAGCCAAGAGACGAGCTCCGGGAAAAACCACATGGTCACCAGCAAACCCAGCTGAAGAAGCACGAAGGGGATTACTCCGCGGTAAAGCGCACCCGTGCTGACCTCGTCGGAAGCGACGCCCCGGAGGTAAAACAGAGCGAAGCCAAAGGGGGGCGTAAGAAACGACGTTTGCAGATTCACGGCGATCATAATGCCCAGCCAAACGGGGTCGAAACCCATTGCCAATAAGATGGGCCCGACAATAGGCACCACAACAAACGTGATTTCAATGAAATCGAGAATAAAGCCAAGCAAAAAGATAGTGACCATGACCAATAGGAGCGCCGCAGCTGGGCCGCCTTCCATGGTGTGGAAAAACTCCTGCACCATTTCTTCACCCCCAAACCCCCTAAAAACTAATGAGAAGACGGAGGCGCCAATTAGGATAAGAAAAATCATGCTGGTGACTTGGAGGGTGCTTTGGCCAATTTCTTGCAGGCGTTGCCACGACATCTCGTTGCGTAAAAAAGCCAGGGCCAACGCACCTATCGCCCCCACGCCAGACGCCTCGGTAGGCGTGGCCGCGCCGATCAAAATTGACCCAAGTACCAAAATGATCAAGCCGAGGGGTGGTAACAGGACCTTGGCTACTTGCACAACAGAAACCCTGGAGGTCTTTATCGGCGGCGCGTGTTTTGGCGCGATCCAGCCGGTCGTGGCAATCCACAAGACGTAGCAAGCGACCAAAATGACTCCCGGACCCAGCGCTCCGATGAATAGGTCTCCTACCGACACGGTCGCGGTGTTAAGCACTCCCATCTCTAGTTGGGCGCGCTGATAAGCGCTGGAGATGATATCCCCGAGCAAGACCAGCGCAATGGATGGCGGGATGATCTGCCCTAGGGTGCCGGTGGCACAGATCGTACCTGCCGCAAGGCTTGGGCTGTATCCGGCTCGAAGCATGGTCGGCAGCGAAAGCAGCCCCATCGTAACGACGGTGGCACCGACAATACCTGTGCTGGCGGCAAGAAGGGCGCCCACGAGTACAACGGAAATACCGAGCCCCCCCGGGCGCTGACCAAAAAGTTGAGCCAAATTGTTAAGCAAATCCTCGGCGATTCGGGCGCGCTCGAGAATATTTCCCATCAAAATAAACAAGGGAACAGCGACCAGGGTTTCGTTTGTCATGGTGCCAAACAGACGGGCCGGTAAGGCCACCAGATAACTTGGGTCAAACGCTCCAGCAAGGGTGCCCAAGGCGGCGAAAACCAAACTAACCCCGGCGAGAGTCAGCGCTACCGGAAACCCCAGCATTAAAACCACACAGACAGCAGCAAATAGAGCGAGAGCGAATTCACCCTGCATAAGCGCTCTCATCGATCAAAATTTGAAGCGCTTTTAAGATTTCCGAGCAGGCCTGTAGAAATAGCAGCCCCGCCATGGTTGGAATAAGGCTTTTTAAAAGAAACACTGCGGGAATGCCACCGGGCTCGGGTGATACCTCCGCGATGGACCAGGATTCTGCTACATAGCCCCAGCAGGTGATGCCTATCAGCACGCATAATGGCAGCGTGAACACGGTATGACCCAGCGCATTCACCCAGGCTTTTTGACGGCTGGAGAACTGGCGGTAAAAAATGTCGACCCGTACATGGCCGTCAGCCGCAAGAGTCCATGAGGCTCCCAGCAGGAATAGCGCGCTGTGCAGGTACAGAACCCCCTCTTGAGCCGCTATTGCACCAATCCCCCAGCCGTAGCGCAGCGACACCACTGCAACCGTCAGAATAGCCATTGCCAAGGGAAACCAAGTGATAGCCGGCAGTAGCAGTTTGGATGCATTGTCCAGAATGCGACTAACAAGTAGCAGGTGGGGCGGGGTGTTGTCCATTACGGGGGTCCTTTGAGCCGCTGGACAGGTTATCATTGTTGCTATCAAAAATTCAGGGAGATTAGGCTGTGTTAACTGTTATTTCGCCTGCGAAGACGCTCGATTACGAGACGCCGGCTACCACACGACAGGCAACCCAACCCGCGTTTTTGTCTCGAGCCAGCGAGCTGGTTGAGGACGCCCGCCGCCTTACCCCCGGCGATATTCAAAGCTTAATGGGCGTCAGCGAGAGTATTGCCAATCTAAACCATGAGCGGTTTATGAATTGGCACCCCGAATTCACGCCTCAAAATGCTAAGCAGGCATTGCTGGCTTTCAAAGGCGATGTCTATACCGGGTTGGCCGCGGAGACGCTGGACGCAAAAGGGCTTAAATTTGCGCAAAAACATTTGCGCATTTTGTCTGGCCTCTATGGCCTGCTGCGCCCGCTCGACCTAATGCAACCCTATCGCCTCGAAATGGGGCTTCGATTTAACAACCGAGTGGGTAAAAATTTGTATGAATTTTGGGGTAACGACATCTCGGATGCGGTTCAGGCTGACCTTAAAAAAAGCGGCAGCCCTTTGCTGATTAATTTGGCGTCAAACGAGTACTTCAAATCGGTAAATGCTAAGACCCTGGACGCGGAAATCATCACCCCGGTATTCAAGGATCTGAAGCAGGGGAAGTATAAGGTGATCAGCTTTTTTGCAAAAAAAGCACGGGGCTTGATGGCTCGCTTTATTATTGATCATCAGCTTAACGATCCCGAGGGTTTAAAGGAATTTGATGCCGAGGGTTATTACTTCAGCAAGACCTTGTCGACCGCTAGCGAGCTTGTCTTTTTACGGGACAAGCCCCCGGGCGCTTAAAGGATTATTCGCCCGCCATATTTTTGAATGGAAGCAGTGAACTCGCCTCTTGTTGATAGGCGCGGACTTGATCTTTTTCACGACGGCAAAAAGCGGCAATAGGCTCCCGAAAACCCGGCTCTGCCACCCAGTGCAGGGATCGGGTCAGCGTCGGTTCGAAACCTCGCTGAATTTTATGTTCACCTTGAGCCCCGGGGTCAAAGCGCTGTAACCCCCTCTGTATGCAGTACTCAATACCCCTGTAATAGCAGGCTTCGAAGTGGAGGTTGTCGTATTCCCGCAAACACCCCCAGTAACGGCCAAACAGGGTGTGTGACGACTCAAAGTAAAGTGCCGCCGCTACCGGCAATCCTGCTTCATCCTCGGCAATCACCATGACAGGGATGTCCCCTAAGGTTGGGCAGACCTCTAAAAAAAATGCCTTTGTCAGATAACCGCCATGGCCACTGCGTTTGGCGTAGGTGGTTTGGTAGCAGTGATGAAAAAACTGCCAGTGTGCACTGGTGATGGCATCGCCACGAAAGGTGCACAGGGATAACCCTTGTTGCGCAATACTCGCGCGCTCTTTGCGAAGATTCTTTCTTTTTCTACTGCTGAAGGTTTGTAAAAAGTCTTCAAAGTCGCGATAGCCACGATTCATCCAATGAAACTGGCAGGTCACTCGTTCAACAAAATCGTCCCCAGGCAGCTCTTCTTGCGCTGGGTAGTTGTCGGCAAAAAGAATATGCCAGCCGGTAATCCCTTTTTCTTCACACAGCGCCATAACAGCGCGTGAAAATTCACCCAGCGCGTCAGATCGATTTGGGTCGGTCCATAGTCGCGGGCCTGTGGCCGGGGTAAAAGGCGCAGCGGAAACCAGCTTCGGATAGTACTCAAGCCCTTGCCGATGCCAAGCGTCTGCCCAAGCCCAATCAAAGACGTACTCTCCATAGGAATGCTCTTTTAAAAACCCTGGAGCGGCGCCAATGGCAATATCTCCCTCTCGGAGGACTAAATGAAAAGGCGCCCACCCACTTTTTACGGTGGTGCAGTCAGAGGTCTCAAGGCCCAGCAGAAAGTCATAGCCAAGGAATGGATAGTCGCTACCAAACCAGCGATCCCACTCATATCGTGGAATGTCACCAATGCTTCCGTATACAAAGAGCTCCATCGTGAGTGTCGGCAGGTAATCGCAGTAAAAAGAAGGTATACGGGTTAGCGGGCAAACTGTCCCACTATTCCCAAAAGCACGATGAGACCAATCCATTTGCTTTGATTGAAGGCTTTAAAGCACCCTTCTCTATCGCGATGTCTGATAAGCCACTGATGCCAGAGAAATAGCGTGCCGACCGCTGCGATACTGATGAAGTAAGGCAGTCCAAGCTGGAAACTAACCCCCGCCATCACGAAGCACTCAAGAGAAACCAATTGCATAAAGCCAATCAAACGCCGGTCCAGCTGACCAAACAGGATCGCGGTCGACTTGACGCCGACAGCAAGGTCGTCATTTCTGTCCACCATGGCGTATTGGGTGTCATAAACAACAGTCCACAATAAATTGGCTGCGAATAACCACCATAGCCCCTGGGGTAATGTGTTGGTGACAGCGGCAAAAGCCATGGGGATTGACCATGAAAACGCCGCTCCGAGAACAAATTGTGGCAAGTGGGTCCAGCGCTTCATAAAGGGATAGATCATGGCGAGGCCGGCACCAACAAAAGACAGCAGCACTGTGAAAGGGTTGGTCATAAGAACTAACAGCAAGGCGAGGAACAAGAGTATTCCCAGCAGAACACGCGCTTCATTGGCGGTGACGGCGCCGGTGATGAGTGGTCGGGTCCGGGTTCGCTCTACGTGACCGTCGAGGTCTTGATCTGCGAGGTCGTTGACAACGCAGCCAGCGGATCGCATGACCACAACCCCTAAGGAGAAAATGATAAGCAGCGTAGTCTCTGGCCAACCGTTGCTGGCGATAACTAGTGCCCATGCGGTGGGCGCTGCAAGTAACCAGGTCCCGATGGGCTTGTGAAAGCGCATAAGCTCCCACAACCCCTGCCATTTGGCTACGGGGGGCGTTTGGATTGTGGGTTTTTGCAGATCAGTACTCATGCCGCGTTACAGTCTGTCAGTGATTAATGTCCAAGTGTACCTTCTTCACACCCGCGCGAAAGCTTGTCTTTCCCCGGTCCACCGGGTGATCAGCAGCTCACAAAGATGAGGGTGTTGTGCCAGTAGCACCTGAGCGAGGGATTGAACCTCATCCAGTAAATGTTCGTGCTCCGGTAGCTGGGCGACACGAAATGTAGCCGCCCCGGTTTGGCGGGTCCCCAAAAGCTCCCCTGCACCACGGAGTCGGAGATCTTCCTCAGCGATGAAGAACCCGTCGTTGCTTTCCCGAAGTACGTTAAGGCGCTGTTTTCCTATGAGGCTAAGCGGCTGCTGGTAAAGCAATAGGCAAAAGCTATCAGTCGAACCCCTACCCACACGTCCTCGTAACTGATGCAGCTGTGCCAATCCCAGCCGCTCGGGGTTTTCAATAATCATCAGACTGGCGTTGGGCACATCGACGCCGACCTCAATAACCGTGGTTGCAACGAGCAGGGACAAGTCGCCGGAGGCAAAGCGGGCCATAACGCGCTCTTTCTCCTGGGGCGTTTGGCGGCCGTGAATAAGCCCGACGGCTATCTTGGGCAGATGGCTTTTTAACAGCTCAGCCGTGGCCTCTGCTGCCTGCGCGTTGAGGGTATCGGACTCTTCGATCAAGGTGCAGACCCAATAGGCTTGGCGACCCGCCGCACATGCCGCGCCGACTCTTGCGATCACTTCCGCTCGGCGATCGCTATCGACCAGCGTGGTGGTAACGGGGGTTCTGCCCGGGGGGAGTTCGTCGATGATGGAGCTGTCCAAATCGGCGTAGGCCACCATCGATAACGTTCTCGGAATGGGCGTTGCTGTCAGCACCAGCTGGTGTGGATAACCGGCACCAGAGGCCTTCTCTGTCAACGCGAGTCGCTGGTGGACACCAAACCGATGCTGCTCATCGATGATAACCAGCGCGAGAGCATTAAAACTAACACCTTCCTGAAAAAGGGCATGGGTGCCTACGATCAGTGTGGCATCACCCTCAGCAATGGCTTGCAGGGTTTCTTTTCTCGCCTGACCTCGGACTTTGCCGCTCAACCACGCGATAGTGACCCCGAGGGGTTCAAGCCAGGCGCTGAACGTTCTCAAGTGCTGTTCTGCCAAAAGCTCAGTCGGGGCCATCAACACCGCCTGATACCCCGCTGCTATAGCCGAAAGCGCTGAGACTGCCGCCACGAGGGTTTTGCCCGATCCGACGTCTCCCTGAACAAGGCGAAGCATTGGGGCGTGGCTCGACAGGTCGGCCATTATCTCCCCGATTACCCGCTCTTGAGCCCCGGTAGGTTGAAACGGCAGAGTGTCCAAGAACGTCTTACACAGCTCGGGGTATGGGGTGATTTTGGGCGCTTCAAAGGCGCGCTCTTTGGCACGAAGAGCTTGCAGTGAAAGATGGTGTGCCACCAGCTCCTCCAATGAAAGCCTCAGTTGCGCGGGGTGCTGCCAGTCTTTGATCAGCTCAACGGGCGCGTCTGGCGGCGGTCTATGGAGGTAGTGAATGGCGTCACTGAGACTTAAGGAAGCGGGGTACACGGGTGCAAGGAGGTCGACAGGAGGATGCTTTATCAGCCGCTCAAGTGCCTGGTCGGTCAGTTTACGCCAAATCGCCTGGCCCAAGCCCTCAGCGGTTGGGTAGATCGGGGTCAGTGCCTTTTCCAGAAAGCCGGCCGTTACACCCAACCGGTATTCCGGATGGATCATTTCTCCGCCGTGCCGGCTCGACCGGGCTTGGCCAAAGAGCGATATCGGAGCCCCTGGCTTGAACTGGTTGACCTGTGCTCGCCGAAAATGAAAAAACCTCAGGGTTAGGAGACCCGAGGCATCGGCAACCTTGACTACCAGGGATGGGCGTCGCCCCGGCACGACGCTTGCCATGCGAACCTCCGCCTGCACAACGGCATCCAAACCTTCCTTCAGTCCTGCGATGGGTGTGACACGGGTTCTGTCTTGATAGCGCAGGGGGAAATGAAAAAGCAGATCCTCCACAGAGCTTATTCCGAGCGCGATAAGTCGCTCAGACAGCTTGGGTCCAACACCCTTAAGAATCGAAATAGGGGTAGGCTTGCCTAGGCTGACGTCGTCATTCATTCACTTTTCGCGCAAGCTGAGACACTGGCATACTGTCCCACACTTTTGGGCTAAGAGTAATGGCCGTGACAAACCCACATCTTCTTATTGTCGGCTGCGGCGACATTGGTACGCGTGTAGGGTGTGGCCTCTCTGCACACGGATGGCACATTAGTGCCCTGCGCAGACGGCCCGAAAAATTGCCCGATATGTTTCAGGCTTTCGCCGGCGATTACACCACCGGCGAAGGTTTGGTTTCGCTCGCCAAGGTAAAGCCGGACTATCTATTGTTTACACCAACACCTGCATCACGGGATGCACAGGGTTATCGGCGGGGTTTTTCCGGTGCGATGGGCTTAATCGCCGAGACTGCCGCCGCTGAATCTCTCAGGGGCGGTGTGCTCGTGTCATCAACGCGTGTGTATGCTGAAACCTCTGGCAACTGGGTAGACGAAACATCGGCCTTGGCCACCAATGACCCCTTTGCCAGTGCGATTATCGAGGCGGAAAAAATCTTTTTAGCCCAGATTTCTGGGGCTACAGTATTTCGAGCGAGCGGGCTCTACGATGGCTCTCCGCAGGGTCATCTGGCGTCTCGCATAGCCCAGGGCGTGTTTAGCCAAACGGGAGCCCGCTACAGCAACCGGATCCATCGAGATGACCTTGCTACGGCGATAGAGTTTGCTTTTTTGCAGGCGGAGGCCAACAACCCCTTGGACGGAATTTTCGTAGCAAGCGACGATTTACCGGCCCCGATGAGTGATGTAGAGCGCTGGCTTGCTGAGCAGATCGGGGTTCCCTATGCTCCAGGCGCTGCAGCAAGCGGCGGTGGTGAGAGGGGTAATCGACGCTGCGACAACAGCCGGTTGAAAGCGGCGGGATTCACTTTTCGCTATCCGGATTATCGGGCTGGCTACGGCGGGCTGAAGGCCTAAAGGTCGAGCCAGGGTTTCCCTACGATCCGCTTTAGCTTGCGGCTAGATGCAGAGGATAGCCTCTATCTCTATCCCAACGCCCTTCGGCAAGGCCGCCACCTGAACACAGGCTCTGGCGGGATAAGGCTCGTCGAAAAAGCTGGCCATGATGGTGTTTACTGCACCAAAATTATCGAGGTCGGTCATGGAGATATTGATCTTCACGGCATCGTTAAGAGATCCCCCTGCCGCCTTTGCAATCGCCGCAAGATTTTGAAAGACGCGGGTGGCTTCTGCCTCGATTCCTCCAGATACCAGTTCCATTGTCTCTGGATCAAGCGGTATCTGCCCCGAAATCCAAACAGTGTTCCCTACCTTGATTGCTTGTGAGTAGGGGCCGATAGCCGCAGGGGCGGCATCGGTAGAAATGATAGCTCGATTGGACAACTCACTCTCCTCAAGATGTCAGTGGTGTAACGGTCATCGCCTCGCGGTGCGGACTACTCGGCGAACACCCTCAACGGTCCTCAACCGTTTCATAATTCTGGCTAGATGAATTCGGCTATTCACCTGAAGCTCAATATCGACATAGGTGTACTGAATGTCTTTGTCCTGCGTTGAGATGCGATCGATGTTCATGCCGATGGCATTGAGCCGTGTTGCCACCACCGCGATGAGGCCCCGCGTGTTGACGGCCTCTAGCCGCATGCCAACCGGGAAGGTGCCCTGAACCTCATCATCCCATCGCAGCGTCATCATTCGCTCTGGCTGATCATGCATTTCCATCAGGTTGGCACAATTTTCTCGGTGAACTACCAGCCCTTTTTCGGCGCTCAGATAACCGCCAATGGGGTCCCCGGGGAGCGGGCAGCAGCACTTGGCGTAGGTTACGACAAAGCCTTCTGTTCCACGAATAGCGACGGCCTCTATGTCCGATGGATCGACAGGCCCCGCATTCGCACCGGCGAGGCGGCTAGCGATAATGTTGGGGAGCAAATTGCCAAGGGCAATATCCACGAACAGGCTTTCCTGATCAGGCTTGCCAAACTTGGTAAGTGTTTCGGACATCAACTCGCTATCGATTCCGTCAAGGCGAACGTTGTAGGGGATCAGCGCTTTGTTGAGCAGATTGTGCCCCAACTCAATAGAGTCCTCTCGCCGCTGGTCTTTGAGAAAGTGTCGAATATGGGTTCTAGCTCTTGCCGTTACTACATAGTTAAACCAGTCGGGGTTGGGGCGCCCGCTAGGTGAAGTGACAATCTCTATGGTTTGGCCACTTTCCAAAGGCTCCGATAATGGTGCAAGGCGCCGGTCAATTCGGCAGGCAACACAGCGATTTCCTATGTCCGTGTGAATCGCATAAGCCGCGTCGATAGCCGTGGCGCCCCGGGGCAATTCCATGATGTCGCCCTTAGGCGTAAAGACATAAACTTCATCTGGGAACAGGTCCATTTTCACGCTTTCAATAAATTCAAGCGGATTGCCTGCGCGTTGCTGCATTTCGAGCAAGCCCTGAACCCACTCCCGAGCCCGGGTGTGTGACGCGCTGGTTGAACCTCCACTGGACTTGTAAAGCCAGTGCGCGGCGATTCCGTTGTTGGCCATATCCTCCATTTCGTGGGTTCGAATCTGTATTTCGATTGGAACGCCGTGCATGCCTTTTAGCACGGTATGCAGAGACTGATAACCGTTGGCCTTGGGGATAGCGATGTAGTCCGTGAACTCTTTGGGGACGGGTTTGTAGAGACTGTGAACAGCCCCCAAGGTGCGGTAACAGGCGTCAACTGAGTCGACGATGATTCTGAACGCGAAAATATCCATAATTTCAGAAAAGGACTTTCGCTTCGCCCGCATCTTTGAATAGATGCTGTAGAGGTGCTTTTCCCGGCCCTGCACTTCGACTCGGAGCCCCTCTTTTACCAGCAGAGATTCGATCTGCTCTTTTATTTGTTCGACTAGCGCTTTTCGGTTACCCCGTGACTTTTGTATAGCAGCCTGAATGCGCCGCGCTCGCATAGGGTAGAGCGCTTTGAAGCCGAGATCCTCAAATTCCATTCGCACGTTGTTCATGCCCAGGCGCATTGCTATTGGGGCATAGATCTCGAGAGTCTCCAGCGCAATCCGGCGCATTTTGTCTCGATTGAGGACGCCCAGCGTGCGCATATTATGTAGCCGATCGGCGAGCTTTACCAAAATGACGCGAATATCCCGGGCCATGGCAAGCGCCATTTTTTGAAAGTTTTCGGCCTGCTTGAGTTCGACGCTATCGAACTCAATGTGAGTCAGCTTGCTCACCCCGTCTACCAGTTCCGCGACATCCGAACCAAATTGGGCGCCAATGTCATCTTTGGTGACACCCGTATCCTCAATGGTGTCATGTAGAAGTGCTGCCATCAGGCTTTGATGGTCCATGTGCATTTCTGCCAGCACGCCAGCAACTGCCAGAGGGTGCGTAACGTATGGCTCACCGCTGCGTCTCACCTGGCCATAATGCGCCTGCTCTGCAAAAAAATATGCGCGCTTTACCTGCACCACTTGATCGGGTGTCAGATATTTCTGGAGTTTTTTTTCAAACAGCGCCAGCGCGCTGTCTGGAGGGACTGTGCTTTGAGATTGGTTTTCTGCTGGGCTGCGCAGCAGGAGCCGCGCGGTGACATCTGTGAGCGAGCCGCTGAGAACCTGTAAGGTGCTGGTGACCACAGCGCTCGCTCGGGGGCTTTAATAAAGCGGAGTTTCGAAGCTCGCTGCTAACTCCTCTTCAGCTTCGATTTCTGTTTCGCGAGCCATCAGCTCGGGGGTTACCATTCCTTCGGCTATCTCTCGGAGAGCGATCACTGTGGGCTTGTCGCTCTCTTCGTCGACCATGGGGTCTTTGCCCTGAATGGCAATTTGGCGTGCGCGCTTGGAAGCGAGCATGACCAGCTCAAATCGGTTGTCTACATTGTCGAGGCAGTCTTCAACGGTTACTCGTGCCATGGTGGTATCTCTTTCAGTGTTGCGTTCAGTGTTGCGCAGCGCGTGGTTGGTAACGGTATTCCCGAGCTTACGCCGAGCCGTGTAGTGTAACGCATATCCCCCGGGAAGGGGTGATGTGAAAAATGCCTAGCCTGAACCTATTTCGGACAGGGTGTCAGCGAGACGGTTTGCCTGGCAATCACGGCGTAAATGCTGGCTTCGAATAATACTTTCGAGATCGAAAAGAGCGCGGTCAAAGTCGTCATTGAGCACAATAAAGTCGGCATCACGCCAGTGCGCGAGCTCGCTTTTAGCGTCTGCCATTCGGCGCTCAATGGTGTTGCTGTCGTCCTGACCGCGTCCCGTCAGACGTTCGCGCAGCGACTCCAGCGATGGCGGTACGATAAAGATCGCGCAGCTGTCAGGCACGGCTAGTTTGACTTGTTGCGCCCCCTGCCAATCGATTTCCAGAATCACATCGAGCCCCTGCTGTAGCCGAGATTCCACCTCAGCGCGGCCAGTGCCGTAGAGATTTCCAAAGACTTCAGCCCACTCGAAAAACTGCCCGCTCGCCACCGAGCGTTCAAAGGTTGGCCGGTCCACAAAGTGATAGTTTACGCCGTTTTCCTCCCCCGGCCGCTGGGGACGGGTTGTGTGCGAAACCGCCACGACCAAGTCCTGACGCCGCTCAATCAGCGCCCGGACCAGCGAGGTCTTTCCGGCGCCGCTTGGCGCGGACACGGTGTATAAATTACCCATGGTCGTTTCTGGCACGATAAGAGGCCGCCTCACTCTATTCAATATTTTGGATTTGCTCTCGCATTTGCTCGATAAGCACCTTGAATTCTACCGCGGTTTCAGTGGTCGACAATGCGGTGGCTTTGGAGGACAGGGTGTTCGCCTCTCGATTGAGTTCTTGCATTAAAAAGTCAAGCCGTCTGCCGCAGGGTGCACTGCCCTGTAGCGCCTTTCCAATAGCGTTCAGATGGGCGTCAAGTCGATCAAGCTCTTCTTCTACGTCGGATTTTTGAGCGCTGTAGACGAGTTCTTCTTCCAGCCTCTTGGCGTCGGGTTCAACGTCTATTTGGGCCAGTCGATGCAGAATCCGTTGCTGCTGTTGCTCGCGCAGAATAGGCAGGTTGGCTTTTAGCCGGTCGAGCAATTCCCGCATCGTTGCAACCCGTTCAAGCACAACGGCTTCAAGCGCCGCACCCTCCTCACGGCGACTGATAACGAGCTGTGACAAGGCCTGATCGAGCGCCTTTGCGACGGACTGACCCAACGCTTCCTCGTCGATTACCGCGCTCGACAACACGCCGGGTGCGGCCAGTATTGACAGCTGGTCAGGAGCGGTGGCGTCGGGAAATACACGCGCGACTTGATCGAGCATTTTGTGCAGCCTAGATAATCCCTCGCTATCTATCTCTGACAAACGATTGTCGGTTTGGTCATCCAGTTTTATGTGGAGCTCCACTTTACCGCGGTGGATCTGCTCGCCAATTTTGCGCCGCCAGGGCTGTTCGAAAGCCCGCAGTGACTCAGGGCAGCGAATGTGCAAGTCAAGAAAGCGGCTATTTACAGAGCGCAACTCAATTGTGATAGTCATCTCACCTGTTGTTACACTACGGCGGGCAAAGCCCGTCATGCTTTGTGTCACAGTAACCTCTTGTCTATATCAGTGACCCGAAGTCGAAAATAGAAACTGGGGTAGTCTACCAGTATGAAAGCCGCAGGGACGCGTCCAGCCCAGCGCGGCCCAGGAAGGAGTGTGTTGGATGTCTCAGTTTGACAAAAGGCCCAGTGGTCGCGAGTTTGATGAGCTTCGCGCGCTTGAGTTCACACGCCAGTTCACCTGTCATGCCGAGGGCTCGGTGTTGGTGTCATTCGGGCGGACCCAGGTTATTTGCACGGCGAGCATTAGCCCGGGGGTGCCAGGGTTTTTGCGTGGTAAGGGGCAGGGGTGGCTCACAGCGGAATACGGCATGCTGCCACGCTCAACAGGCTCACGTATGGATAGGGAGGCCGCCCGGGGCAAACAGTCGGGCCGCACGGTAGAGATACAGCGCTTGATTGGCCGTTCACTTCGAGCGGCCATAGATTTGAGTGCTCTTGGGGAAAATACCCTCCAAATAGACTGTGATGTTATTCAGGCAGACGGGGGTACGCGGACAGCATCCATCTCCGGTGCCTGTGTTGCCGTCGTCGATGCTATCAATGGCCTGCAGCGAGAAAAGAAACTCACGACAGACCCGCTGCGTCACTTGGTTGCGGCGGTGTCGGTCGGTATCTGGCGCGGCCAGCCAGTGGTTGATTTGGACTATGCGGAGGACTCGACCGCGGATAGTGACGTCAATGTGGTCATGGCGGAGGGCGGCGGCCTGATTGAGGTACAGGGTACCGCGGAGGGAGCAACCTTCGACCGCGGTGCGCTTTCTGAAATGCTTGATCTGGCGGAAAAAGCCGGCGCTGAAATTGTTGCTGCGCAACGCTCGGCGCTCGCGCAGTAACTACAAATCGACGTCGTAATCGATGATCACGGGAGCGTGATCCGAGAATGCATCAGCGGTGTAAATCGATGCACCATCAACCCGATTGCACAGCGCTATTGATACAACCTGTGTGTCGGTTCGCAACGCACCGGCATCGTCACCCTCGGGCCACCAGCTGAATTCATCTGCGTCTGAATTGATCGACCGAAAGGCGTCGCAGTAACCCGTTTTATACAGCGTGTTCAGCCAATCTTGCTCAATGGCGCTAAAGCCCGGTATGTCCATGCGGTTACCGGCTTCCTCAACGTCTATGGATTTGCAGGCGAGCTCCCAGCCACCGCAAAGAATGAAATCTCGCCGCTTATTTTTGACTTTCTGTAAGTGTCCGCCGAGCAGGTCCATAAATTTGAGCTTGGTATTCATTGCCTGGTCACTGGCGACACCGGAGGGCATTAATAGCGAGCCAACGCTGAGGTTCTGAAAATCTGCCTGAATGTATAGGCCCTTATCATCAAAATCGACAAAGCCTAGGCCGGTCATAATGGCTTTGGGAAGGGTTTTACAATAGATGGCGACGCCGTTGATGCGATGGTCGGCAAAATTGTCTAAAAAATAAGCGTTATATTCACGCGGGAAAAAGCAGTCGTCTTTGAGCGAGTATTCTGAGCAACGGGTATCCTGAAGGCAAATAACGTCGGCATCTTGAGCAAGCAGCCACGACATCAGGCCCTCCTCGTTGGCGCGCTCCAAACCCTCAACCACTAAACTGATAACTCTCATTGCTAGTCCTGCGAATACAAGCCCGATATGATAGGAGATGTAAGACGTCGGACGCCACGGTTTCTCGGTAGAAAGAACCTTAAATCTGGCAGAAGGTCTGCAGAGGTGACAGCAGCAGGAGAGTCAGGAGATTCGCGTGGGTAGCGAGGGAGTTGTCAGTCAGTCACAGGCGCGCGAGACGTTCATCGATTTGGCGGTGCGTTGTGATGTGTTGAAGTTTGGCGAGTTTGAGCTCAAGTCCGGGCGGGTCAGCCCCTACTTCTTCAATGCAGGCGCCTTCGCCACGGGAGCGGCTTTGGCCACCCTGGGCGCGTGTTATGCCGCGACGATGGTGTCTTGCAGCTTGGTGCCTGATACGTTGTTTGGACCCGCTTACAAAGGCATTCCGCTGGCATCAGCGACGGCAGTGGCGCTCGCCCTGCATCACGCGGTGGATATACCCTACGCGTTTAATAGAAAGGAGGCCAAGACCCATGGTGAGGGCGGTGTCATTGTGGGTGCGCCATTAAAAGGTCAGGTGGCCATTGTCGACGACGTCATAACCGCAGGAACGGCAATAAGGGAGTCCGTGCAGTTAATTGCTGAGCAGGGAGCTGTTCCCGCTGGGGTGATTATTGGGCTCGATCGCTGTGAGCGGGGCCAGGGAGCGCTGTCAGCGGTGCAAGAGGTACAAGAAGAGTTTGGCCTCCGTGTTATCAGTGTTATCAACCTCCATGATGTTATTGAATGGTTAGCTGCGCAGGGGGACAGGCGCCAGCACCTCGATGCCATGCTGAAATATCGGGATAACTACGGTGTTTAACCATCTGCCGATATGGTGGGTTCTGGGATTAGCTCTCAGCGCGTCTTGGGCTTATTCGAGCAATCTTTACCGTTATAAAGATGATGCGGGGATCATGGTGGTTGATTGGCGTGTGCCGGCCGAATTTATCGATCATGGTTACGAAGTTCTTGATGAAACGGGCCGGGTATTGCAGGTTGTCCCGCGAGCCCTGACTCAGGAGGAAAAGCTAGATGCTAGCAAGGCGAGAAAGCTTGAGTCGGAGGCTTTTGCCGAGCAGGAGCGCCTCCAGGCGTGGGATGAGTCGCTGCTGCTTCGGTACTCGACCACCGAGGATATCGAGGCTGCAAGAGACAGGGCATTAAGAGACCTGAAGATCCGGGTGTCCATCCTTAAAAGCAATCGTCGCAGCTTGCGTCAGCAGGTAGAAAATGCACAGGCACGTGTTGCAGAGAGCGAGCGTTTAGGGGGCCAGCCTCGGCCCGAAGACCTTGAGTACATCGCGATTGCCAAAACGGAGATAGACGCCACCGAACGCCAGATAGCAGAGCGGGAAGCCCAAGTTGACGCGGTATTTGCGGAGTATCAGTTGGACATCGATCGATTTCAGCAGTTACAAGATGTGGTGGCTCTTCGGCAGAGCATGGAGCGCCAGCAGGACTAGAGTTTATTGCGTCGGAACCTCTCGCATAAATCCCGCTATGAGTACCGCCCACTGTTCAGGCCATCCCATTAGCGGCGGCCTTTTAAACTCGCTGCGAACAAACTGACTTACCCTGCCTTCTGCAGCGGCTAACAGCAACGTGGCCGCATCGTTGAGAACTAGCTGTGGTCGAAGCGACTCATGGATTTCAGCTTGTCTCAGTGTGGTCCTCAGCTGGGTTTCCAGCCGGTCATAGATTTGACTCACCCGAAGATGCAGCCTCGATTCTTCGTTAGCAAGCGCCTCGCCGTGAAGGATTCTTGCAATGCCGGGATTGCGTTCGCAAAAGCCCAGAAATAAAGACAACATTCGCTCACAGGCGATCAGAGCGCCGGACCCTTCTTCGCTAATTTGCCTGACTCGGGTGA
>Ga0181594_10000497_pt1 | contig 36435 bp, 26 predicted proteins | sample 071ome_18_FD_145603 | JGI IMG/M metagenome (GOLD analysis project Ga0181594, IMG submission 145603) | Coastal salt marsh microbial communities from the Groves Creek Marsh, Skidaway Island, Georgia - 071413BT metaG (spades assembly) | ecosystem: Environmental > Aquatic > Marine > Intertidal zone...
TCGCTCCCCACCCCTCGGAATCGAAAGCCGTCATCTTCGGCCGCCGACACACGAAGCTCGCCGATCGCTATGTCGTGGAAGGGCCGTTCATCCTCGAGTACGACATGAACGCCAGGGTCGTCACCGACACGATCCCCTGGCCGGATGGCGAAGAACGGGACCGCGTCAGCTTCCGGTACTCACCGGACGGTGAGACGCTCTACTTCTACACGAACGACATCATCGCCGTCGACTCCGACTCGTACGAAGAGATCGATCGATGGGAGGTCTCGAACCCCCTGGAGCCGGGGCTCGGTCGCCCGAGCTTCAGCACCAACTCGCAGACGTACGACGAGGCGGGTGTGGCGACGAACCTGATGCGCATGCGCGACCCTGTGCACAACCGGACACTGATGGGGATCGCGAAGGTGCGACTCTCCGACAAGGAGGTCGACTTCTACACCGTCGGACCATCCGAGCCCGTGAGTGCATTCGCGATGGCCCCGGGTGGAGAGAAGGCCTACGCCTTGTACACGACCATCGAAGCGTACGAGTTCTGGGAGTTCGACCTGGTGGAGGAAGCGGTGACTCGTCGCGTCCCGTTCGCGGGGCGGCCTCGCATGGGCCTGGACGTCAGTGCCGACGGCACGAAGCTGTACGTGCACGTCGCCGGTAACACGATCGACGTCTACGACACCGAAACGTTCTCACTCCTGCGCACCGTCGAGTTCGATGAAGACATGACGCTCGGCAACATCGCGATCATCCCGGGCGGCGAGTAACGCCCCGATCGTCCGGGTGAACCGGGGCCGGGCCGGGCAACCGGTCGACCCGCCTGGGCGTACGCCTCCACCTTCCGGGCCATGACCCTCATCGACGACCATCTGCGCCGCGCGCTCGCGTACGTGCGGCCGTACGTGGGCGCACTCGTGCCTGTCGTTGTCGTCTCCTTGCTCTCGACGGGTCTGTCCCTCGTTCTGCCGTTCCTCTCGAAGGTGCTCGTCGACGACGCGATCCTGGGCCGGGACCTCCAGCTCCTGATCCAGATCGTCGGACTCTTCATCTTGATCCCGCTCGTGTCGTTTGGGCTCAACGTGTTCAGCGGAATGAGGTATACGCGCGTCTCCGCGGACATCCTCTTCGACATGCGGCTCGACCTCTACCGCCATCTCCAGCGGCTGTCGCCGAGGTACTACGCCCGGACTCCCCTGGGCGACATCGTGACCCGGATCAACGGAGACATCGGGGAAATCCAGCGCGTCGTGTCCGAGGCGGCCCTCTCCTGGTTCGGACAGGTGATCGCGCTGGTCGGTACGGTCGGCATGCTGATCTACCTCGACTGGCAACTCTTCCTCGCCAGCCTCATCGTGATGCCGCCTTCACTGTTCACGCTGATCCGGTATCGGCGGGAACTGGAGGCGCGGGTGACTCGACTGCGTGAGCGCAGTGCGGAGATCGGATCCTTCCTGATCGAAACTCTCCAGGGGATGCGAACGGTCGTCGGTGCGAACGCGCAGGAGCGGGAGGTGGACCGCTTCCGTCGGAGGAACGACGCCTTCATCGAGGCGCTCCTCTCGATGCGGCTGTACACATACGTAGCCGGTGGCCTTCCGGGTCTCCTGCTGACCGGCGGTACCGCCCTCGTCTTTCTGTACGGCGGATATCGGGTCATCGAGGGGATGATGACCCTCGGAACGCTCGTGGCCTTCATGGCCTACCAGGCTCGACTCATGACCCCGGTCCAGGGCCTCATGGGGATCTACACCAATCTCGCCACGGCCCGGGCATCGCTCGTGCGGGTTCACGAAGTGCTGGACGCTCCGCCGGATGTCCAGGAGATCGCGTCGCCGACACGCTTACACGAGTGCCGGGGCGAGATCCGATTCGACGGCGTGACCTTCGACTTCGGGCGGGGCGTGGACGGCCTGACGGGGGTCGACCTCGACATTCCGGCCGGCCAGACCATCGCGATCGTCGGCGCGAGCGGAAGCGGCAAATCCACGCTGGCAGACCTGGTCGAGCGACACCTCGACCCACAGGAGGGTGCTGTGTTCCTCGACGGCGTCGACGTGCGCACACTCTCCCTGCAGGACGTCCGGCGACACATCTCGGTCGTGCCGCAGGATCCCTTCATCTTCCACACGAGTGTGGCGGACAACGTTCGATACGCGGATCCCGAGGCGAGTGATGATGCGGTGCTGGAGGCTATCGCGGCAGCCGGACTGAGCACGCTGCTCGAGCGCCTGCCGGATGGCGTGCACACCGTGGTCGGGGAACGCGGTCGCCAGCTGTCGGCCGGGGAGCGCCAACGACTCGCCATCGCGCGTGCATTCCTCGCGGAGCCCGCCGTGCTGGTCATGGACGAGGCCACCGGCGCGCTCGACCCGTCGTCCGAGGCAGCCGTCCTCGACGGGTATGATCGGGTCATGAAAGGACGCACGACGATCCTGATCACGCATCGTCTGGACCTGGCGCGACAGGCCGATCGGGTCGTCGTCGTCGACCGCGGTCGAATCGTCGAGGACGGGTCACCGGATACCCTCGAGGCGAAGGGCGCGGCGTTCCGTGAGCTCTTCCTCGACGTGCTGGCCGGTTGAGCGGGCACGGCAGGGCGGCGCCGGCGGGAGATCGCGTCTCCATCGCCGTCGTGGACAGCGGTGTGCATGTACCGCACCCCCATCTTCCGGGTGTTGCCGGGGGCGTGACGCTCGAGCTCGAAGGGGGCACCTCGAACGACTTCGTGGATCGGATCGGGCACGGCACGGCCGCCGCGTCCGCCATTCACGAAAAGGCGCCCGAGGCCGAGCTCTGGGCCGTGAAGGTCTTCGAACGCGAACTCGCCACGTCCGTGGCGGTGCTGGTGCGCGCAATCGACTGGGCGGTCGAACGCGGGATCCGACTCGTCAACATGAGCCTCGGCACCCCGAATCGACTACGTGCCCCGGAGCTGGGCCCGGCCGTCGAACGGGCCTTCGATGCCGGTACGGTGATCGTCTCCGCACACGAGCATGACGGCGCTCTGTGGTACCCGGGGGCGCTCCCCGGCGTCGTCGGGGTCGTGGCCGACCGAGAGCAACCCCGCGACGAGCTCGGCCTCGTGGAGCTCCCCAGAGGGACTGCGATCGTGGCGTCCCCGTATCCACGACCGATCCCCGGGGTGCCGGTCGAGCATAACCTGCACGGCATCAGCTTCGCCGTGGCGAACGCGACCGGCCTGATCGCCCGCGCCATCCAGGACGAGCCGGACGTGCGGACCGCGGCCACGGTCATCGAGCTCGTACGCAGAAGCGTTTGACGCGGCCCGGTCCGATCGGCACCGTGGGCGCTTCGACTACGGCCATGCTGGAATGCGCAGGGAGAGGACCGATGCTTCGACACGACGTCCACGACGTTCGCCGACGCGACTTCCTGCGCTGGCTTGCCGCCAGCCCGCTCCTGGCCTCGGCGGGTGGCCTGGCCGCGTTCGAGCCGGTCATCGCGCAGGAGGCTCCGCGCCGTGTCTTCGATGACATCGTGCAATCGGCCGAAGACGCCCTCGATATCTGGGATCTCCAGCGCGCGGCGGAAGTGACGGTGCCGACCGCACACTACGGCTACATCATGACCGGGGTCGATGGGGAGGAAAGCTACGCGAACAACCGCACGTCGCTGGAACGCCTTCGCCTGCGGGCGCGCCGCCTCGTCGACGTGTCGAATCTCGACACCAAGGTGAACCTGTTCGGTCGTGAATGGCCGACTCCGATCATGATCGCACCGTGCGGGAGCCAGCGTGCATTCCACGCAGAGGGAGAGCTCGCCGTCGCGCGGGCCGCGGCCTCCCGGACGCATTTGCAGACCCTTTCCACCGTGAGCTCGACCGCGGTCGAGGAGGTGAACGAAGCACGGGGTGAGCCGGTCTGGTATCAACTCTACCTGGCTCCCGTTGGCCCCGGCTCGTGGGAGGGTGCCACGGCGTTGATGCAGCGCAGTCGCGACGCGGGATGCCCGACCATCGTGTACACCGTCGACCTGCAGGGCGGGAGCAACCGGGTGACCCTGGAGCGATACCGTCGCGCGGACGATCGGACCTGCACCAACTGCCACACCCCCGGCGGCCGCGCGGGTGGTCCGAAGCCCAATCTGCGCGGCCTTCCGCGGGGTGAGCCCGATCCGGGCCTCGGTCGGTCGACCACGTGGGAAACCATCCCGCGCCTCCGCGACGCCACGGACCAGAGATTCATCATCAAGGGAATCATGACCGCCGAGGATGCCGAACTATGCGTCCGTTACGGTGTCGATGGCGTCTGGGTTTCGAACCACGGTGGACGGGCCGAGGGATCCGGCCAGGCCACCATCGACGCCTTGCCCGAGATCGCCGAGGCGGTGTCGGGCCGCGTCCCCGTCATTGTCGACAGCGGGTTCCGGCGTGGCAGCGATATCGTGAAAGGGATCGCGCGCGGCGCTACCGCCGTCGCGGTGGGGCGCCCGTACCTCTGGGGGCTCGGAGCGTTCGGTCAGGAGGGAGTCGAGCGAGCGCTGGATATCCTGACCCGCGAGATGCAGATCACCATGCGTGCGATCGGGGCGCCGTCCCTCGCCGACCTCGGCCCGCACACGATCGCCGAGCCGTGACGGTGCGCCACGCGACGCCTTTCGGATTCGTCGCCGTAGCCGTGCTCCTCGCCGGGCCAACCGCCCCGCTCGGGGCACAGGACACCGTCGCGGACCCGCGCCTCCTCGAATCGATCGAGCTGTATACGGGCGTCGCCGGCTACGTCGACGACGCGGCGGCTCGCCGGCTCCTCGAAGCCGCGGCTTCGAATCCCGACGACGCCCTCGCCACCATGTGGATCGCCCGGGTCCACTCCACTGGTCGCATGACATTCCCGCGTGACCCAGAACGGGCGCAGCAGATCGCCGCCGGCGTCATCGACGAGATCCGCGGATTGGCCGCGGTCGGCGACGTCGAAGCGTCGTTCCTCATGGGAACTGCGTACGACGAGTCTCTCGGGGTCGAGCAGGACTTCGACGAGGCGATGCGCTGGTACCGACGGGCCGCCCACAGGGGTCACGTGCTCGCGGTTCACAACGTGGGGAACATGTACCGTGACGGCCGCGGCGTGGACGTCGACCATGCCACGGCTGCCATGTGGTGGCTGCGTGCAGCTCGAGCGGGGGATGTCATCCCCGCACTTCGACTGGGAGAGTCGTACGAGGCGGGGCGGGGTGTGCGGCGAAGCGTCGAACGCGCACGGCACTGGTACGAGAAGGCGGCCGCCGCGGGGAACGCGGCGGCCGCCGAAGCGCTGGAGCGGATCGGGCGCTGAGCCCGTCGTGGGCTAGCCCTCCTCCTGCTCGCTCATCGAGCCGACGCGGCACTGTCCGTCCGGCTGACGCAGCGTCGGGTACGACACCCCCAGCTGATCGAGGTACGAGTCGTAGCGGTCGGAGTCGAAGTAGAAGGCCCGCATATCCTCACGGAATTCGTCCATGATCCCGGCGTTCATCTCGATCGCCGGCTCGTCGGACGGCCGGATGAACGGCTCGTACTGAAGCTCCTGTGTCATCTCGTCGAAGTACGCCCATGCCTGATCGACGAGGTCGGGACGGACCATGAAGTCTAGGAGCGTCATCGCCTGAGCCATCGCGCCCTGCGTCGCACCCTTGTGTGCGATCGGTGTCGCCATGGCAATCGCGTTCGCCCAGTTGTGCCCCGGAAGGCCGGGGATATTCGAGGGGAAGGAGAGTGTCGCGGTCGGAACGTTCCAGGAGATATCGCCGATGTCATCCGCGTACCCCGCGGTGCGCTGCTCTTCGGTAAGTCCGCCCCTGAGTGGTGCGAGCGCCGTTGCGAGCCCCGTCTCGGGCCCGCTGACCTCACGCTGCGTCGCCCGGGCGAATCGCTGATCAGCCTCCGTCCACACGGGAAGACCGACGCGCTCGATGTTCCCGTACATGGTCTCGGCCACGACGCGGTTAAAGTGTCCGGGCCACGCCGACCCGATGATGCGGGTCTCCTTGAGCGTCGTGCCCGTCATCATCGCCGCGCCCTGAGCCACCGAATCACCGATGGCGAAGAGATCCCGGATCTGCGGATAGTTCTTCTCGCGGAAGTAGAACCAGACCGAAGCTTCCGACGGTACGACGTTCGGCTGGTCTCCCCCGTCGTAGATGACCGAGTGAGAGCGGTGCTGGGGCCGCAGGTGCTCGCGGCGGTAGTTCCAGCCGACTTCCATCAGGTTGGCCGCGTCCGCTGCGCTCCGGCCCCGCCACGGGGCGCCACCCGAGTGCGCGGCGAAGCCCTCGAAGGTGAACATCGCCGAAACGAGGCCGGTACCGGGCGTCATGCCCCAGCTGGTCGAAAGGTTCGAGCCGACGTGCGCGTAGAGGACGATGTCGACGTCGTCGAAGATGCCGTCGCGGACGTAGTGCGCCTTGGTGGCCACCAACTCCTCCGCGACACCGGGCCAGATCTGAATCGTGCCGGGGAGGCTCTCACGCTCCATGAGGTCCTTCACTGCGAGCGCCGCGGTGATCTGCACGGCCATGCCGGAGTTGTGGCCTTCTCCGTGTCCCGGCGCCCCATCGACGAGAGGCAGGTGACACGCGACACCGGGGGTCTGCGACGCCTTGGGGATGTTATCGATATCCGTCCCGAGCGAGATCTTCGGCTCACCGGCACCCCAGGTGGCGACCCACGCCGTGGGAATGCCCGCGATTCCCTCCTCCACCGTGAAGCCATTGTCACGGAGCAGGTCGACCAGGTACCGCGACGTCTCGAATTCCTGGAAGCCCAGCTCTCCGTAGCTGAAGATCTGGTCGACCATGTCGGCCGTGAAGTCGCGACGGTCCTGGATGTAGCTGACGAGTTGCGCTTTCCAGTCTTCGAGTTGGGCAGACTGGGCCGTCAGACGGTCGGGGCGACCGGCCAGCAGCGCTCCGAGGGCGAGCGCGAGACCGAGGAGCCGCCCCGGACCGCGCACGGCGGCCGGGAGAAGGATCGAATTCATCATGTCGAGCGCGGTCGGGGTGAATGGTCCGACCAAGATGCGGCTCTCCCGGTCTCTCCGCGACCGACCCTCCGCTGGCTGCACTGTTCGACGTGGAATGCAGATGCCAGCTTGCATCCATGGACAAACTGACCTCCCGGCAGCGGGCACACCTTCGGAAGCTGGCCCACCACCTCAAGCCGATCGTCATGGTTGGGAGCGATGGCGTGACCACAGCCGTGCTGAGCTCCGTGAACGAGGCGTTCAACACCCGTGAGCTGATCAAGGTGAAGCTTCAGGAATCGGCGCCGCTCCACGTGAAGGACGCAGCAGGCGAACTGTCGACCGGCGTCGACGGGGCGCACGCCGTGCAGACGATCGGCCGCACGGTCGTCCTGTACCGCCCGCATCCGGAGAACCCGGAGATTCGACTCCCGAAGGCCGACGGCTGACATGTCCCGCGCGTTCGTCAAAGAGGACGACCATCAGCAGGAGCCGGAATTCCGGCTACCCGACCCTGACTCTCCGTACTACGCGGAAGCTGCGGCGTGGGCGCTCATCCAGGGTGCGGACGAGGGAGACTCCCGGTCCGCCGAACTGGCAACCGGATACGCGTGGGGTGACCCGGCACTGATCACCCAGGTCGAGGCCATCCTCGAGGGCGCCGAAGCCGACGGCGAAGACCGCGTCGCACAGCTCGCGCGCAGATATCTGAAAGCGGCTAGACGCTAGGACGACGCAAAGGCTCAGCCGTTTCCGTCGACGACCGCTTCCGCCTCCATCTCCACGAGATAGCCCTCACCGATCAGGCCAGCACGAACCAGCGTGTTCGCGGGCTGGATGTGGCCGAATCTCGCACCGTGCGCCTTCGAAATGGCCTCGGCGTCGTCCGGATTGACGACGTAGATCCGTGTGCGCACGACGTCGTCGGGTGTACCACCCAGCGAACGGATCGCACCCTCGATCTTGTCCAGGCAGAAGTGCGCCTGCGACCCGGCGTCGTCACCACCGATCAGCCGATCGCCGTGGGTGGCGGTCGTTCCGGACACGAAGATGCGGTCTCCCTTTCTCACGGCCCGGGAGAACCCGGCCAGATCCTCCCAGACGGTGCCACTGAGAGCCCGCCTCCGGTCTCCGGGGCCCTCCTCCACCGGATACGGTGGAGGCATCTCGTCGAAGTGGTCGCTGAGGTCGCCGGCGGCGGTCAGAAACGGAGGCTTTCGATACTCGTCCCCGCAGTCACCCGGAATCGGATCGAGGGCGGCCACCGCCGCGTCGATCTCTTCACGGCTCTCCTCGTCGATGGAGAAGGCGAACAGGCCGGCGGTCTCGTCGATGTGCTCACTGCGTCCGAGGCGCGCCCCGACAATGATCCCGCCGACCGCGGGCGCGTCGAGCATGCAACGACATGCGACGTTGGCGATCGACACCTCGAGTCGGCGCGCGGCCCGAGCGAGCGCCGAGAGAAGATCCTGGTAACGGGCCCACCCACCCGCGGCGTCGATGAAGCGTTTGTACTTCATCTGGGACCATGTCTCGAGGGCGTCCAGCTCGGGCTCCGGAGCCCCCAGCCACCGCTCGCTGAAGAAGCCCCCCGCGACGGTGCCGAACGCCAGCAGCGTCACACCCCGTTCGCGACACAGCGTCGTCATGGCACCCGCGGCACGCTGGTCCAGCAGGGAGTAGCACACCTGATTGGACACGATGTCGATCCCGCAGTCGAGCAGCATCCGGAGATGCGCCGTGTCCGTGTTGGTCAGCGCCAGGTGACGGATCAGTCCCTCGTCCCGGAGATCCTGCAAGTGGAAGATGCAGTCGAGCCAGCTCGGGTCGCTGTAGCTCCACGCGTGGAACTGGAGCACATCGATCGCATCGGCCTGCATGCGGGAACGGGCGGTCTCGACCGCGGCTCGGACGTCCTGTGCCGAATGGACGCCGGGCTTCGGTACCCACTTCGTGAGGAGCTGCGCCTCCCCTGGTGACTCAGCGGAGAAGTGGCCGGCGATCAGCTCGGACGATCCGTAGTGGTCGGCCATGTCGAACGTGGTCAGTCCCGCGTCGACGTACCGCCTCATTTCCGTCGCCCCGGCAGCCGTGTCGACCGTCCCGCCGTCCCGTTCCATATCCGCGATCTGCCACAACCCCGTCAGCACACGGGAGATCTCCAGCCCTGGGGCGAGCTCGATCCGCTCCACCTTGCTCATCACGTCCTTTCTTCGATTCGGTTTCGTGTGCCGCGCGGACCGATGCCCGCACCGTCGGGCACGCTACTCCGGGGGCAACTCCGCGAAGATCGCGTTCACATCGACCCCGTCAGCCTTCAACTTCGCCACTTCGCGGAAATAGACCACGGATGCTCCCGCCATGACCGCGATCCACAGTGGCGTGGAGTGGAAGTACCAGGCCGAGAGGTCGGCAGTCAGATCCTTCCAGAGGTGCACACCGAGGAAGACAGTGAGAAGCACCACTCCCGCCAGGGCCAGGGGAGCTTGAATGGCCCGGTTCCGAACCACCGTCATGCGGGACGCGATCTCGGGATTCCGTGAAGGGAGGCTCAGAACCGTCAGACACATGACGCCGAAGTTCACCAGCATGGACGTCACGAGGATATCGACGCCCAGGAAAAAATCACCGGCGAAGTGGCTGCCGAGAATGGACGCGGACGCCATGAGGCCACTGAGCACGATCGCCACGTGAGGGGTGTGCCACGTCGGGTGCACCTTCGCGACCCCGCGCGGAAAGACCCCGTCTTCGGCCCACGCGAACATCAGGCGAGAGACGGCCAACAACATCGCCGGCAGGTCGTTGATGAGCGCGATTGCGGCGCCCGCGACGATGAGCGCGGTCCACTGCGGCTCGAGCACGTATCCGAGTAGCCCGGGGGCCGTGAGATCCTGGGTCTGCGCGCGTTCCGCGATGAACTGCCACGGGACGGTGTTGTAGACCGCCGCCGTGAAGAGGAAGTAGAAGAGCCCCACCGTCCCGATCGCGATGCCGATCGCCAGAGGAAGAGACCGCTCGGGGTTTCTCGCCTCACCTCCCGCCTGAGCGATCGAGTCGAAGCCGATAAAACTCGAGAACAGGATCGCAGACGCGGCCAGCAGTCGACTCCACGAGAATTCGGCGCTCACGTCGGGTACGGCGACGCCCTCCCGGGCCATCAGTCCCGCGGCGAAGTCGGTCTGATCGAAGAGGAATCCGGCCACGATGACGACGCCGCCCAGTACGAACATCACGAACATCAACGGCACCAGGATGCGTTCGACGTTCCCGACGCCGCGCATGTTGATGCCCACAGAGACCCAGAGAAATGCGAGCGCGAGACCCACCCGGACCGGTCCCTGATCCAGTGTCATGGCCAGCCCGTCCATCCCGAACGCAGCGACCGCATCCCGGATGAAGGGAATCATGACATACGACACGACCCCGATCGCGACCGACAGACCGAACCATTGGGAGAAGCTGGCGACGAAGCCGAGGTACGGGCTCAAGCCACGGCTCGCGAAGACGTAGCTCCCCCCTGCCCTCGGCATCGCGGACGACAGCGTCGCGTACGCCAGCGCGGCCAGGACTGCGGGGACAGCTGCGAACAGATAGGCGGGCAGCACGTACGGCCCGATCCCGGGCACGTTCCGCTGCAGCATGAAGGGGATGATGTTGATCGCCGCGCCGAGCATCGAGCAGATGCCCGTGGCAGCGAGCCCGAGGAGCCCGAGTCGACGCTCGAGCCCCGTGCTGGAATCCTGGGCCATGTGTGGGGAGGGGTCAGGTGTTGTTGATGGTCGTCGCGAGCCGCGGAAGGACGAGCAGCGCCATCGTCGCCGCGGCCATGGTACCCACAATCACCGCCAATCCGAAACGTTGCGTGGGTGGAAAGGATGACAACGCGAAGATGCCGAAGCCGGCACAGATGATCGCGGACGCACCCAGAACGGGACGTCCAATCTGACCGACGGCACTCGCCCACGGCGTTCCTGACCCGGCAGCAGCCAGCCTCCGCACCCGGATGACGAGGTGAATCATCGAGTCCGCGCCGATGGCCAGTGCAATGTTCGCCGCTGGTGACGTGATGATGTCGATCGCGATTCGGGCATGCCCGAAGGTGCCGAGGATCACGACCGGAATCGCACCGAGACAGACCCACATCGCGCCCGCGACGACGCGGGAACGGGCGACGATGAGCGCGACGCCCATGAAGAGGGCCAGGAGGCCGCCAATCCCGATACGCAGCGAAGACTCGATGAGCCGACCGAGTTGCGCCTGCAGATCGTAGAGACCCGCCACCACGTCCGCCCTCAGTCCCAGCTCCTCGACCCGGGCGGTCAGGCGGGCCATCACGCCCTCCCGCGGCTCGTCGACGGTCTCCCGCATCCTGAGAGAGTACCGCGCCTGACGTCGATCCGGCGTCACGAAGCCGAGCGCAACTCCGCCCAGGGCGTCGGAGGACGCGAGGTCGAGCAGCATGCCCACAGGCAGCAGCCCGGCCAGGGGGATCGTGCGGGCGTGGTCGATCAGCAGCGTGGGTGACAGCACCACCCCCACCGTCGAATCCGCTTCGAGGGCGGCCTGCAGAGCATCGAGTCGAGGGTACACGTCTCGTGACGAGACCACCTCACCCCCGGGATCCGAGACGACGATGTCGAGCGTGCTGCTGCCTCCGTCGGCGTCGACGAGCGCCAGCCCCTCCCGAAGGTCCGACCCGGGTGCGAAGTAGCTCAGGAGCCCGGGGTCGGTATCCAGACGCGGGACCCCCAACGCCAGGGCGCCGACCACCGTCAAGGCACCCCCCAGCACCACTGCCCGGGCGCCGAGGGACCCGGTGCGGGCGTCTTCCCTCACGGGTCGTGGGAGACGCGCCCACCGTCCCAGAACCGCGGGATAGACCAGGTAGGCCGAGGCGAGCGCCGCCAGCGTACCTGCGATCCCGGCGACCCCCAGTTCCCGGAGTGGCTGTGCGGTCGCGATCAGAAGACTCGCGAACCCCAGGAAGGTCGTCGTCATGCTCCAGAAGGAACCCTCCCACGTATCGCCCAACGCCTCCACGATGCGAACGGAGCGATCCTCACCGTCAGCCCGCCTCCAGTTCGCCGTCAGGAACACGACGTGCGACAGGGTGAGTACGAAGACGATCGTGACGAGATTGGCCGTGAGCAGACCGATCCCCACGCCGAACGCCTGCACGATCAGGAGCGTCGCGGACACAGAGACGAGACATGTCGCCAACGTGCCCGCGACGATCGCAGCATCCCGATACACGACCCCGATCAACAGGGCGAAGACGAGGACTGCAGCCGCGCTGAAAACGACGAGGTCCCGATAGAGACTTCGCCGGATCAACTCGACGATGGCGGGCACCCCGGAGACGACGACGTCCAGCGACGCCGACTCGTGCCGCCCGACCACGTCCTCGACGCGCGGAAGCAGGACTTCGGGGTCCGTATCGTCGACCTGAAGTACGATGTTGGTCACATCAGGGTCGGGTGTCAGCAGAATCCTGCCAAAGAGCGGGCTGTTCGACGGGTCGTCCGTCGCGACGCTGAAGCCTCCGTCGACCCCGTCGATGGCCAGGAGATCATTCGTGAGCCGGACGATCCCGTCCCGATACACGCCCATGTCTCCTCCTCGGTCCGACACACGGAGAATGAGCTGCGCACCGGCCGGGAACACGTCGGCGACCTGGCGCGAGGCCTGCATCTGCGGGTCGTCTTCAGCGAAGAAGAAATCACCCTGCACACGGGGCGAGAGATCGACGAACGTGACGACCGCAGCGATCCCGAGGGCCGCGAGGCCGAGGGCCAGCCATCCCGCCCACGCGGAGGTCCAGAGCTTGAGCAGAGCTCGGTCAGGCCAGAGCGGGAAGACGACCGACCCTTTCCGTCATCGGATACCCGCCAGGATCTGGTCGAACGTTCCGATCGCGATCGCGACCGCCAGCTCCTCCAGCACCTCCCCCTCGATCATGCGCATCTGATCCGCGATCACCGTCGGGTCGAAGAAGGCCGCCCGGTTCGCCGGCAGATCGAGCTGAGCCGGGTCGCCATCGAACTCGCCCCGCATGAACGGCCCGCTCCGTGTCGACGAGGAAGTGAACCGGTTCACCTCCCGGCCCGACGTATCGACGAGAATGATGTCGGACTCCACGTGATACGTGAGCGTGCCCTCCAGCGTGAAGTACGGCACGGTGTCCATGACCGTGGTGCGGCGGGCACCCTGCCGTACGTTTCGCTGGATCACCGCCTGATATTCGTCGCGATCGACGTCCTCCTCCACGACGTCGATACCGGACAGACGGATCATGACCCCGAGATCCGCACCGACGAGCTCGAGCGCCCGACCGACGAGGAGGGGTGATTGGGTCGCCTGACCACGGAGCAGGCCCCGCAGCTCCGTGCGGAGAATGACTGGATCGGCCATCTCCACGAAGAGCGGAGGGCGCGTCCAGTGGTCGAGGTTCAGATCGTTGTCGAGCGCGACCTCGAACTCACCACCCAGCCAGTCACGGACGCCGGGATCCGCGGTGACCGGAACGACCGCGACGATGATCGTTCCTGCCTCCAGCGCAGCCTCCTGAACGTCGCGCACCGCCAGTACCGTCTCACGGGCGGGTGAACTCCGGACCTCGAGCGAGCGCTGCGCCAGGTCGTATGCCGCGCGCGGCCGCTGGTCCTCCAGTTCGACGCCGGCCCACTCGAGCAGGACGCGAGTCTCCGCGTCATACGACGCCTCGACCTGACTCCGGGATGGCAGAAGGTCACCGCGAGCGCCCTGATAGAGGGTGAGCGCCTCTTCCCATCGACCGTCCTGAGCGGCCCGATCGCCTTCGAACATCTGCCAGTCGATCGCCGTGTTGAAGATGGCGCGCCGGATGTCTGAATAGTCGGATGGCAACGGGAGGCGTTCTCCGACCTGGCGGACGCGGGCCAGCATCTGATCGATGGTCCGGTACCGAGCGGCCGCTGCGACCGGATCGCCGCGACGCTCGAGGTCGTCGGCCTCGTCCATCGCGATCATGACCGCCGAATCGCCGGCCGCCATCATGTTCTCCCGAGCGCCGACGATCTCGGAGTCCTTCTCTATCGCTTCGGCGTAGCGATAGACCGCCTCCACGTAACGGCCCTGCGACTGGAGTGCGAGGCCTTCGTTCAGTCGGTCCTCGGCCGAAGCGCACGCCGAGATGACGAGCAGCGTGATAGGGAGGAAGGTTCGGGAACGCACAGACTGCATCGTCGGATCCTGGTTCTGGATCGGCTCAACGGCCTCCAAGATAGTCCGCACTCCACCCGGAGTCAGTATTCCTCTTGTTGGCCCGCGGCCCGCCGCCCAGCTTGCCCACCCCCGATCCGAAAACCCGGAGGACATGTTGGCTCAGCCTCGGTGGCCCCACCTCGCTGCACTCCTGCTCTTCGTCAGCCTCACGCCACTCGCCGCGCAGGAGCAGTTCGGCTCCTATCCCGCGGCTCGCATGGGTGGGATGTACATGCACAACTTCTACCTGCCACCCGCGGTGAGCTCCGCGCCGTGGGCACCCGCATGGGCACCCGACGGCGAGAGCGTGGTCGTCTCGATGCACGGCTCCATCTGGACCGTGGACGTCGACAGTGGCCTGGCGGTCGAACTCGTGAGCGGCCCGAAGTACTACTCGTCCCCGAGCTACTCGCCCGACGGACGATGGCTGATCTACACCGCGGACGATCACGGACGTTCGATCGGGCTGGAGGTCCTCGACCTGGAGACGGGTGAAACACACCCACTCACGAACGGGGAGGAGATCCACGTCGACCCGTCATTCAGCCCGGACGGGACTCGAGTGGCATACGTATCTACCGAGCCGACCGGGTACTTCAACGTATTCGTCCGGGGCTTCGCGGACGGGGCGTGGACGGGTGAGGCTGTCGCCGTCACCTCGGACAACAGCTACGGGAAGGACCGGCTCTACTTCGGTTCGGAGGACATCCACATCAACCCGTCGTGGTTCCCGAACAGCGAGGAACTCCTCCTCGTGTCGAATCGCGACGTGGCTCTCGGGAGTGGAAACGTGTTCCGTGTCCCGGCCCGAGCCGGTGGATTCGAGGATCGGGTCCAGGTCCTCGCGGAGCAGACCCTCTATCGAACGCAGCCCGACGTCTCGATCGACGGGCAGCGGTTCATCTTCTCTTCGACACGGGGCACCGCGGACCAGTTCAACAACCTCTACGTGCAGCCCACGGTCGGTGGTGAGCCGTACAAGATGACCTTCTTTCAGCATGATGCCTTCCACCCGCGCTGGTCACCGGACGGCGAGTGGATCGCGTTCATCGACAACGACGGAGTCAACGGTCTGCCGCGTCTGCGTCTACTCGAGACGTATGGGGGGCGCCTGATGGACGTGGAGATTACAGGACGCCGGTGGCTGAACCCGACGGGTCGGCTCAGCGTGACGACCCTCGGTTCGGATGGGCGCCCGACCGGAACGCGCGTTCACCTGATCGCCTCGGATGGGAAGTCGTACGCACCCGCCGACCAGTACGCCCGTATGCCGGAACGTGCACGGGTCAGTGCATTTCACCACGAGGGCTCGTTCGAGGTCGAGCTCCCCATCGGGGACGCACGGCTGGTCGTCGTGAAAGGCTTCGAGCACGCCCCTGTCGAACGAACCGTGACGATCGAGGAGGGCGCGACGACGGAGCTGACCGTGCAGATGGAACAAGTCATCGACATGGCATCCAGGGGCTGGTACAACGGCTCCACCCACGTGCACGCGAACTACGGAGGGAACCTGCACAACTCCCTCGAGAACATGATGATGATGTCCGAGGCCGAGGATCAGGACATCGTGCTCGAACAGATCGCGAACAAGGACAATCGCATTCTCGACTACCAGTTCTTCGTCCCCGGCGGTGGCGAGCACCCGCTGTCGACGGACGACATGGTCCTGGTCGTGGGACAGGAGTACCGCCCACCGTTCTATGGGCACGTCTTCATGTTCGGCATGGAGGAGCACCTCATCTCACCCTTCACCACGGGATACGAGGGCACGGGGATCGAGAGCCTGTATCCGTCGAACACCGACATGTTCAGGAAGGCCAAGCGACAGGGTGCCTGGACCGGTTACGTCCATTCGTTCTTCAATGGGGACCCGCTGGAGGGCAATCTCGGCGCCGCCAAGGGCTTCATTGTTGACGCAGCACTGATGACGGCCGACGCCGTGGAGTGGTCGACGTCACAGGACGGATGGCCGCCGCTGTACGCCGTGTGGTCGAACGGACTGAGAGCGGCGCTGGTGGGTGGAGAGGACTCGATCAGCAACCTGCACATCACCCCGCTCGTGGGCTCGGTCCGCACGTACGTACACATCCCCGACGACGAACTCACCATGCACGGGTGGCTCGAAGGTATGAGGAACGGACACGCGTTCATGTCGAACGGGCCCCTCGTCGAATTCGACATCGACGGCCGGATTCCGGGAGAGACCGTCCCGATCTCAGCCGGTGACAACATCGTCGCGTCGCTCGAGGTCACCTCCATCACACCGCTCGAACGGGCCGAGGTGGTCTTCAACGGTGAGGTCATCGCGTCGATCCCCTTCACCGGCGAGCGGACGAGTCTCTCGTTCGAGCGCTCCTTCCGCCCGAGCGAGTCGGGTTGGTACCACGTTCGAGTGAACGGGGCACGGGGCGAGAGCTTCCCGATGGACATCCCGTGGGTGCAGGCGGCAACCAACCCCGTCTGGGTGGAGGTAGACGGTGCTCCGGTGCGATCCGTCGAGGCGGCCGACTACGCGCTCGCATGGATCGACAAGCTTCAGGAGATGGCCGAAGAATGGCCGTACTGGAGGTCGGACGCCGAAAAGGTGCACGTGTACGGTCAATTCGATGAAGCGCGGGACGTGTACCGGACCCGGCGTGCCGAGGCGGAGGGTCGGTGACCGGCGACACCTGACCCACCGACCCGGCTCCACCAGAGACCGGCGGTCACAAGATCGGAGGGCAGGGCCGCGTTCGACGGCCCTGCCCTTCCCACATCAGCCGAAGATCGCGCCCAGGGTGCCGAAGACGACGCTCGACGCGAGGCCCACAGCGCCCATGACCATCCCGATGACGAGATTCATCGCGCTCAGCGCGAGGCTTCCCCAGAACGCTGATCCGAAGCCGTCCACGTCGAAGCCGTCCACGAACGCCGCGGCGGTCATCAACACGACGGCGTTGATGACGAGAAGGAAGAGCCCGAACGTCAGGAACGTGATCGGTAGCGAAATGAGCATCAGCACCTTGCCAAGCGTCATCTGAGCGAGCCCCAGCACGATCGCCCCGAAGATCGCTGCCTTGGCGTCGCGGACTTCCATACCGCTGACCAGCTGACCGACGATCCAGAGCAGGACCGCATTGACCGCAACGTGAATCAGGATGCCTGTCATCCTCTCTCTTCCTCCCCACATCGTGTGCGTCGAGACTTCCCTATCATCCTTGACGGGAAACAGAGCCAAAACGTTTCCACGGACCCCTGAACTGCCTCGCGCCCACCATCCCGCCATGCGCACTCGCATCCGCCGCTCGATCACCGTCGCCGCCCTGGTCCCCGTCCTCGTCGCATCGACGTGTGATGACGAAGTCACCCGCCTGACGAGTCCCGTAGAGTGGTACGAGGTCACGACGCCCCTCGGCGTCCTCGACGTCGCCGTCGTCCCCCCGACGGAGCTGGGGACGAGGGGTCATCCGGTGCTTCTCGCACTGCCCTGGGGTTCGGGCGCTGCCGACCTCACCGAGTCTTTCGTCCGCAGTTACTGGGCCGAGGCGCCCGCGGCCAGCGGCTACTACGTGGTGGCCCCCGCCGTCTATGGACCGAGTCTGGAAGCCGATGCCAAGCAGATCCTGCCGGCTCTGCTCGAATGGGCCGGGTCGACCCTCGGCGCCGATACGGAAACCGTTGCCCTCGTCGGGGCATCGAACGGCGGGCGGGGGGCGTTCTTCGCCGCGCTGGCTGACCCGACCCGATTCGATGCAATGCTGGTCCTGCCCGGGATGTACGTTGGAGACGCGGCAAACCTCGCTCCCATGACAGAGATCCCGATCCGGATGATCGTCGGCGAGTTCGACACGACGTGGGTGGAGGCTACGCTCGCGACTCGGGACGCGCTGGAGTCCGTCGGGATCGTACCCACGGTGGACATCGCCGACGCGCAGGGACACGTCATGAACCTGCTTGGTGACCAGCTGGTCGATTGGCTCGACGAGGCGATCGGGCGCTAGATCGACCTCGACCGGACCCCTCGCGTCAGGCCGGGCCTCCTACGAGTCGACCTCGTCCCCGCGCTCGTTCGGTTCATCCGTGATCAGCTGCGCATCCCGATCGTTCGAGCGGATCGCCGCCTCGAGGCACGCATGGCTCAGCTCCTCTCGGTCCGTAATCGCGTCCGGTGACGGTTCACCACCCGTCCACCGCCGGACGTCCCCCGCCCGGTTCGGAAAACCGAGCATGTCGAGGGCGTCCGCTGCTGCCTCCACGAACTCCGAATGGGCACTCAGACGCGCCATCTCGAAGACCTGGGTCGCGGCCCGCGCATGGAAGCCCCCTTCCTTGGACGCGCTCGCGTAGTCACGCAGATGCAGGAGCGCCATCGCCTGATGCTGCGCCGCGAGGTCCAGCCACGTGAGAGTGCAGAGCGTCCGTATCGCCGCTGGCCGCACCCGGATGATCTTGTTCGCGACCCCGCGGGCCAGTTCCCGCTGCTCCTCCTCCAGGAACGCGTCGATCGCCTGGCCGTAGTACGCGACGGCTCGGTCCCCCTGGCCAACCTTGAGCGCCAGGTCACCCGCCTTGTTGAAGGCCGTGCCGACGTACCCGGGGCTGGCACGTTCCGCCTCCTGCTCGAGCCGAGCGAGTTCGACCTCGACGTCGTGCGGAGCGTTCCCCGAGTCCGAGCCCCCGAATAAGCGAGAGAGGAACGACATCGAGTCGTCAGTCGATGACTTCGAAGAGCTCGATCTCGAAGATGAGCGTCTGGTTCGGACCGATCGCACCGCCTGACCCGTTCGGACCATACGCGATCTCCGACGGAATCCAGACTCGGATGTGGCCGCCCTCGCTCAGGAGCAGAAGTGCCTCCGTGAACCCCGGAATGAGTCGGCCCGGAGCGCTCGAGAAGACCACCGGTTCGCCGTCGTACGAGGAATCGAACTCCGTCCCGTCGATCAGCGAGCCCCGGTAGTGCAGACGGACGTCCTCGCCACCGGCCGGAGATGCTCCGTCACCTTCGCGCAGCATCTCGTACTGAAGACCGCTCTCGGAGGTCATGACACCCTCACGCGCGCCGTTCTCGGCCAGGAACGCCTCCCCTTCCGCGAGGTTGTCCTCCGCCTGACGGGCCCGCTCCGCCATGGCGGCAGCTTCGATCTCCTGGCCGAACTGCTGCAGCACGGCCTGGAGTTCGGCCCGGTCGAGGTCCGGCTCGCTGCCCTGCAGGGCGTCTTCGATTCCCCGCATGAACGCAGGCCGATCGAGCCGGTCAGCCGCGTCGGCCAGCTGCTGGCCAACGTTCAGGCCGATGCCGTAGCTGGCCTTCTGGTCGTTGGAGTCGAGCGCCGCGTTCTCGAACGAAGCGGACCGGCTGTCCGGCGTCGAGCACGCACCCAGCGCGATGGAGACGCCGAGCAGCGCCGCACCCATACGAACGGTCATCGGGAAATCCTTGGAAGGGTCGATTCTTGAGGCCCACGAAGCTAACCCGAGCCGCCCCTTCAGCCCAACGCCGACGCCTGTCCAGATGAGGAGTCGCACCGCAAGTTGTCCGACCTGACTCATCGGTTCGAATCGTCGGAGAGTGCTCGATGTTGAAGATGCTGCTGCGGGTCGGCCTGGTCGCCGGCCTGATCGTTCCTGCCCTTCCCTCCGTTGCGCTCGGCCAGACGGCCGATCCGCAGGCGGTCCTCGCGGACAAGAACTTCGTCGCGCCCACGGGTGACATCGCGGACATGGTGCTGGCGCCCCGGTACCTGAACGTGACCCTGACCGATATCAGCCCGAATAAGGAATGGTTCATCCACGAGATCGGCGACGGCCCGGTCACGATGGACCGGTTCTCCAAGGACTTCGACGAGCTGGGCGGTGTCTTCATCGACTACGGGGCCAACCGGCACCGCAACCTGACGATCCGGTCGAACGTGGGGATCCACGTGATCTCGGCGGCGGATGGATCGATCACGGCTGTCGACATTCCGAACGGCGCACGCATCTCCAATACGACGTGGTCCCCGGACGGAAGCCGCCTCGCCTTCTACGTGCACACGGACGACGAGACCCACATCTACGTCGCGGATCCCGCGGATGGCGACAGCCGCCGCGTCACGCGGCGACCGGTGCTGGCCACGATGGTTCAGGGCTTCGAATGGACGAGTGACGGCCAGGAGATCGCCACGATTCTCGTCCCGGACGATCGAAGTGCGCGCCCCCTCCCTTCCCGGATCCCCACGGGTCCGCAGGTCAAGCAGACGGAGGAAGGCGAGAACATGCTTCGTACGTACGCCAGCCTCATGGCGACGCCGTACGATGAAGAGCTTCTCGAATGGCACGCGACCGGTCAGCTCGCTGTGATCGATGTCGAGGACCGCGACGTCACGGAGATCGGCACCCCGGCGATGATCACGTCGTTCGACTTCTCGCCGACGGGCCAGCACGCCCGGGTCGAGACCATGAAGAAACCGTTCAGCTACGTCGTCCCTGTCCGATCCTTCGGCCACCTCGAGCAGGTCTGGGACCGCAGCGGTACGATGCTCGTCCAGCTGGCCGACGAGGATACGCAGACCGGACTCGACGGAAACCTGCCGACTGCGCCGGGCGTAGGCGGTGAGTCCGACGAGCCCGATCGCCGAAATCTGGCCTGGCGTGCCGACGGCGCGGGTCTGACGTTCCTTCAGGAGGAGCCCGCACCTGAGGCCGAGGACGAAGAGGAGGCAGACGACGACGACGGGGGCCGGCGTCCCGACCGTGTCATGCTGTGGGCGCCACCGTTCAACGACGCTTCCCTGTCCGTCGTGTACGAAACATCCTCCCGGATGTCCGCTCACCGGTTCAATGGCGACCACTCGATGCTCTTCGTCACCGAGCGGCCGAGGAACGGCAACGGCCGGAACGGCGCGGGTGGAACCATCAGAGAATACGCCGTCGACCTCTCCGACACCGGGACGTCGTACACCCTCGTCGAATACGAGTCAGACGACTTCTACGGCAACCCCGGGTCGCTCATCAACGAGGGAGGCCGGGTCCCGGCGAACAACCGTTTCGGTGGTGGAGGCAGCGAGGCCCAGGTCGTCGAGACGTCCGCGGACGGCTCCGCAGTCTTCCTGTACGGCAGCGAGTACAACGAAGATCCGATGCTTGAGAGCCCGAAGAATTTCATCGATCGGGTCGGCATCCGGTCGGGAGAGAAGACGCGGATCTACGAGGCCGGTAATGACGGTGAGTACAATCGGGTCGTCTCCGTCCTCGATGTCGATGAGGGGTCCTTCGTCGTATCGCGCGAGTCCCCGACGGAGATCGCGCAGTCGTATCGAGTCGAGAGCGGTGGAATGACACAGCTCACGAGCAACGTCGATTACACGCCGCAGATGACGAACGCCCCACGGCAGCGCTTCACCGTCGAGCGCCCGGACGGCTTCCGCTTCCTGGTCAACGTCACACTGCCGCCCGGCTACCAGGAGGGCACGCGTCTTCCGGCGATGTTCTGGTTCTACCCGCGGGAGTACACCGATCAGGAGAGCTACGACGAGCGTGGGCGCACCTACAACAAGGACGCGTTCCCGAACTTCGGGACCCGCTCCATGCAGTATCTGGTGCAGCTGGGCTACGCCGTGGTCGAGCCCGATGCTCCGATCGTCGGGAAGGCCGGCCAGATGAACAACAACTACGAGCACGACCTCCGCAACAACCTGGCGGCCGTGATCGACGAACTCGACCGGCGCGAGCTGATCGACCGTCAGAAGCTCGGGATCGGGGGCCACTCGTACGGCTCCTTCTCCACGGCCAACGCCATGGTCCACACGCCCTTCTTCAAAGCGGGCATCGCCGGAGACGGCAACTTCAACCGCACCCTTACGCCGCTCATGTTCCAGAGCGAGCGCCGCATCTTCTGGGACGCGAAAGACGTGTACACCTCGATGTCACCCTTCTTCCACGCCAACAACATGACGGGCGCCCTGCTCATCTATCACGGCATGATGGATCAGAATGTCGGCACCGCGCTCGATCATGCGCCGCGCATGTTCCACGCCCTCAACGGACTCGGGAAGGACGCATCCATGTACCTCTACCCGTACGAGGATCATGGACCGGCGAGCCGCCGGACGCTTCTCGATCTCTGGGGTCGCTGGACGGCGTGGCTTGATGTCCATCTCAGGGATGGTGGAGACACGCCGGTCACGGAGTAGCTGGATCACGATCGAGGCGGTAATCCGCCCGATCGAAGCTGCTCAACGCACGACCGCGCGGGCGGGGCCTTCGGGCTCCGCCCGTTCGTGCGTTCCGTGGTCCGACGCAACCATTTCGGCGCCGGTCTCGTCATACAGAGTAACGAGCAGGTCGCCGTCCCGTGACTCACGCGGCGGGCTCGCTCGCGCGGCCTAGGGAAGCCGCGACGATCACCGAACAGGGGGCGAGGATGATGGAGCACGAACCAGAGTTTCACGAGGATGCCAAGAACCTTTCGGTCGTGACGGGTTCGGCGATCCTCGCAGGCCTCATCACCGTGGGGTTGCTCGCCAACGCGCCGATGGTAGCGCCCGAAACCACGGTCGTTCGCGAGATCAGGCCGGTCGTCGTTGAAGAAACCCGTGCCCCACTGAGCGGGATCAACCGAATCTACGGGACCGTCACGACCGTCCACGGCGGAGCATTCACCGGATACATCCGGTGGGACCGGAACGAGGGCTCCTGGACCGATCTGCTCGATGCGACCAAGCCTCGGGATCAGGGTGGCTCGAGCGTTTCGGGAATCCGCTTCGGCCATGTCGACCGCATCGACGTCACTGGTCGAAGCTCGGCACTCCTGACACTCCGCAACGGGGAGCAAGTAGAACTCACGGCGAGCGCGAGTGACCTGGGTACCGGCCTTCGAGCGCTCCGGGTGGACGAAGGTGACGGCCACGTCGCTGAGTTCGAGTGGCGAGACCTCCAATCCGTCGACTTCGAAGCACCGGGCGCCACCGCCCCATCCGAGGTCCGGATGCACGGGACGGTCACGACGCGTGACGGGATGGACTTCACCGGATACGTGACGTGGGACGTCGATGAGATCTACTCGACCGACATCCTCGACGGAGACCTCGCCGGCCGACGGCTTAGGATCCCGTTCGGCGACCTCCGGTCCATCGAACGCCACAGCGCCGGGGGCTCTCTTGTGACACTCAAGACGGGTGAGCAGGTCGTCCTCGAAGGCACCAACGACGTCGACTCGAGCATCAGCGGCATCGAGGTGTCCGACGCGACGCTCGGTGCGGTGAAGCTGGGCTGGAACGACTTCGATCACGTCCGCTTCTTCGAAGCCGAGGACGAGATTGCCGCCGCGCGGTTCGACGGTGGTGCCCCGATTCGCGGCACGGTCTACACCGAGGGCGGCGAGGCCTACGACGGTCAGATCACGTGGGACGCCGATGAGACACACACGTGGGAGATCCTCAACGGTGACATCCGGGACATCGAGTTCCACGTCGAGTTCGGCAACATCGAGCAGATCGAAAAGACCAGCCGGGGCGCGCTTGTCGCGCTGCGCGATGGCCGCGCATTCGAGCTCACCGGTTCAAACGACGTGGACCGCGGGAACCGCGGGATCGTGATTCGGACCGACGGCCGCGACTTCGAAGTCGACTGGCGGGACTTCGTGCGAGTCGAGTTCTCACGCTGAGCCGAGACTCCCGTCACTGCAGGTAACGCCCCGCCCGGTCTACCGGGTGGGGTTTTCGTTTGGTGCCGGGTCGCGCAGAATGGCGTCTGAATCCGCGTTCAGCCCCGAGTCTCTCATGACCCACCGACACTCATATCGCTTCGCCCCGACCGCGCTCGTGCTCGTCGCCTGTGCCACTTCGCCGACATCGGCTTTCGCTCAGGTCGACCCGGCGATCGCTGCACGCGTCGACGACATCTTCGCGCAGTGGAGCACCGACACGTCTCCGGGCTGTGCGGTGGGGGTGACACAGAACGGAGAGACGCTTCTCGAGCGCGCCTACGGAATGGCCGACCTCGAATGGGGCATCCCGAACACGCCCGAGACGATCTTCGAAGGGGGGTCCGTATCGAAGCAGTTCACCGCGGCGGCTGTGAACCTGCTCGTGCTCGACGGAACACTCTCCCTGGACGATGACGTTCGACGGTGGGTTCCCGAGCTCCCGGACTACGGTCACACGATCACGCTCCACCACCTGATGACCCATACCAGCGGACTGCGCGACTGGGGCAGCGTGGCATCCATCTCGGGCTGGGGGCGCGAGAACCGGGCCCACGATCACGACGACGTCGTGGATATCCTGAGCCGCCAGACCCGGCTCAACTTCGAACCGGGACTCGAATACTCGTACAGCAATTCCGGATACAATCTGCTCGCCGTCGTCGTGGATCGGGCGAGCGGTGAGTCGTTCGCGGACTTCTCGAAGACGCGGCTTTTCGAGCCGGCGGGCATGACCGACACCCAGTGGCGTGACAGCCACCGGCGCATCATCCGTGGACGCTCCTCCGCATACAACCGCACGGAGGAGGGATGGGAGATCAACCGGCCCGTCGAGTACGTTCACGGCAACGGCGGAATCCTGACCACCGTGCGTGATCTGGGCACGTGGAATCAGGTCCTCACCACGGGAGGGCCGTGGGGGCCGGAGTTTCTCGCACTCATGCACAAGCCCGGCGTCTTGAACGACGGCTCCGAGATCAACTACGCGGGCGGGCTCATGCTGTCTCCCCTCGACAACGTGCAGGCCGTGACCCATACGGGTTCGACCGCCGGCTACCGCGCCTATCTGGCTCGCTTCCCCGAGCAGGGCATCTCGGTCGCCATGCTGTGTAACGCGTCGAACGTCTCCACGGGCGGAAACGGCAACCGGATCGCGCGCGCGTTCCTCGGCGATGCGGTTCGGGAGGACGGGGCGCCGGATTACCGAACCGAATCCGAGGGGTTCGACCTCGAACCGTTCGTCGGCCTGTACCGTGAGCCGCTCACCGGTGGGCCTCTCGAGATCACACTCCGTGACGGCGTGCTCTACGAGCGCTCCACACCACTCCTGCCCCTCTCCGGGTCGGAATTTCAGGTCGGCAACGGCGACCGTCGGTACGTGTTCGATCGCTACGGCAGCACCGTCATCGGTTTTCGGGTCGAAGATTGGCAGTACTCCGATCGGCGATACGAGCGGGTCACCGCATGGGCCCCGAGCCCGACCGAACTGAGTGCCTTCGAAGGTGAGTACCGGAGTGAGGACGCGGAGACCACGTACCGGGTCACGGCGACAGAGCGCGGCCTCGAACTCTGGCAGCGCCCGAACAACACGTTCGATATGAGTCCCGTGTACGACGACGGCTTCCGGTCCGGCGGGCGCATCGTGCGCTTCCTGCGCGACGGCGCAGGCCGCGTGACCGAGCTCTCGCTGAGCATCGGACGGGTCTACGACATGCGATTCCAGAGGCTGCCCCGATGAAATCCCACGCATTGGTTCCCGTCGCGTCCCTGGCCGTGGCGCTCGCATTCTCGTCGCTCGCCGATCCCGCTCTCCTCGCGGGCCAGGAGACCGTTCGGCTGTCTCTGGAGCACTACATGGATCTGGAGAGTGTGGCCGGCCCGCAGATCGCTCCGGACGGGTCCCGGATCGTCTACACGAGAAACTGGTTCGACATGGTGAACGACCGACGGGAGTCGTCGGTCTGGATCATGGACAGCGACGGCTCGCGGAACCGCCACCTGCTCGACGGAGGTAGCGTACAGTGGTCTCCGGACGGAACCCGCATTCTCTTCACCGCCCCCGGTGAGCCGGGTGGATCTCAGATCCACGTTCGCTGGATGGACGCGGAGGGCGCCACCTCACAGATCACCCGTCTCGCGAACAGTCCGGGCAACGTTCGCTGGTCCCCCGACGGCAACTGGATCGCCTTCACCAGCCGGGTCGACGATCGTGCGGACTTCGCAGGGGTGATCCTGCCCGATCGACCGGACGGCGCTCAATGGACCGCTGGTCCCAAGATCGTCGAACGGGCCGGGTACAAGCGCGACCGCTCCGGATACGTCGACACGGGCTGGACCCATCTCTTCGTCGTCCCGGCCGAAGGCGGAACCCCCCGTCAACTGACCACCGGTGACTGGAATCACAACGGGGTCGCGTGGAGCCCGGACGGGACCGAGATCTACTTCACGTCATACCGGACCAACGATTGGGACGCCCCGGAGAACTGGCAGGAATCCGACGTTTATTCGGTGCAGGTCACGAGTGGTTCCGTGCGGCGCCTGACCGACAAGCGCGGCGCTGACGGCTCCCCCGTACCGTCTCCCGACGGTTCGCTCATCGCCTACATCTCGGGCGACGAGCACGATGACACATACCGCAACTCGCGCATCCACGTCATGAATCGGGACGGCTCGGGTCAGCGGAGCATCTCCGGCGACTACGATCGACAGTCGGGCGGACTCGTGTGGGCGCCCGACGGGGGTGGTCTCTACTTCAGTGTCTCGCGTGAGGGGTACCGGAGCCTCCATTTCGCTTCGGTCAACGGGGGTGTGCAGCAGCTCACCGAGGGCAGGCGCCTCATCACACTCTCGTCTCTTTCGGAGAATGGGATGGCAGTCGGCACGATCTCGAGTGCCTACGAGCCCGGTGATCTGTACCGATGGAGCCTCGACGACCCTGAGGATCCGATGCGACTCACGAACGTCAACGCGGACATCATGCACAACGTGACGCTCGGCGAGGTCGAAGAGGTCTGGTATCGTTCTGATCCGTTTGATATCCAGGGCTGGATCGTGAAGCCCCCGGACTTCGACCCTGAGCGCCAGTACCCTCTGATGCTCGCCATCCATGGTGGGCCGCACAGCATGTACAACGGGGGGTTCAACTTCGCCTTCCAGGAACACGCGGCGAACGACTACGTCGTCCTCTACACGAACCCCCGCGGATCGACGGGATACGGCACCGAATTCGCCAATGCCATCCAGCACGATTATCCCGGCGTCGATATGCAGGACCTGATGCGCGGTGTCGACTACATGCTGGAGACGGGATACATCGACCGGGAGAACCTTTTCGTCTACGGCTGCTCGGGAGGCGGAATCCTGACCACATACATCGTCGGCAACACCGACCGCTTCACCGCAGCTTCCGCGAACTGCCCGATCGTGAACTGGATGTCGGCCATGGGTACATCCGACGCCATCAGCTACACACGAACCTTCGAGGTCCCCTTCTGGGAAGATCCGGCCGAATGGATCGATCGGTCGTCGATCTTCTACGTGGGTAACGTGACGACGCCGACGATGCTCATGACCGGCGAACTGGATCTCCGCACGCCGATGGGGCAGACCGAGGAGTACTACCAGGCGCTCCAGTATGTCGGCGTACCGACGGTCATGGTCCGCTTCCAGGGAGAGTGGCACGGAACGGGGTCGAGGCCCTCGAACTTCATGAGGACACAGCTGTATTTGCGGAAATGGTGGGAGAAGTGGGGCACGCACGACGATCGCCTCGTGAGTTGATGTACGCAGAGCCCTCCGAAGAATCAGATGGCGTGGTCCACGGCCCGGACCGATCTTCGACGCCTCTGCGGTGTATTGCCTCGCACCGGCCTTTTGATAGAGTTGTGCCGGCTACGTAACCGATTCGTGACTGCTTTGAATCCGACATCGATCCAGATCAGCCCAGCGGAGCGCCTGCGCGGTATCCTCCCCGACGTCGAGATCGCGGCGATTGCCCCGATCATCGAGGAAATCGAGGAGCTGAAGGTCCGTCGTAGGGCAGCCATTTTGGCACACAACTACATGACGCCGGACATCTTCCACGGCGTGTCCGACCTCAAGGGTGACTCTCTCGCGCTCGCCCGGATGGCTGCCGAAACCGAGGCCGAGGTCATTGTGATGGCGGGCGTCCATTTCATGGCAGAGACGGCGAAGATCGTGAATGAGGAGAAGACGGTTCTCATTCCCGATTTGAAGGCAGGTTGCTCACTCGCAGATGCGATCACGGGCGCCGACGTGCGGCTTCTCAAGGAGCGGTACCCGGGCGTCCCCGTCGTCACCTATGTGAACACGTCCGCCGAGGTGAAAGCCGAATCCGACATCTGCTGCACCTCCGGCAATGCAGTCCAGGTCGTCGAGTCCCTTGGCGTCGACCGTGTCATCTTCCTCCCGGACCAGTACCTCGGACGATGGGTCGCCACCCAGACGGACGTCGAAATCATCCTCTGGGAGGGTGCGTGCGAGGTTCACGAGCGGTTCACCGCGGAGGAGCTGCGAGGATACCGTGCGCTCAATCCCGGCATCCAGATCATCGCGCATCCCGAGTGCCCCCCCGACGTGCTCGACGAGGCCGATTTCGTCGGATCGACGGCCGGCATGATCAACTGGGTCAAGTCCGAACGTCCCCGTCAGGTCGTGATGGTCACCGAATGCTCGATGAGCGACAACGTCGCGGCCGAGTCGCCCTCGACCGAGTTCGTGCGCCCGTGCAACCTCTGCCCGCACATGAAGCGCATCACGCTCGAAAACATCCGAGACGCGCTGCGCGACATGAAGCACGAGGTGACGATCGATCCGACGATTGCCGAACGGGCACGGACGTCCGTCGAGCGCATGCTCGCGGTCCAGGTCTGACTCGACCGACACCCGGTCGACGCTGACCCCAACCGCACACGACCATCGACCTCGACGGCTTCCTCTCCGCGGCGCTGACCGAAGATCTCGGCGAACGCGGTGACGTCACCTCTGACGCGACCATCCCCGAAGACGCCGAGGTCACGGCACACCTCGTCGCTCGAGAGGCCGGCTGTATCGCGGGACTCGCGGTCGCTCTGCGCTGCTTCGAGCTGCTCGATGAGGACCTCGAGATCGGCGCACTCGCGCAGGACGGTGACGTCGTGCCTGCCGGCACCAGGCTGGCGACGGTTCGAGGCGATGCCCGGAGCATCCTTTCCGTGGAGCGACTCGCGCTGAACCTCCTCGGTCAGCTGAGCGGCGTAGCATCAGCTACGCGCGCCCTGGTCGATCGGATCGATGGAACCCGCGCCCGCATCATCGACACGCGCAAGACCGTGCCCCTGATGCGTGAGTTACAGAAGATGGCCGTCGTGGCGGGTGGGGGGGGCAACCATCGCATGGGGCTCTACGATCAGGTCCTGATCAAGGACAACCACATCGAGGCGGTCGGGTCGCCCGCCGAAGCAGTACGTCGCGCGCGTGTCCACGTCGGAGACGACATGACCGTGGAGGTCGAGATCGAACGACTCGAAGATCTCGAGTCCGTGATCGAGGCCGGCGCGGACGTCGTGATGCTCGACAACATGGCACCCGACGTCATGCGTCAGGCCGTGGAGCGGGCTAATGGGAGGGTTCTTCTGGAGGCCTCCGGCGGGATTACGCATCAGACCATCAGGGCCGTAGCCGAGTCCGGCGTGGACCTGATATCGGTAGGAGCCCTCACGCATTCGTCCCCGTCGCTCGACGTGGCACTCGACTTCGAAAGCTGAGCCCCGGTACGCACGTCGGTGCGTTGTAGGGCGGTCGGAGCCCGCGTAGCTTCACCGCCCACTGTCCCGCAGCTCTTCGGAAGGATGTTTCGTATGACGGGTTCGCCGTGTCTTTCGGCCTCGCGCCTCCGTCTTCCTGTGCCCGGCGTCCTGCTGATGGCCGCCGTCGTCGCACTCGTCACCACGCCGACGAGCCTCAACGCCCAGGTAGCCGACACGAGCGCCGACCTCGCGACGATCTTCGAGGTCGGGCGCCTCATCGCGGATACCAACGGCGACAACGTGCCCGACGCCGTTCAGGCATCCCTCCTCCTCGGAGACGCTCCATCGACGGCGGAGCTGGCCGCGGCCGCGGAGATCTCTGCCCGTCTCGGCTTCGAAACGATGGCGATGGATCTACCGATGGATCGGGGCGACGGCGGGGTGGTTCCGATCGTCATCGGCAGAGGTGGCCTCGATGCGACAAGCGTCCGAGCACCGGGTCTCGACCCTGCGTCCCTGGACTCGGGTGAGGGAGCAGTCGCGGTCGTGGAGTCCGGCGAACGGAGCTGGATCGTGGTCGTGGGTGGAGACGATGAAGGCCTCCTCGCCGCCGCGCGGCTCTTTGCAGGTATCCTGCCTCACACCCGGACGCTCTCGACCGCATCCCTGTCACGGGTGGGAGACGACCTCACCGAGGCCCTCGAGGCCGCGGGTGTCGGCGGGGCTTCGGTCCGGATATGGCAGGCTCGCGCGCGCGACGAGCATGCAGGGATCACGAGACTCATCGTCGACGTCGCATCGGACGACCCCGCAGCCGCCGCCGAAGCGCTGGACTTTCTGACGACCGCCGACGGGACGCCCCCGACCGGCACGACTGAGGCTGAGGTCGAAGACGAAGACGACGCGTCACCGGGAGCGAACCCGCTCGCGTACCCGGGACTCGCGAGCGTCGAAGTCCGCATCGACGGGGGACGCATTCTGCGACTTCCCGGTCGAGCGGAACCCGATCGCCCCGGCCCCGTGCCGGGGAGGCCGGGTTCCGGCGCCAAGGGTGACCTGGATCTTTCGAACGTCTACACCGCGGATGGCCTCCTCGGAGGCAGCCCGATCCCGAACCGTGTCGACGCGATTCTCGTGCCGGGTTCGGGCGGTGTATCGGGGCTGCCCGACCTGGGTGCACGACTCGGACTGGAGTCGACCGGCCTCGTCGTCCCGCTCGTCCACCCGGCAGCGTCGATCGAGCGACCGGGCTCTGAGCCGACGATGGTCCTCGCAGGCACCGGGAACGGCCTGATCGAACAGCTCGCGGACAGCGGCAGAATCGACCTCGATGAGCTCGCTCCAGGTGAAGGGCTGATTGAGCTCGTGCCCGACGCCTTCGGCTCGAAACCGGCGCTCGTGGTGACCGGGGCCGACGAAGCCGGCGCAGAGCGAGCGCTGCAGCAGCTCGCAGTCGGCTTTCCCAACCTCGCGGAGCGGGGCAAGGACCGCCCGACCGTGGATGATGTCGAGCGAGGTCTATGGGACGCACTCGCGGGGCACACGCCCCTGGGCCAGGCCGGGACCGGTATGTACAAGCTCGGCCGGATCGCGCAGAGCCTGAGCGATGAACAGCTCACCTCTGCATCCGTGCTGATGTCTTTGGAAGGCGCCGATGTAGGGCTGGCGTCATGGGTACAGGCCCGCGCGGTCGACCTTCTTGGAACGTCTCAGGTCGATGTCACCATCGACAACCGAGACGTTCTCGCCGCGAGCACCACGATCTACGAGGAATCGCTCACCCTTCCTTCCGAGGTCGAGCGGTTCCGCGCACTCATGACGGATCGGGTCTACCCGGGCGTCGTCGGTCAGGCCGTTCGGGTCGAGGCACGCCTGAGCGAGCCCCCGGCGGTTCGCGAACGACTGGCAGCTGAGGCGCGCTCGGCACTGCTCGAAGCAGGGGCCGATCCGGACGGAACCGAGGTCGTCGTGCTCTCCGCCTTCAAGCAGGGCTATTCCTGGCTCTATGACGTCATCCGCCCACGAATCGAAGGCCGTGACATCGGGGAGATCGAGATCTCATTCCTGCGCAACGAGCCCCCGGAAGAGTGGCCTCAGCAGGCGATCCATACTCCCGTTCGCTGGCTGCACGAGATCTTCCCGATCGATGAGGTCCTCGCACGTGACCTCGATCTTGAGCTGGAGCAGATCCGATTCGAAGAGGTCGCCGAGGGACCGACGTACACCGTCCGTGTCACCGACCGGTCAGGTGCGGAGATCCTCCACGAGACGTTCGATCCTCACTACGTGATGAGACCGTATTTCGATCGCTTCGCGGACTACGAACAGGTGCGGGTCACCACTGGCTGGCTTACGGCCGAAGCGGGTGGACGTACGATCGTCGACGAACGGATCCCGACGGACCCCGAGACATTCTGGGACCACTTCCAGGCGACGGTCCTTCCGACGATGTACGACCACGTCATGGACCTGCACGACGGGCTTCCCCGCGGCGGCAGCGCCGACGCTCCGTTCTTTGGCGAGCTGATCGTCGAACTTGGCATGAGCGAGCCCGACTTCCGACTCGGCGTGGATAACGAGATCCACGCGCCGATGGATGCACTCCATGAGGAGATCTATTTCGGTACGATCGAATTCTTCGATGTGCTGGGCCGGAACTCTCGCGGGCAGGGCATCCAGTTCCCCGGTCGCATTCTTCCCGTCATGCGCCCGAAGGCGGACGGCACAGCCCCGACCGCCGATATCCGGGTGACCGGCTTCGCCACGTCACGGCCAGCTGTCGTCGTCTCGTACCAGACCGCCAGCGGTGAGACGAGCCAATCGCGATTGGATATCCCCCAGACGAGCATCGCGCGACCCTCCGCGCGACTCGCACGGGTGAAAGCCGGGGAACGGGGTGTAGCTCACATGGGGCTTCGCGTACGGGTCGACACCGAGTTCGACATGAGGGATAGCCTGATCGAAGTGGCTCGCGAGCAGTCTGTCGACGAGCGGATGGTCTCGGCTGAGATGGTCGCGGGGGTCATGGAACAGATGGAAGCGCTCCGAGGGGCGGGCATGTACACCTCCGAGCTCGCGTGGCAGGGCCTCGGCTCGCTCGAGCTCTGGGCGGAGTGGACGCACGAGCAGGATCCGGAATCTCGCCGGACGGTGGTCCTTGCTCCGAACGGAGTGCCTGCGCCGCATCCGGACTGGCGGGCGCTCCTCCCCGATGGCTGGAGCTACGACGGAGGCCGGATCGTCCAGTGGGACACGCCGATCCCGCCCCCGGAAGGTCACGAAATGCTCGCCAAGATGACCGAGGCGTTCCCCGAGGCGACGATGTATCGCGTGGGGCGCAGCTACCTCGGCAAGGACATCTGGGCGATGGACCTGATGCCCGCCGTCGATGCGAGCCACTGGTCGCACGTAAAAGCCTCGACGTTCAAACCGACCGTGATCTACTCGGCGCGCCAGCACGCGAACGAGGTCTCGTCGACGAGTCATGTCCTACGCCATGCTGAACTCCTGCTCACGGATCCCGAGCAGCGCCCGAAGCTGAACGACGTCAACGTGATCATCCATCCGTTCACGAATCCCGACGGCGCGCAGACAGCCTACGATCTGTACCGGATCACACCGGACTACATCCTGCACGCGGGCTACCTCGGATCCCTTGGCCAGGACGCAACGTCGGGCGGGGGCGCGGATCATCCGATTTATCCCGAATCCACGGTGCGTGGACGACTCTGGGAGACGTGGCTGCCGGACATCTTCCTCAACCCGCACGGGTACCCGTCCCATCAGGTAGTTCAACTCTTCTCCGAGTACACAGGCCTCGTCCGAAGAGGCCGCGTCACCGAGCGAAACTGGGGCTTCAACAAAGGGTGGTTCATGCCCGGATTCGGCTACGTGGACAGCCCGGAGTATCCCCGTCACAAGGATGCCGCCTTCACGATTCGTGAATACATCACGCGCGGAATCAACTCGAACCGGGACGTATTCGATCTGAACCAGCGCGCCTACGCGCGATACCAGCGTTACGGGGCCCGTTACGATCCCGACGTCTACAATCTTCCGATGACGGACAGTGTGCTGATCGAAATGCCGTTGAAGGGCTCGAGCGGAAATGGGGGCGGATACAATCCTCGCGTGACGATCTGGAGCGGCACGACCGAGGCGCCGGACGAGACGGCCTACGGGCCCTGGATGGAGTTGATGGGCAAAGCCGGCCTCTCCTGGGACCAGGCGATCACCGACTATCTCTACGACGGCGCGCACGAGGTGAATCGCTCCGGATCGACCTTCTTCGGCGGCGTTTCGCTCCGGATGAACCGGCCGAGACCGCCCGAGGAGCCGGAAACGGAGACGGAGCAGTTGGACGAGGCCTCTTCCGACGCGGAGACCCGCCAGCGGTTGCGGGGGTCGCCGTGAAACTCTTCTTTTCTCCGCTCGAGTTCGAACACTCGACCGAACCTTACCTTGACCTTCCCGGCTCGACGATGAAGAAAGCGATTCTCTCCCTGCTCGTGCCCCTCGCGCTCGCCGCATGCGGTGGAGGCGACACCCAGTCCGAGGCGATGCCCGAGATGGACACGACCCCCACCGCCGGAAGCGTGACGATCGTGACGCCGATGAATGGCGTTCTGATCAACGGCAACGAGATCAGCGTCAACTTGTCGTCGACGGTCGACATCCTTCCGGCAGGAGACATGACCCCTGGAACGGGGCACCATCACCTGTACCTGAACGCCGATCTGACGCCAGCCGATCAGCCTGTGCCGACGGTTCCCGGCAGCATCATCCACATGGGTGACGCCTCGGCGACGTACACCTTCACCGACGTAGAGCCCGGCGAATACCGCTTGATCGCGGTCGTCGCGGACGGCGTCCATGTGCCGCTTCAACCGTGGGTGGTCGACACCGTACGCTTTACGGTAGCCAACCAGTAGCACCGGTCGACAAAGGCAGAGATATCGCCGTCAGCCCTTCGACGCCCCAGCGACGGATGCGGCCTGCACGACCCGATTGATCGCTGTCACCAGGGTCCGGATCGGGAAGGGCTTCTGCACGAATGCGTGGAGGGCGTCGATCGGGGAGTCCTCCTCGGCAAACGCACCCTCGGCGAAGCCCGTCGCGAACACGGTCGGGATCACCCCGCAATGCTCTTCGATACTCCGAACCATGTCCGGTCCGGACATCGTTGGCATTCGTACATCCGTCACGATGACGTCGAATTTCCTTTGCTCGATCGCGTCCCCGAGCGCCTGCTCGGGCTTGAGATACGGTAGGACGTCAAAGCCTTCCGAACGCAAGAGCTCACTAAAGAGTTCGAGCACCTTCTCCTCATCATCCACGAGGAGGACCCGCAGACGACCGGCGGGGGACGCCTTCACCTCAGCTGCACGAAGCTCGATCTGGATCGAGGCCCTCCCGGACACGCTGATCCGACCTCCGTTGAGCGAGATGAGTCTCTCGGCGGTGGTCAATCCCAGGCCCGAGTGGTCCTCCCCCTTGGTCGTGTAGAAGGGTTCGAACGCACGATCCTTCGCCTCGGCCGAGAAGCCATCGCCCTCGTCCTCGAAGAGCAGACACACCCGTCGCTCATTGGTGTCGTTTCGCCGAGCGTGTCCACCCCCCTCTGCACCCGGACACGTCCGAATCGTCGTCTTGATAAGACCGGATCCGTCCATCGCCTCGGACGCGTTGACCGCGAGCAAGGAAATGACGTCCGTGAGCGCTCGCGCGTCACATACGACGTGGGCGACCTGGTCTTCAGGAACGATCACGTCCCATTGGATACCCGTGCCGAGGGTCGGAAGCAGGATAGCGCGCGCACTCTTCACTGCGTCCACGAGATCGATCTCGTCGGGCTCTCCCGGTCGGTACTCACTCAGACTCTGAAGCTCTCTGACCAATTCGGCCGCCGCTTCACTCGTCTGGAGACCTTGCCTCAGACTGTCCAGCGCGGGCTGGGTTTTGCCCTCACCGAGCAGCTTGATCGACATTTCGAGTTGACCGGTCAGAATCGCCAACATGTTGTTGAACCGGTGTGCGAGCCCTGCGGACACCTGGGCGGTGACCTCGACGTGGGTCAGACGGTCCCGTGGTCCCTGCCGCTCCTCCGATGCGAGCGCACTGCGCGTAACGCTCATCACCAAGTCCGCAGAATGAATGTTCGTGCGATGGAGCATCCGACGACTTCCAACTCGATTCCAACCAACCGTTTCCCCCAAGCTGCTTAGTGGACTGGGCACATTCTACAATCTTGAAACAGCCCGGAAAATAGGGGTACCCCCACACCTCGAGGCAAGAGTCTATTGGCCTGAATCCTTGTAGGCCGACTCCTACATAGGGGTGCGTTCATCTTCGCCCCCGACCAAACCGGCGGAATCCTCCGCTGACCTCCACCACCACCGGAAATCCCTTCAGGCGCTTGGGAATCGTCTTGCGTACTCCTTCAGTGCTGACATAGACCTTCAGGCACGGAGCCCCCCGATGGAGACCGATGGCGGTTCCTTCGACACCGTCCTTGCCCATCACCTGCTGGTTCAGCACGGACTGTGCGCTCCGGATCTCGTCAGACACGGTGCACTCACGTTCCGTCGATGCGGATATCAAAGCGATTGAGGACCTGTCCGATCGGGTTGGCGAGCGTGGTGGTCTGGGTACCGGCGAAGAGCAGTCCGACCGGGCGCCGATCGGACATGAGGCGTCCCTCCGATACGATCAAGGAGCCCGAGTCGCCACCGGCGCTGAAGCCACGGCCCGAGATGACGATTTGACCCTCGAACCGGGCCGTTCCATCTCGGTACGCGACGTCCACTGTCGCATTGATGCCACTAACCTGCCC
>Ga0181594_10000498_pt1 | contig 36396 bp, 48 predicted proteins | sample 071ome_18_FD_145603 | JGI IMG/M metagenome (GOLD analysis project Ga0181594, IMG submission 145603) | Coastal salt marsh microbial communities from the Groves Creek Marsh, Skidaway Island, Georgia - 071413BT metaG (spades assembly) | ecosystem: Environmental > Aquatic > Marine > Intertidal zone...
AGTAACCGAGAATGCGCCCGACGATGTCGCGGTCTGACCACCTGCCGTCAACGTCAGCTTTCCGGCATCACTATCATATTCACCAATGATCAAAATCCACTGGTCTGATTGATTGGTAATCACCAGCGCGCTAGAGCCACCGTCTGGCCCCTCCAATGCAATGCCGCCGCCAGAGTTCATGTACAGCGCATGGCGCCCTGACTGCGGACTATTGTGCGACAGTATATTTGCAACACCAGAGTCGATATTGTCATTAACATTCACCAGAATTACTTTCGCACTCTTTGACGTAGCACCCGTCGGATATACGCCAGAAAAATCCATGTATTGCGACGTGGCGCGCTCAAAACGGATCAGAGGAAACCCGTTCAGCGATCCTACCAGTGACGGCTTGTTAGATTCGGATGCCTGAACAAAGTCATTTCCGCGACCGCTCTTGTCTTTCAGGCGTGAAACCTTACCGGCACCATTCACCAGAATGGATGCGGAATCAGCGTTGCACCACGACATGAACCCCGGAATGGCCTTAATTGATTCTGTATAGCTGCGAACGACTGGCAGGGTCTCATCAGTGAATTCCGCGCCGGTTAATGTGATAAATCTGCTCATGCGACTTGCTCCTCAAATGTGATCAGCCAGTTGTATAACGTTACAGACGGGTCGCTCTGACTCGCCTCATTATTAGAATCGTGAATGTTGCCCCACGCCCCGGCGCGCAATGTCGCGCCGGGGCCATCGTATGCGTATCGAATAGTTTTATTGCCGGTCGGCTCTGACGATAACGTCAGACGGACGGTATCAGAGCCGAGGATTTCGACTAACGATATATCCGGAGTTGCCCCCGAATCGTCGATAAATTCAAAACCATAGTTTTCGGCAGCGGGTAGTGTCGTTGTATCAATAACCAGCGATCCATCTGGAACATTCATTTGAATGTCAATAACCGCTCCGGTACGGGTTACGGAGATCGGTGAAACCGGCTTCCAGTCAGATTTGTTCTGGCACACTTCGCGATATGCCCGCGCCTGGTATTCCCCGAGGATGGAATACCAGACCGGCTTTAAATGCACCGAATAGCTATATTCCATGAAATATTTTGGCGTTGATATCACAACGTTAGGCACTGTTTTATAAATATCGTATTGCGCAAGCGCTGGATTACCTGCACCGCCCGTACCGGATGCGCTGGCAGATAACTGGTCAATAATAAACACAATCTCTGGATTTTCTGGCCCCAGAATTTCGGCCCAATCTGCGCGATAGTCTGCTATTAACTGAGCCAATGTCGCGGCGTATGTTGCACGGTCGATCCCGGTGCGGTCTTGTTCACCTTGAGTCCACGTTATCGCCCGAACGATAACGTCACGTCCGTACTTTCCAGCCAATTCAACCGCTTTGGCACATTCAATCAGACCATTTTCGTACATTGGCTCTGGGCCGTTTTTTACAAGATCATTGATTGATGCACCGCCGCGACCGTGCGAACGGTAAACGTATGTCTTAACTCGCTCACCCGACGCCAATTCAGCGGCGTGTAGTGCGCGCATAAATCCAGACCCCTGAGTCTCCGCCTGATTGGAGTTATTAAATACCTCAAAGGCTGGCACCAGATCCGTAATGGTCGTTGGCTCTAATTCTGACGCCATTGCGCCACGCGTGCCGGTATTAAACATGAGGGCGTGGTGTGGATATATTGGCGACGTTGTAAAAACCTCTTCGCCCGGATCGTTTTCCGTTGCGCCGCCCCCAATACTTAGGCTTTGTCCGGTTGCCGCGATAAATTCAATCGGCCCGGCAGTTTCGGCCATCTCTGTTGAGCTGCCCGCGCGTTGCAAATAGCCACGCATACCGCCGTCACCGTCTGCGATATAGCGATACAGATCAGGGCCGACAACAGACGCGTTATAGACATTCCCTGGCCCCGTAATCTGTGCGGGATCGACTAACAATGATGCCGCGAGTTTTTCGGCACTTTCTTTTGTCAGTGTCAGTAATGCAGTGCCGTCGGGTTTGAATCCGATGAGCAACGAACCATCAGATGCGCAAATGCCTGCGGGACAGCCCGCCGCGAAGGACGCCGGATCATTTATTTCACCGGCTCTCTTCATGTGAACTGCGCCGGTTTTATCAATAGCTATCGCAGCGCGGCGATTTTTATCACGAATCGCATAAACGTATTCATTACCGTTTGCGGCCGCCGACTCACCTACACCCAGTATTTCAATATCAGAAACAGCGACAGCGCCGGTTTTCGTGATTGCGGCCGCCACCTTTTTCGCTATGTCAACTATTGCGGCGGCGTACTGCTCTGGTATATCTGCTGGCGTTTTATCGGCTTCTAGCGCCGGTAGCCGGTCGAGAATTGCCCCGCCTGAATCTTTCTTACCGATAATGGCCTTTACGTCAAACGCATTAGGCACCCACGCCGCCCCATTCCAGCCATATTCGCCGTTATTTTCTTCGGTCGGGTCGTTCCAGACTTTAGCCATTTGGCCGTTGGCGGGTGCGCCTGCGTCGTCCATTTCGGTTTTAGTCTGGTAGTTGATGGTGTCACTGCGCAGTGTTTCAAACGGGACGCGGGCCAGATTTCCGGCGGGTGTGACTACTAGTGCTTCTTCACCGCCTTGGTATGCCTGGCTTTTTACGTCGTTGTTGTCTGTGATTTTTGGCATTTTCTTCTCGCTTAAAGTCGAACTAATTCGCCGTTGATCGTTAACGGGCCGGTGTCGGTGGTTATTACGTCGCTGAAGTCGGCGGTGGCGGTGGCCTGTGCAACGGTGGTGCCTGCGCTCATGCTGGCGGCGGCGATGTTGTTTTCGGCCGTGGCGGTGCTGGCGTAGGCGTAGCGGCGGCAGGTGCGGCCATACTCGTTGATGAGCAGTTGCAACAGGCGTTCATTGCCGACGGTTTGTTCGAGTGGCATGTCGATGAATACGTAGTCCCAGTCGATGCCGTCCATGCGTTGGTGTATTTCTACGTCGCCGAGGCCAAGTCGTTGCCAGATCCGTTTAAATCCGGCGGTGCTGCCTGCGTCTTTGGCGTTGATGTAGGCGTATTTAACGCGCAGGCGGTAGAGGTTTTCGGCCTCGCCTTTAAATCGTGTTACGCCGCGCTCCCATGCGATGAGGTCAACGTAAAACAGCTCTGCGTTTTCGAGGTCGAATTGTTGCAGCGGCCAGCGCAGCCAGTTTTGGATTTTTTGGTACCAGGTGTTGACGAGGGTGGCGAACGCGGTGGCGTCAGTGGTGCCGCGCTCGGGGTCGCCCGTTTGCCAGAATGTCAGTTTCAGGTTTTGCCATTCCATTAGTATTCATCCTCTGCGGCGGTGATGTTGAGGCTTTGCAGGCGCGGTATTGTCAGGCCGCTGGTGATGTCGCCGGTGGTGAATTCGACTGAGTTTACGTCGGGCAGGCGGCGGGTTATTTCGTCGGCCAGGCGTGCCATTGAGAACCGCGCATAGGGCCACGTTTTGATGGTGTCGTAGTCGGTGTTTTCGCGGAACGCGCAGCGAATTATGTTTTCTGCCTGCGCGATGATTTGGGCGGTGCGGTCGGCGCTGGTTCCGGCGGCAAGGTGTAGGGCGGCGGCGATGTCGTGTTGGGTTTCGGTCATGGGCTTGACCTGCAGGTCGTCGCCGTGGCCGTGGTGGCCGTGGTTGGTGATGTGGTCGTTGACGTCTTGCAGGTAGTCGCTGCCGGGTACGCCTGCGTCGAACAGTACTAGCGCGTCGGCGCTGCCCGGGCCGCGCGGCGCGGCGGTGTGGTCGATGTAGATGCGGTCGTAATCGATTCCGGCAAATTCGCTGATGATGTTTTTGTAGACGTCGTTTACGTGCCATTCGCTGATTGCTGTGAAGCGCGCGCGGATGCGGTCGCGGTAGTCGTCGTCGAGTTCTGTATCGGCGCCGGGTGATGTTATCCAGTCGTCTCCATTGTTGACGCTGGTAATGCCGGTGATGGGTTTTTCGAGTATGACGAAATAATTAGCGGCAAGGTTGTAGCCTGCGCCGGGTTCGGCCGCTTGCACGTCGATGTCGAGGGTGTATTGAGTGGCGCTGAATTGTGCGTCGGCGATGGTTTGCACGCGGTAGGTTTTGCCGTTGATGGGGGCGGTGGTGATCCATGTGCCGGCGGGGACGTCGAGGGTGGCGCCGATGCTGTCGCGATTAAATGTGATGCGGCCGTGCAGTGTGGCTTCGCCTTTGCGCGGTACGTTGCGGCTGTCGCCGTGCATGTCGAGGTATTGGCCGGTCGCGGTTTTTACGAACAGGTTGGGCATGACGTGACTGATTAAAAACGCCAGTAGCTGTTGCACGGGGTTGACGGTGACGGCGCGCAGGAATCGCCACCACGGCGAGTATTCTGATGGGTTATTAAATGTGATTCCGGCGGCGTCGGCTTCGGCCTGCAGGTCTTGTTCTATCGCTTCGGCGGTGACGGGGATTCCGGATTCGGCGGCGCGGTCAAGAAAGTATTGTTCTGTTTCGTTCATGCGGCCCCCGCGTTAAATGCCACCGGGCCGAATTCTGTGTCGGCGGTGATGAGTAGTTGTCCCGGTGTGTGTTCGGTGATTTCGCTTGTGCCCGGCACGGTGCGCGGGTCGTTTTCTATGATTTGTCGGAGTTGCGTGTGTATGAGTGCGCGTCGCGCGCCGGAACGCTCGCCGATGAGTGATTCGAGGTGGCCAGATTCGCGCAGTGCGTGGGCGATGTCTTGGGCGATGACGTCGCGGTCGTGGATGTAGACCGGTTGGCCTGCGGCGTCGGTGGCGATGTCGTCGCCCTGCATGAGTATGTCTGTGTATTTGGCCATTTTTTATCCTGCCTGCAAGACCGCGCGCGCTTCCCAGTCGGCGGGCGTGATGCTGTCGGTGTGGATGTTTACGCCACCATAGTGGTGCTGCGCGCCGGTGCCGATGTTTGCCAAGCCTGCGGCGGCGATGCCGGGTTCGGGGCGGCGGGACATGGTTGTCAGCGGTTCGATGTTGGTGGTTTGCGTTGTTTTTGTGGCAGTCAGGTCGGCGCTGATGTCGTCGAGGCCGAGCCAGCTTTTTAGTTTGTTAAACGCGTCGCCGACTTTTCCGAGCATGTCTAGGATGACCTGGCCCCACTTTGTGTTGGCCATGATGGCGCCGAGTTTGTCCCACCATCCGAGCCAGTCGCCGATTTTGTATATGAGCCAGCCAACGGCGGCGATGATGCCGCCGACGACTCCTACCACTAACCACATGGGCGCCAGTGCTGTGTTGGTGGCGATGGCCAGCACGAACATGATGCCGCGCAGTACCGTTAACAGCGGATTGAGTACGATGACCACGGCTTTCATGGCGGCCATGATGCCAAGGGCACCGGCGAAGGCGATTTTTGCGAGCCCGAATACGATTGACCCCAGCCCAACGGCGGCACCCAGCGATAACATGCCGAGGGTCAGGTACCCGACCCAGCGAGTGATGTTGGGGAATTCTTGTGTCCAGCCCATGACGACTTGCAGGCCGTCGGTCAGGCGGTTGAGCAGGTTGTTTATGGCGGGTAGCAGTAACGTGCCAAAGCTGATGCGCAGGGCTGCTGTCACGGCGGTGAATTGCTCCCATGGGTCGACCATTTGTTTTGCCATGTCGGCTGCGTTTTGCATGCCGGTATTGCGGGCCAGTTTGGTGATGCTGTCGTTCAGGCCGTCGGTTTTTCCTATCAGGTTCGTTATGAGTGCGACGGCTTCATCTGATCCGAATGCGGTTTTCAGTGCCCCAAGCTGTGCTGTGTCTTGTAGATCGGAATATTTTCCGTTTATGCGATTCAGTATTTCGACCATTGGCAATAGCTTGCCATTGGTATCTGTGAATTTAAGTCCCAGTTTTTCTTGCGCTTTGCCCGCACCGGTTAAAAAGGCGCGGTATCTGGTTGCAGCTTCTGAACCTGACATTGTGGCTTGAAGCGTGCCCAGTACTGCCATTTGCTCTGAAAGGTCTACCCCTGCAGCCTGCGCAGCTGAACCGATAGTTGAAAACGCGCGGGACATTTCTGAGCCGGTGGTTTTGAACATTTGCACGGCCAGCGCGGTTTGCCCGGTGAGCTGTTGCACCCACTCTGCTTTGCCCATTTTTTGCGCGTCGTCGGCGAATATCCCGTACATGGTGCCCATGTAGTTGGTGACGGTGGCGGCGTCGGCCTTGGTGGCTTTTGCGAGTACGTTACTGGCGCGGGTGAATTCGGCGAGCTCGCCGTTTACCAGACCGCCGATCGCGCTTTGGATGTCGTAGGAGCTGCGGACAAAATCGGTGGCGCTGGCGCCGTATTTCACTGAGAACGCGAGCGCACTTTTGCTGAGTGTGTCGAGTTCTTTTTTTGCAACGTTGAGGCTTTTGACTTCGCCCAGTGCCTGTTGCATGTCGTAGACCGGGGCCATGAAGGTTTTTATTGCGAACCCGGCCCCGGCCAGGCCGATGGCGCCGCCCCGGATGGCGTCAAAGCCGCCGGTGGCGTGGCGTTTCATGTTGTCGACGGTGCGCGTAATCGACGCGATGGGGCTGCTTACCATGTCGGTCACGCCGATGGTAAACATGAGTTTTTCAAGTGCCGTTGTGCTCATGTTCTGCCCTATTTCTTTTTTACGCTCTATTTTTTACCGGAAAACGCTTTACCGACGCCGTCTTGTACTGCTGTTGCGATTTTTTCTACCAGGTCTTGGTAAAGCCAGATCGCGGTGCCGATGTCGTCTTCGGCGGGTTCGTGCGTGTTGAACAGGACTCGCGCTAGGGCGTAGCCCTGTTCTAACTGGTTGCCGCGTAAACTTTTTACGCGGCGCTCTATTTTTTTACGGTGATTTCAATCGCTGGCTTAAATTGCTCGGCGAGGTGGTTGGCGACTTCTACGGCGATGCCTTGGTCAAGCCACTCTGTCAGCTCGTTGAGCTGGTCAGGGTTTACGGTTGCCGTGGCAAAGTTGAACGCCGGGGCCACTTTGTTGTTTGGCAAAAATGCGTTTACAAAATTGTTGTACGCGGTGATGTCGACGGTGAATTCGAATTCTGTTCCGTCGATTTCGAGTGTGACTTTTTTGCCTGCTTTTTCGCTCATGGTGTTGGTCTCTTTTTTACGTTTTGGTTTGCCCGGCTGATTTTTTAATCAGGGTGCGGGCGGTTTGTGTACGGCGAATTGAAACCCTACCCAAAGCAGGCCGATCCCGCCGGTGACTAGGGTTATCAATACTGCCGTGCGAATTGTGCGGCCCATCTGTTCTGTGGCGGTGCGTTGGCCGCGCAAAAACGCCATGTCTTTTTGGGTTTCGATGGCGTCTTCGGTGTTCAGGCCCATCGACATAAACGCTTTTTTTGTTCCTTCTTCTGCGGCGCTTTGTACCAGTGCCTGCAGTTCGTCTTTATCCATTGGTCCTGACATGGTGCCCCCTATTCTTTCGCCTTTGGCAGCCGCGCGCGTACTAGCTGGTCGCGGATGTCTTCGACTGTGGCTTGCGTGACGTCGTTTGTGGTGATGTCACGCAGCCAGTTGAGGAACGAGATAATCAGGCGCGTTAGCAGGCGCTCGATAATGATCGGCCAGGCGATCCGCCCGAGGATGGCGGCGAGTGTGTCGAATACCAGGTGCCACGTTAGGCCGCCGGTACCGGCGAGAATTTTAATCAGGCGTTTCATGCGCGGCCCTCCCATACGTATTTGATAAAGGCGTTTTTGTAGTCGGCGGCGGTCGCTTTGCCTGCGCTGGTGTTCCAGTATTTTTTGGCGTAAGCGGCGAGGCCGTCGAGGTCGGTTGGTTCGGGCAGCGGCTCGGGGAATGTGTACAGGTACACGCGGGCGATGGCGGCGGCGTGGGTGGCGTCGGTTAGCATTCGCTCGAATGGTAATACCCGGGACACGGCTGGAAATTTGCCGGTGCGGTTCAGGTAGTCGATGACGTGCCGGTAAGTCGGCTCTTCCATCTGAAACAGGCCAATCGCGGGGCCATTACCACCCTGGCGGCAGTAGGTAAAGCCGCCGCTTTCGTGGGCGGCGATCATGAGCAGTAATCGAACGGCGCTTTCGCTGTCGGGCAGGTTGCTGCGCTCGAGTGCGTTTTCAATGGCAGTGCGGACACTGAGCGCAATTTTTTTCAGGTTGATCATGCTGGCCCCTGTTGGTTGGTTTCGGTTCGGCCTGTTTTAGAACAGGTCAAAGTGGTTGGCTTTGAGGTACGGCGTTCCGTTGATGTTCAGGAAGTCTCTGCCTGTGACGTCGAACGGCAGTTTTACCGTGGTGGCGTCGCTGCTGTTCGGGTCGATGTTGAGCAGATCCGAGATTTTCAGTGCGCAGTCGTGGGCCAGTACGTGGAAGGCCTCTGGCGTGTTGCCGTTGCTGCCGGTTGCATAGGCGTTGATGTCAAACGTTGGCAGCCCTTCCCAGCTGCCTGCGGCGGCGGCGGCGGCTGACAACAGCATGAAGTTTGCAATGTCGACTTCGATTTCGCCGGAGGCTTTTTTGTCGCCCGCTAAGCGGCCGTCGGGTGCGCCTTTGGTCATTTTTACGGTGCTGTTGTCTTCGATGTTCAGGCTGAATGCTTCTGCGTGAACCATTTTTCCACCGACACGAATGTCGAATGATTGTCCGTTAATGCGTGACATGGTTTATGCCTCCAGTCGGTTGAGGTCGAGGGCGATGTAGCCGGTGATTTTTTTCGGGCAATCCACCGGCGCAGCGAGGAACGAGAGTTCGACGGCTTTGGTGGTCTGCCAGGTGATGACGATATCGCCATCATCGGGTTTCTTGATGAGGCCCGGGACGGCGTTGCCTGCAATGGTGCTGCCCTTCGTGGCGTCTTTCAGGGTTTTGCCAAAGTAGCTCGCGTGGTACGCCGTGCTGCTTTCGCTGCTGTTGAGTGAGCGATCGCCAATTTTGTTGATCATTTGCAAGCGTAGGCGGCGGCTGAGGTAGTCAATCACGCGGCGGTTTTCGATGACGGTAAAGTCGCCGCCGGGTGCGTCGAGGCTGGTGTGGTCGGCCCAGAAAATACCGGGTTTGCCGGTGTACCACTGGGGTACGCTGAAACGGTTGTTCGCCAGTTCTTTCAGGTGGGCCATGGTCAGCGGGTTGCCGTTTTTGTCGGCCGGTGCATCGCCCAGACCGAGCACAACGCCGCTTTGTACGCGCATTGGTGTGTCGGCAATGCTGGTGTTTTCATTCACCAGGCGGCCCAGAATCACACCGACATTTTGTTCGTGCGTTACCGGGATCAGGTACACGCGGTCGGCCACTTCGTCGTTGTTGATGGCTTTGGTGGCGGTTAACCATTCGTCCCAGCTTTGTGTGGCTGGATCAATGGCCGGGGTGGGCGCGTGAATGGTGAGGTATTTTGCGAATTCGAGTTCGGCGGCCACGCACGCGGCTTGTAGTGTATCGATGTCGGCACTGGCGGTGACGTCGGTCAGGAATACCAGTTCGGGCTCGATGTCGTGCGGGGCTTCGAGGGCGGTTTCGAGTGCGGTGTACCAGTCGTCATAACCGCCGGTGTACAACGGTACAACGTAGGCGGTAAACAGTGGCCCGGCGTTGAGTTTTGCGGCTTCGATGGTGGCTTTTAGCGTGCTGTCGGCGGCGCCTAAAATTCCGTCGAGGTCGGTATCCTGGCCGATGGTGTGCAGGCGAAATGCTGCGCTGTCGGTGACGGCGTCGGCGCTGTTTTCGTCGTTGAGGCCGATGATGAGCACGGTGTTTTCAACGCCGGTAATGCTGCCGCTGTTGGTGTTTTGTTGGCTGAGTGTGGTTTGTCCGATTGCCATTGTTTACGCTCCCGCGTTGCGTGCGTTGGTCGTGATTTGCTGAATAATTTGTTGTCCCATTGCCGGGATTTTTTGGCGGCTGACGCCGAGGAATGGGCGTGGTGGTATGCGCGCTTCCCAGTGCTGCCAAGCGAATTTGTCCATTGCAACGGTTGTTCTTCCGATTGCACCGGCCTGGCCAATGGTCATGTTTTCCATGATCCAGCGAATGGACACGCGACGGGTTTTTACCTGGCCCGCTTTTTGGCCGCCCTTGTATTTGCCGATATACAGTTTGAAGCCCTCTTTTATCAGGGCTTTGGCCTGAAAGTAGGTGGCTGGGGCGTCGTAGTCTGGCTTGCCTTTCTCTCTCTGAATTCTTGCTTTACTGTATTTTTCTACGTGGCCATGGTGCTGCTTTGCGGCCACGATTCCGGTGATTCCTCGTGGCCATCCCACTGTGGCACCTGTGGTGCTGGTTCCGATGACTCGAGCACTGCGCATGATTTTGCGCAGTACTTTTTTATTGCCGTTTTTGCGCGGGGTCATGGTGCGGCCGTCGACGGTTTTTTGGGCGCGGGTACGGGCGGCGCTTTCTTTAATGACGCCGCGACCCAGCCGAAAAAACAGCTGCTTTTTCTCGCGCGGTGGCAGTGCCACGGCGCGCAGCTGGCGGCGTAATTTGCTGTGACCACTGACGCTAACGCGGATCATTTGACGCCCCCGGTGACTGTGCCTGTTTCGGCGGTGTGCAGTGGGTGCGGCCGCTCTGGGGTGACTGGCGCAAGTTTTTTACCGGCGTAGTCAATTGGGCTGGCGTCGACTTCGGTCATGTAGAGGGCGTCAGTCAGCTGCAGAGTGATTTCGAGGTTGATCTGTTTGCCGGTCAGGTTGGTCTGGTCGAATTCGATGTCGATGTTTTTGTTGTCGGCGGCTTCGCGCTGGTCGGCGTATTGGCGCATGAGTGCGAGGCACAGGGCGCCGCGATCTGCGGGCAGGCGTTCAACGTATACGACGGCACGGTATTCGAGTTTTGCGTATTCGTAGCCGTTGGCGGTTTCGCGCATTCCGCCGGGCAACATGCGGCCGGATTCCTGCCAGACGTCAAAGTCTTTGAGGCCTATTTTTAATGCCTGGCGGTTGTTGCACAGGATGGCGTGCAGGTCGGTTAGGCCTCTCATACGCTGTGCACTCCGATGCGGCGGCGGCCTGACACCATGTTGGTGTATTTGGTGGCGGCGGCTTCGAGGGCGCTGATGTTGTCGTCGCTGATGGCGGCGGCGTCGGCGGTGCGGTCGGTGCGTTGTGCGTCGCGCAGGATCAGGGCTTTGGTGGCGTTGTAGACGGCGTTTTTAAAGCGCGGTACGCGGCGGTCGTCGTCGGCGAATTCTACCCCGTCGGCCTGCAGGCCTTCGGCCCATGTTTGCAGGTTGAAAATTACGTCGTCGACGGCGAGCGCGAGGCAGTTATTTAAAATTGCGTCGCTGACTGTGTCGTCGATGCTGAGCAATGAGGCGCATTCGGCGGCGGTGACGGCCGGGAACCATGCGTCTGGCTGCACGTTTGCGGTGCTGCGTTCTGCTGTTTGGTCTGGCGTAAATCCGTAGCTCATTGTATGCGCTCTCTGTTGTTAGGGTGGGCGGCTGACTGCGTGGCTTGCGGTATGGGCCTCTGCCCTGCCGCTGCCCGCGCAGCGCCACCCGGGGGAGGGAGTCGGTTAAGCCTTCTCGCTCAATTTTTTACGGGCGTTTTCAAGTTTTGTTTTGACTTTCGCCGGGTTGTTTGAATCGGCGAATCCTTCCGCTGCTGCCAGTTCCTTTTCGGCGGTTTTCCAATCTTCCGTGGCGTAGGCTTGCAGGCCTGCGAATTTTGCGTATTTCATTTTCACGACGTTGGGCACTGTCCATGCCTCGAGTTTTTCGCGCGTGTCGCTGAAATACGGTTCAACACTGTTGCCGTCTTTTGCGGCGGCTTCGGCCCATGCGAGCACTTCGTCGGCCACGGTGGTCGTGAGGTTGCGCTTGTATTTCTGGCCGTTGGCCAGTAGCGGCATGGCTTGATTTTGAGCGATCGCTACTTCTGCGTATTTGAGCGCGGCGGCGATCTGGCCGAGGTCAAACAGCCAGATAATGACCTGCGTCAGTACCGGGTTGGCGTACACTTCGCCGGACTCGATGTAGGTTTCTACATGGTCGCGGTAGTGCTCTACCCGTTCGGCTTTTTTGGCCTTGCGTTCTTCGCGTGGCGTGTTGGCCACGGCGGTGACGTCTTGTCGCATGGCGTATTGCAGCGCTTCGAATTGTTCGTAGTCGGCTGGGTCTACGGCGGGCGCCGTGGTCGCGGGCGCGCGGAGTTGTTCGGCGGCCTTTTGCTTTAGTACGCGTTCACGGTGTTTCTGAAATGCTGAAATGCCCATGCGGCTGTCTCTCTGTTGTTCGGTTTACGTTGGTTTAACTGCCCCGGTTTTTAGTCCGGGGCGGTTATCGCGCTTAGTCGCCCAGCTGTACCGCTGTGTGGTCGATCATTGCGCAGGCGTTCATGTTGCCGATGGCGTAGGCGTCCTTCGAGCTGGTGTACTCTGCCAGGCGTGAGAATTCCGCTTCGTCCTTCGACGCGCGACGCACTGAGCCTTTCACCTGAATCAGCTGTAGGTTTTTCGGGTCGGTTACCCATACGCCGTAATCAGGGAAGCGTGGCCACTGTTCGGCTTTGAGGCCTGCGTACTTCTGGCCCGCGACTTTCATTACTTCTTTTTCGGTCGGGGTGCCTGCGTGCTCTTCGAGCATTTTGTCGGTGTCGTAGGCGATCAGGGCGCTACCGATAATCGCCACCTCGTTACCGGTGCGTTCGTGTACCGGGATTGCCTGGTAGAGGGCGTTTACCAGTGTGTCGAGGTTGGCAAAGTCTGGGTTTGTGCCGTAAATCTTAATCACGCCAGCGGTGGCACCTTCGAGCATGTAGTTTTCTGGCTTTTGCTCTTTGAGGATCTGCGCCCAGCCTTTGTTGACGTCTTCACCTAGCAGGTTATTTACCGGGTCTGGCTCTGCCGCGACTGATTCGCCGTAAAAACCGACGGTCAGTTTTGCCATGGCGATGTCGTGGTCGCGCACGGTTTTGAGCTCTTGCACCAGGTTGCCGTCGGATACCCATTCGTCGATGGTGTCGTAGTCGATAGCGGCATCGTATTCGGTGTCTACCGCTGCCCATGTTGAGCCTGTCAGGCCGCCGAGGTTAGTAGGCTGACGACGGTTACCGCCTTTGGTGTCGGTGCGCTTACCTTTCACCTGACCACCGCCGACGCGTACCGCTGTGCCGGATGTTTTATCCGTGGTTTTGACGGTGATCTTTGTCATGGCGGCGAGTGATTCGCGCATTGATTTGACAATTTTCTTTTCGTTCGGCGGGGTAACAGAAAACTGTTTGCCCACGTCGTCGACTTTTACGCCGTGACTTTTTGCCAGCCCGGCGTGGTATTTGCCCAGCTCTTCGCGAGCTTCGTTACTGAGTGATGTTGTCATCGTTACTTTTCCTTTTGCCTATGGCTGGCTGGTTTTGGGTGTGCAGTTTTTACAGAATTTCTTCTTCGTGGCCGCCGTCTGCGCCGTCGTGGTCGCCTTGTGGCGTGCCTGGCTGTTCCGCCATGGCGGCGTCGAATTTAGTGGCCAGGTCGTCAAACTTGGTTTGCAGGGCGTTGAATTTTTCGGCGGATACGGTGTCGGCGCTGTCTGCCGCGTCGTCGGTGTCGGTGTCGGCGTTTTCATCGCCTGGCGTGCCGTCGTTGGCGTTGGCGCTGAATTTTTCGCCGAGGCCGGTAATGGCTTCGATTTGCGCGGCGTGGTTGTCTTTTTGCAGTTGCATGAATTCTGCGAATTGCTCTTCTGAAAGTGCCATGTCGTCGTCCTGTTGTTGGTCGTCGGGGGTGTTGTTTGTGGTTTCTTTTTCGGGCTTGCCTGTAAAGAAATTGCGCAGGACGCTGAACAGGCCTTCTTCTGTTGGTACTGCCCCGGCCGGTGGCGGTGGCAGTGGCGCGGGTTTATTTTCCGGTGCGCCGCCGGTGCCTGGCTGTTCGTACTCGAACAGGTGCGGGGTTCCGAGGGCTGGCTTTTCTTTGCTGCTGAATTGCAGACGGTCGGTGCCGATGCTGGCCGGGTTGTCGGTTACTGCTAGGCGGTACAGGTAGGTTTTGCCGGTGTCGCTGAAATTCTCTTTTGGCCAGATGCTGAAAAACAGGCGCTGTCCGTTTTTGTTCATTTCGAGCAGGCGGTGGTTTGCGTTGATTTTTGCCTGTAGTGCGACGCGGCCGACTTTTTCGCCGATGCGCAGTTCTTCGACCTGGCCGAATGATCCGTACCATTCGAGGTTGTGGTCGGCGTCAATGACGGCCTGATAAAAATCGACGCTGTAGGTTTCTGCCATTTCGCGCAGCCATTTTTCGTCAATGACGCGGCCGTCTACGGTGTCGCCTGCTGTTGCGATGGTGAACCATTTGTCGATCTTTGCCATTTGTGGCCCCTTTGTTCGTTTCCGGTTTTTTCCGGTTCGGCGGGTTTTCGCCAGGTGATGGCCTGACTTTATGCCGCTGGGCTGTGGCTGTGAACCGCTGAAAATTCGTGTTTTTTCTGTTTTTTTTTTTTCAGAAAGATCCAGAACAGGCGGCCGGGAATCGGCGGTTTTTGCCGGGTAAAGTGGCTGTATTGTTTTTTAACCGCGACTTTTTCCACTGGGGGCTGCGTGCCGCGTAAGTATTCCGACGAGACGTTTAATAACGTGAAAAGCCAGTATCTGCGCCGGGTGAAGGTGCCGGATATTGCGCGGGAGACGAAGGTTCCCAAGCGCACAATTTATGAGTGGGCAAAGTCGGGCCAGTGGGATGATCTTTTGCCGGTTGAGGATTTGGTGGATGCGTTTCGCCGGAAGATTAAGGCGCTGATTGATAAGCCGGATTTTACCGAGGGTGACGCGAACGCGGTGGCCCGCTTGCAGGAGCTGCTGCACAAGGAGGAGCGCCACCGGCACGCCATCCCCACGGGCAGCGCGGCGGTTATTTTGCAGGGTGCGCAGCAACGGCAGGCGGCGCTGCCGCTGGATGATGAGCGTGTCGCGGATGGTAAACGCCGGTCGCGGAAGAAAGGCAAGGTTAAGAACGATTTTCGCGGGATTGATGCCGATACGGTTCTGGCGAAGTTTAAAGAAGGGATGTTCGGGTACCAGTTGCGCGAGTGGGAGCAACGCGAGCACCGTGAGCGGTTTTATTTAAAGAGTCGTCAGATTGGTTGGACGTTTTACTGTGCGCGTGAGGCGTTCGCGGATGCGTTGTTAACCGGCCGTAATAAGGCGTTTTTGTCGGCAAGTAAGGCGCAGTCGCGGCTGTTTAAGCGGTATATCACGGCGTTTGCGCTCGAGTGGTTTGACATTGAGATTAAGGGCGGTGATGAGGTCAGCATTATGACTGACCACGGCCTTGTGACGTTCTGGTTTTTGAGTACGAACAGCAATACGGCGCAAGGCCCGAGCGGTGACGTGTATCTGGATGAGGTGTTCTGGATTCGCGACTTTAAGAAGTTGAAGGATCTGGCCGGGGCCATTGCGTCGCATAAGCATTACCGGAAAGTTTATTTTTCTACGCCGTCGACGAAGTCGCACGATGCCTATCGCCTGTGGAGCGGCGAGGATTATAAGAAGATTCAGGCGGCACGGCCTGAGTTTGCGCCGTTTGATATGCCTACCGATAAGGAGCTGCATCAGGGTGTGGTGGGTGCTGATCTTATGTATCGGCGCATTATTGATATTGATGATGCTATGGCGGGCGGCTGTGATTTGTTTGATATGGATCAGCTGTTACGTGAGAACCTGCCGGAAATTTTTGATCAGCTTTATAAGTGTAAGTTTATCGATGATACAGGCAGCGCCTTTAATTTGCTGACGCTGTTGAAGTGCGCGGTGTCTGATGCGCGCTGGCCCGGCTTTAAGCCGCACGAAGATCGGCCCTTCGGCGAGCGGCCGGTGGCGATTGGTTATGACCCAGCGCGCACGCGTGACACGGCGGAGGTGGTTGTGTTGGGTATGCCTGCGAAGCCTGGCGGCCGGTTTATTGTGCTGGAGCGTTTGAGTTTTGTGGGCAAATCATGGGAGTACCAGGCGGAGCAGATCGAGAAACTTATCGGCCGGTATAACGTGCAGCACGTTGGTATCGATTGCACGGGGCCGGGTAACGGTGTGTTTGAGCAGGTGCAGAAGGCGTTCCCGCGGGCGGTGCCTATCCACTATTCCGTTGATGTGAAAACGCGGCTGGTGTTGAAGGCCCAGAGCATTATCGACGGCGGCCGCATTCAGTGGAGTGCGGAGTTTAACGATATTCCGATGGCGTTTATGGCGATTAAACGCGAGTGCCGTGGGAATGTTATTTCGTTTGTGGCGGCGCGCGATAAGAATATCGGCCATGCGGATGTGGCGTGGTCGATCATGCACGCGCTGGCGGTTGAACAGTTAACGAGTAACGGCCGGTCGAAATCGTCGACTTGGGCAACGCAAAAAGAGGCGGCTTAAATGGCTGATGCACATAAAGAATTGACGTTTACGTTTGGTGATCCGGAACCGGTGATTAATGGCGTGCAGGATTTGCTGCAGGCGTGGTATAGCGAGCCGATGAAGTATTACGAGCCGCCGCTGTCGCGGCCGGGGCTGGCGAAGCTGGCGAACGCGAACGCGACGCACAAGCGGTGTTTGAATTTTAAAGTGCAGCAGATGGCGCTGGTGTATAAGCGCGGGCCGTTGTCGGCGATGGATTTCCGCCGTGCGGCGCGCGATCTGATGACGTTTGGCGATTGTTTTTTACAAAACCGTTTTAACGGGCTGGGGAATCTGACACGGCAGGTGCATTTGCCTGCGGTGAATATGCGCCGGGGCAAAGAGGGGCGGTTTTTTCAGTTGCAGAACGGGCTGGCAGATCCTGTTGAGTTTGCGGCTGGTGAGGTGGCTATGCCGCTGCAGTATGACTGCGCTCAGAGTATTTACGGCGTGCCGGATTGGATCGGGGCGTTTAATGATGTGTTTTTGAATAGCGAGGCGACGCTTTTCCGCCGTCGGTATTTTAAGAACGGGTCGCAGATGGGTTTTATCTTGTATACGAACGACGACAAGATGAACGACGACGATGAAAAGGCGATTCGCGAGAAGATCGAAGCCGGTAAGGGGGTGGGTAATTTCCGCTCGATGTTTATTAATATCCCCGGCGGTGGTGAAAAGGCGGTGCAGTTGATTCCGGTTGGCGAGGTCGGCGCTAAGGATGAGTTTGAGCGGATCAAGAGCATGAGTAAATCCGATATTTTGGTCGGCCACGGTATGCAGGCGGCGCTGGCGGGTGTGATGCCTGAGAACGCCGGGGGCTTTGGTGATTTGGATAAGATTCAGTCGTTTTATCGCACGAATGAGGTGGCGGCGTTGGTGCAGCCATTTTTAGAAATGAATGATCAGCTCCCGGCGCGGTTGCGGTTTGAGTTTGATTTGACTGCTTAGGTGTTATGAATTTGATGTTGACACTGGCCGCTATGCCGCGTGCCTTCTGGGTTGACTTTGGTTGTGATTTGGTTTTAGTCGGGTGCTTTATGGTACTATCTTGCGCAGTTTATGAGTTTTCTTATCGGGGGGAGCCGATGACTAAAGTTTACTGCCCTGCATGTAATGAGCCTGCGCCGGTTTATTCGCGTTCTGCGAAGGCGGACACTGTCGACGCGCTTTACTGTCGTTGTGTGAATCCTGACTGTGAAAAGCATACGCATACGTTTGTGGCGTTGCAGTCGTTTAGCCACTGGGTTGAGCCACGCGCGGCGGCGTTGCAGTTAAATATGATGCACCTTTTTGAGCAGTTACCGGCTTCTGATAAGGCCGACATGCTGCAGCAGTTGCAGGCGTCGGCCGCTTCTTAATTTCTCTTTTCTGCGTTATCCCCCTCCTGCTTTTATTGCCTGGCTGATGCTTTCCAGTATCAGGATCAGGCCAAATATCTCGGATTCGGTCAGTGTGATTTCTGGCCCGGCTGCCAGCATGGCTTTGAGGCTGTCTATCATTGCGATGGCGTGGTGATGGTCTTTCACGGTTGGTACTCCTTTGCCGTGTCGTTATCCGTAGTTTAACTGCGTGTTGCTGTGGGCGGTTTGGCGCTAATGTGCCGGTTTTGCCCGGTTGTTATGTCTTTAAAGGTTCAGTTTGGCCAGCGCGTGCGGTTTTTACGCCGGGCCGCTGGGTTGTCTCAGGATGAGCTGGCGGAGGCGTGCGGGTGTTCTGTTGAGACGATCAGTTTTATCGAGCGCGGGGTTCATGGCCCCCGGTTTGATTTGCTTTCTCGTCTTGCCGCTGCCTTGCGGGTGCCGGTTTTTGAGTTGTTCCGGTTTTCTTCCTGATTGTTTCTTATCGTATTGTTTTTGTTGGGTTTACGTTCTCATGGGTGGGCAAATTGGGCCATTCTGGCGTATTTTTTGTTCGTCTTTGAGCAAAGTGTAAAAGGTGTCGTCTTATGACATTCTCACGTCATTTTCGTGGCGTCAGGGAGGATGTTTTGAATTTAACTCAGGCCGATCTGGCCGCGGAGTTGGGGTGCAGCCGCCAGCGGGTGTCGCGCGTGGAGCGTGGCACGGCGGAATATACGCACTCGCAGTTGTTGCGCCTGGCGGCGCTGTCTGGGTTGCCTATTACGGCGCTGTTTGATGATTCGCCGGTGAGGGTGCCGGGGTGGTGGCGTGAGTATATGCGGTTGCCGCCCGGCGTTCGGCTGAGGGCCGATGCGGTGTTGGGCGGCGTGGTGGCGCTGGCGCGGCCGGTGAGCACGCCGGGGGTGCCGACGGGGGTTTAGGGGTGCGGCGGCTTTTCAGGCCGCCGGGAATAACACACGGATGCGCGCGATTCGTTCCTCACGCGCGATTCCGGCGTTATTTCACTCAGTAGTACTGCTCGCCAGTCACTCGAAGTATCCAGCGTCCAAACCTGCTTTTCATGCTCCAGCCAGTATCGCCGTATATCACATACTTAATCGGCATTAGTGCGATCGTAAAAGGCACCGCCCAGAACATATTCAGGCGCTGTAGCGCCGTCTTTGGCTGGTAATCATCATAATACCGGATCATAAAATCACCGCTATTCGCCAGTTTCTGCATAACCTGAATAGGCGTGTCAGATTCATTTGTGTTGCAGATGGCCCAGTGCTCAAGATCGTGCGATGCCGGGCATTTTGCGTATTTTTTAATGTCCATAGAAAAACCTCAGTTCGTTAAGTCACAAACCCAGTCACCGGCCAAGCCGGTCTCTCTGAGTTACTGCCCCGCCGCGTCTGCAGCCAGTGCCATTTCATCGAGGCGGTCGGCGGCTTCGCGCAGCCGTTGTTCCGCTTCGTATTGGTTGGCCACTGGCATGCACACATATCCAATGCCCACGTCTTGCATCGTCATGCCGATGCGCATGGCTTTTCCCTGTATGGCCGGGCTGATGCGTTTGGGCGGTTCGTTGGCCCAGAACGATGGGCCGCGACGGTCGCTCATTTCGACGGCGCTTTCTGGCAGTTCTTCGCCGGATGGTTGGCCGTCGTGGATGCGGGTCATTAGGGTGACGGTGTTGGGCGCGGCGGCGTAGATTTCGATGTGGTAGACGTCGCCTGCGGTGAGGTTTTTTGTCGGGTCGTCTTTCAGGATTCTAGCGTACATGACGGCGCTCCTTTTGTTCGGCCCGGTGGGCCTTGCAGCATTCGGCGCTGCAGTAGGCGTTGTTGTGGTTGTGCATTTTGGTGCAGCCGGTGGCGAGGCATTGGCGCTTTTCGCGCTGGCCACGGCTGCGGCGTTGCTTGGCCAGTTTGCTGGGTTCTGGCGTGACGGCAGCGGCAAATCCCATGATTGCCGCGAGTGTTTGGAATAGTTTCATTGGGCGGGCTCCTGTTTTGCTTTTGCTTCGGCCTGTGCTTGTTCGTGGGCGATCTGTCGTTCTGCCCCCATTTGTTCAAAGAAGCCGCCGACGGTTTCTACCATTTGCGGCCATATTTCTGGGGTAATTGAGATCAGATCGGCGCCTTCTTTGATCGTTACGTAGTCACCCTGCTCACTCTTATTTGCTTCGATCTCGAATTCCATTTCGCTGCCGTCGTCGTAGACGTGGGCAATGGTCAGTTTTTTTACTCGAGCTTTTGGCATGGTGTTCTCCTCCCCGTTTGGTTACCCCGGCCGGTATTGGTCGGGGCGGTTGGTGTTGTTTATGCGGCGCAGCCCAGCAGCTGCAGCAGTTCTTTTACCTGCGTCGGCTGTTGTAGGCCTTCGATGGCTTCGGCAGCGGTGTGCATGGTCTCGAGGCTGTAGACCTGGCGCAGATCCATGCGGGTTTGCGCTTGGTTGTTGCGGTCGGTGTATTGCACGCGCTCGAGTACGGCGCCGATTTGCGCGCCGGTCAGTTCTGGGCACAGGTAGTCTTCACCTTGTTGCACTTGGGTGAGTTGCTGCGCGCCGTGCAGGTACATGATGGCGTTGATCATGGCGACGCCTTGGTCGATCAGGGCGTTTTGATGCTGCGGTCCTTTGTTGTACCAGACGGTAAGCCAGGCGCGGTTGCTTTCTGGGTCTTCGACGGTGAGTTCGAGGCCGAGCGTGCCTTTATTGGGGTTGCTGACGTATCGCGCTTTTTCGATGCGCAGGTCGTAGGCGCCGGTTTTTTCGATGCGGTTGGTTTTTCCGGCGTCTTTTGCGCGCTCTGTATCAAGCCCGAAAATAACCTCGGGCCCGAAAATAACGGGCCCGCCCGGTTGTTGTGCTGGCTGTTGGGCGCGTGGGTTTGGCTGTTGCTGGTTAAATTGCTGTTGCATGGTGTTTACCTGTGTCGGTTGGTTGGTTGGTTTTTGCTGTCGGGATCGGCTGCAGCGTGATGGCTGCGGCGAACCGGTATAGGTCGATCAGGTGCAGGAGCTGGCGGGCTCTTGCTGGTTCGTCTCTTGCGAGTACGCGGCAGTACAGTGCGCGCACATGCGGTTCGAATGCGGCGACTTTTTTGGCCCATTCATCGGCCTGGCGGCGCTGCGCTTTGGCGATCAGGCCGCGCATGATGTCGGCAAACTGTGCGGGCTTGTTGGCCAGCCAGGCGCCGCGATCGATCGCTGGGTACCGGGCGATACGTTCGGCCAGTTTCTGCAGCTGTTGCTGCCGTGCTGTTGGTTTTTGATCCAAAATCTGCCCTCCTCTCTCTTTTCGCTTCGGTTAAATCGCCATTTGTAGTTGTGAAAGTTGCTGTCTGATCGTTTGGGCGTGTTCGGCCCACGCTTTTCGCCGCTGTTTTTCGTCGAGTATTGGGATGGGCGGCGGCGGTTTTTTCTGATCAGTACAGTTATTCACACCAGTCCAAGCCGCGCCTTCGGCGCTCTCCGCTTGCGCGGCTGCGCGGGCTGTCGCCCTTGCTTCTATCCGTTCCGCGCGTTCGGCTTTTCGCTGCGCTCTGACTTCGGCGGCTTTCTCCCGGCTGGCGTCGACTTTTCGCCATGTACGGAACCGGCTGCAGACAATGACGTTGCCTTGCACCACGCCGAAGATTTCTTCACCGGGTTCGCCGTAGGCGTTTAATGCCAGTTGTTTTTCGTCGGCGGTGTATTGGTATCCGGTCAGGTCGTCGAGGTAGGTCACGGTGCGTTCAATGGTGCGCATGACTTTGTGCAGGCTGATGCCGTGTTCGTCGTAGTATTCGCAGTAAATGGCCCATGCGTGGCTGGCGCTCTCCTGCGCTTCGGCTTCGAGCTGCATGACGAACGGGCGCAGGGCCAGTTCTTCGTCTGTCCATAGGTCTTCTGGCTTGCGGGCCAGGCGGCGCAGTTCTCGCCAGACGGTGACGGATGGCCCGCCGATTTGCTGAAATTGCCTGATGCTGTTGCGGCTGGCCCATGCGGTGATGGCTTTGGCGGCGGTTTTTGCGTCTTGCCCGTAGTTGTCGACGTCGACGTATTCGCCGTCGATGTTTTTGGCGATGTATTTGGCGATGTATCCGGCGGCTGAGTATTCTTTGCCGGTTTTTGGGTTGATGCCGTCTTTTATCTTTTTAACGTCAAAGCGCGCGCGCTCTTTTCGTTTGCTGGTTTTTTCGCATTTGGTGCGCAGTTCGTGGCGGTCTTCTTCGGTGGCGTAGTGGCGCAGGCTGTTTATTACGTCGTCGGCGTGGCACGGGTTGATAAACAGCATGAGGTGCCAGTGTGGCGTGCCGTCGTGGTGTGGCTCTGCGACACGGATGCCGAAAAATTCCCATTCTTCGAGTTTGTATTTTGTGATGCGCTTCGCGTGGCTGCGGAATTTCGCCCAGAGTTTGCACAGGTAGTCTTGTGATTGGCGCTGGCTGTAACCTTTAAATTTTGGGTTGCGCTGGCCGAATGATTTAAGGCCCGCGTGGTATTTACTTGGGCAGGTGATGGTGAAGAAGTAGCCGACGTAACCAAGTTTACGGGCGTATTCTTCGAGGCCTGCGATGCGCACCATTAACTCTGTGCGGCGGATTTCTGGGTTGGCGACGCTGGTTTCTGACAGGTCGGCGAGTGTGTAAAGTTCGCCGTCGTCGTTTTCCATGAGGGTGTGCTCGAGCATGTCGCGGTTTGCGGCCTGGCGGCGCTGCCATTCGCGTTTGCCGATTTCGCTGCAGTAGGCGCTGCGCGTTGTGACGATCTGGTGCAGGTTGCGGCTGATATGTTCTATGCGCTGGTTTTGCATTCGGCGCAGGCGACGACGCCACCAGTCTTGATCTTGTAGGCGCTTGAGTATGCCGGGTATTTTCTTTTCGGCGCTTTCTATGTCGTTCAGTAGTTTCTCGAATTCGGCGCGCAGTTCGCCGGTTTCTTCGTAGGCCATGGCGGCCGGATTCTTTTCGTAGGCGCGGCGGTCTTTGAGGTCGTTGAGGTATTTGGCGAGACGGTCGGTTTCGTCGAATCGGTGGTGTGTTACGACGTCGAGGATGTTTTCGACGGCGGTTTCTAGGCTGTTGCTGGCTGGCCATCCCCGCATTTTTTTGATGCAGACGCGGGCTTTTGTTTCTGCGTAGTCTTGCAGCACCTGGTCGTCGAAGTTGTGTACGACAAAATCGCCGATTTTGAACATGCGGCGCATGTCTTTTAATCGGTTGTTGGCGGCGGCCACGGCGCGCTGTTTGGTTTTTTGTAGGGTGTGTTTCCAGTCAGCGAGCAATGGCCGGGAGAATTCGCCGTAGTGGCTGCAGTGGTAGGCGGCTTCTTGTTCCCACGGTGATACTTCGCGTGGTTTTTTCGCGCCCACAAGTGCGTATTCTGGCCCGGCTTTGGGCGGGTTCAGGCTGATGGTGCGCAGTACTTTGCCCAGTGCGGAGAGTTCGACGGCGCGGCCCGCGCGGAATCCGATGGTCATGCGGCGGCCTCTGTTTCTTTGACTTTTTCAACGGCTTGCCGGTTGGCACAAATTACGGCGGCAATCATGCCCGGCGGTACGCTGTTGCCAACCATGCGCACTTGTGCCGATTTGCTGAGTATTTTCCCGTCTGCGGTGCGGTCGTTGATGTACCACGCCGGAAAGCCTTGGGCTTTGTAGAGTTCGTGCGGCTGCAGCATTCGGTACCCGATGTCGAGCAGCTGATAGGTTTCGCTGTCTAGTTTTGCGAGTACCAGGCCGAAGCGGTCGCGGGTGGTAATGGTTTGCATGGCGTCGTGCAGGCTGGTGCCGGTATTGGTGCCGTAATATTTGAGCAGCCAGGCGACGACGATGGCGTGATGGTCTTGCGTTGTAATGGTGTGCAGCGGTTCGTGCAGGCTGATGCCTGCGCCGGTGTAATTTCCGCCGAAGTTTTTTACCAGAAACGCAACGGGTACCGCGGCTGCGGCGGGTGATCCTATGATCGCGGCCGGTGGTGTGTATGGCGTTTCTTCAATGACGAATTTCTGAAAGCCCCGGCATATTCGTTTCAGGGTGTTGGGTACCAGTGGTGTATCACGGGTAAAAATCGACGGCGCGGGTATTGTCCAGTCGATGCAGTCGGCTGCGCGGGCAACGGGTTTTAAACCGGGCCCGTGTTGTTTTTCTGGCCACTGTACTGGCTGGCCGTCTTTACGGCCGACCATGATGTACCGCTTGCGCGTGGTGGCGATGCCGACGCCGCTGCCTGGCTCTGTGCTGTAGTCGCTGGCGATCAGTTCGCGGCCGTCGATGCTGTAGCCCATGCCCTGCAGGGCGTTGGTGATGTCGGTACCGTCCGGTAAGAATTCGCGCAGTTCGGCCACGGCGGGGTGGCTTTCTTCAATGCCGGTGGTGAGCATGGCTTTAAAGGCGCGGTAGGTTTCGCCCGCGCGGGCTTTGATGGGCTGCCCTTCTTCGTCGAGCGGCCCCCACGTCTGGAATTCTTCGACGTTTTCTAAGCTGAAATTTTCGAGGTCGGTTAGAAGTGCCCACTTGATGACGATCCACGCCAGCCCGCGTATTTCTTTTTTGCGGGGCTTGCCGCCGCGCGCTTTGCTGTGGTGGGTGCAGTCGGGTGAAAAATGACCCCATTCAACGGCGCGGCCTTGTGTGGCTTCGACCGGGTCGACGTCCCACACGCTTTCGATGTAGTGCGTGGTGTGCGGGTGGTTCATGGCGTGCATGGCGATGGCGTCGCGGTCGTGGTTGATGGCGATGTCGACCGGGCGACCGAATGCCATTTCGACGCCGGTTGATGCACCTCCGCCGCCTGCGAAGTTGTCGACGAGTAGTTTTTCAGGCAGGTGCAGGCTGATCTGGCCGCGTGGGTCGGTGTATCGGTGTCTCATGCGGCGGCCTCATTACTATTCAGTTTTTTGTTCCACTCATCTGCAGATAACTGGCGACCCTTGTCTGTTTTTACGAACAGGCGGCGACCTTCTGCCCATGAATCTTTTTTCCACATTCCGCGCAGTGCACGGCCTGCACTGTCGGTCGGTTTACCGGCGGCTATCCATGCAGCATGTTTTTCTGCGCTGGCTTTCTCGAATCTGGCTTCTATGGCTGTAATTACTTTGGCCGATGTTGGGTTCTGCATTGCTTCGCCGATTTCTTCACGGCTCATAAATGGGCAGAACATACAGGACGATTTTCTAACTGTGATTCCGTGATCTGCGATGATGCGTTCGCAGTCTTCACGGGTTAGCCCCATGTCGACCAGTGGATATTCGTATTCGGCCGCGTCTGATTTCGGGGCGGTAAATCTACTGCACCGGTACCCCTCGTTCGCTTCGATTCCAATCAGGTATACCGGCCAGGTGATGTTGTTGTCTCTTGCCCATTTGGCGATAACGTCGCCTTTAAACTTTTTGCTGCAGACGTGTGATCCGCCAGCCATGACAGGAACCACGCCCAAGCGCAGACACCACTCTGTAATGGTCTCTCCGCCTTTCTTAACTATGTCAAACGGTAGGCCATGCTCTGCACATAGGTTGCTGAAGTATTCGACGTTCTGGTACGTCTCCGGAAATTCTGCACCGGTATCAGAGAAAACCACGCGGTCGATTCCGAGCGGCTTGTGGAATAGATGAATCAGCAATATTGCGGAGCTGTCGACACCACCGCCGAAAGATAGAACGCGAGTTTGTGCATCGAATATGCTGGCCTGTTGCATTATGCGGCCCCCGCTATTTCTTCTATCCGGCGCAGGTCGGCCAGCGCCTGACGTACGTCGCGCAGGCGTGCTTCGGCGTTGTTGTAGTTTTCGGTCGCGCGGGCGGAGGCCTGTGCGTTGTGGTCGTTGGGGTTGTCGGCGTAGGCGTCGAGTGCGCGCAGGTCGGCGGCGTGAGCCGCTTCGATGGCTATCAGCGCCTTTTGTTCTGCGATCAGTAACCGGGTTTCGGTGCTGAGGGCGCGCGGCTCGATGATTTCCCGAACTTCGATATTTCCACGGCATTTTTCACACGAGTTTATAAAGTCGTGTGTGGTGTGTTCGCGGCCGCAATCGAGGCAGGTACTGATGATCATAGCGCGCGGTTCCGTTTCACGTGGGCGATAAAATCCGCGACTTTTTGTTGGTCTTCGGCCATGACGCCGTGCAGGTGGATAAACCCCATGTCGATGGTGTTGGTCTCTGGCTCTGGCAATATTTTGCTGATTTGCACGGTCGCGGTGACGGATGGCGCAATTAGTAGTGCGGCGTCGCCCATGTACACCTGATGTCGCAGCGCGACGTGGTCGCCGCTGGCAGTTTTAATGGTTGCGCTGATGCAGTGTTTTTTGGTCATGGCCTGGCCCCCGTTTAGTGGGTAACGTCTGGTTTTAACAGTTCGGCCATGATGCGGGCCGTGTCGTCAGTGATTGGCCCCAGCAGCATGTGCCCGAGGTCGTAGTAGGTTTCGCCAGCAAATCGGGTGAGGCTCATTTCGTGCGCTTCCATGACGTAGTACCCAGCTGCGCCGAATCGGATTGACAGGCGGCCGGTCGCGAGTGCGACGTCGTAGATTTTGTTTTTGATGTTGATTTGCGCGCGCTTAACCGCCGCGCCGGTGATGGTGCGTTCCATGATTCCCCTCTCCCCTGTTGCTTACGACGCTTTGCGTAGTCGCGTGATGTTCGCCGCCGATTTCTGCAGCTGCGTGGCTTGTTCCAGCTGCGGGTTTTGGTCGGCCAGCCATTGCGTTAACTGACTTTCTAGCCAGCGACGCTGCCCGGCGATGGTTACCGGCGGCGGTACTTTTCCGGCTTTGAGCAAGCGCGAAAAATGCTCGCGGCTCATGCCTAACAGCGCGGCGGTTTGAGTCGCGTTGTATTTGGTTTCGTGCAGGATTTGTTCAGGCGTCATGCGACACCTTCTTGCAGGTCTGTGCCTGCGGCGAGGTCGATTAGATTGATTGCACGCCAGTTGGCCTGCAGGTGTAGTGCTGTGACGGTGGTTTCGAATTTGGCAAACACGGCCTTGTGTACTGCCTCGGGAAAGTGGCCGTCTTCGGCTGGCATGGCCAGCACTCGCAGTACGGCGGCGGCGCCTTCTGGCGCGGGGATGATGGCGCCGAATACGCGCACCGGCTGGCCGTCGTTGAGGTCGTCGGCGAGTAATTGCAGTTGCTGTTTTAGCTGTTCCAGTGCGTGCTGTTCGTTTGCCGGACGGGCATTGGCACAGGCGACGCGAAAGTCGCGGCGTACCATGCCTGCTACTTTGGCTTCCAGTTCACGGCTGGCCATTGTGACGATCTGGTACCAGTGCAGTGAAAACGTTGGGGTGGTGATGTTAAGCATTGGCCACCCCTTTGAATTCGCCGGTGTCTGTTTTTGGCAGATTTTGCTTTGCCAGCCATTCGTTGATTTGTTCTTCCGTCCAGAACTCAATGGTTCCTAATTGGTACGGCTTCGGTAGAACTCCGTTACTTTTCCAGCGGCGAATGGTCTTCGGAGTGACCTTTAAGCGCCGTGATAGTTCGGTTTGTCCGATTCGGTCTGTAGCTGAGGCGTCCATAGTGGTTCCTATACGGTTTTTTTGTGGCTCCTTATAGATAACGGTGTACTATTGGACTTGCGAGGTCATTTAGTTACTTGTTACCTATCAGATACAGAACACCTTATTAGATACACAATAGGGCTGTCAAACCCTTTTTGGTGTCTTTTGTATCTTATAGGAACTCAACCACTTGGAGTTCTTATGGGAACCTTCGGAGAACGGATCGGATTCTTATTGGATAAATTCGGGCGAAAGACGCTGTCTGAGTCGTCCGGAATATCGACGGCACAGTTGCACCGCTTACGCAACGGCGAGCAGGACACTACCCGCGAACGGCTGGTAAAAATTGCGGATGCTTGCGAGTGCAGTATTGAGTGGTTAGCGGCCGGGCGCGGATCTCCGTTTCCTAAAAATTCATCTGATGATCTGCGGCCAGCGCTTTCTGTTGTGGCTGAGCCGTCAGTGGATTACGTCCCGCACGGTGAACCCCTCTCCTCCGATGAGCTGGAATTGCTGCAGTTGTTCAGGGCGGCAGGCCTGGCGACTAAGTCGCGCGTGTTAAATGAGTTGATCAAGTAACCGGGGGCTGTATGCGTCAGGTCATTTTTTTAGACAAGGCGGGCAACGTCTGCGGCGAGTTTCCGCACGATCCTGAAATAGGTTTTGTTTCTGGTAAACGCGGCTTGCGGCGGCGGCTGGTGCTGAAAGACGAGGCGGACACGTTATCAGATGTTCAGTTACAGGCGGTTGCGATGCAGCGTTATACGGCTGAGGAAAAACGCATTCGCGACACTCAGTTCGCTAACGATGTCGCGCAGCGCCGGGCCGCTCAGATCCGCCGTGACATTTCTGTCAAGGATGCCGCGCGGCAGTGGTTTGATCATTTGGCGGTCACGAATCGTCCGAACACGGTGCAAAGTTACAAGCGCACGATGTCGATTTATTTGGAGGGGGTCGGCGATCATCGTTTACGTGACATGTCACGCGCGAAAAATGTTGAGTTTTTGGCAGCACTCCAAAGAACGGAAACGCGCCCGGGTTCTGGCAAATTTTTGTCGGTCACAACTCAGCACAGCCATCTGACACAGTTCAATGTGTTTCTGTCATGGGCACACGAAAACGAGTTATTAGAGCAGCTGATTAAATTCAAAAAGCCGCGTATTCAGCAAAAGGACATGGATGTGTGCACGGTCGATCAGTTGCGCCGGTTTCGGTGTTGGTTGTTTGATAATTTGCAACAAGCCGAGACAAGTCGCGACCGTATGCACGCGCGCAACTTAATCCGGGCGTATTTCGCTGGCACTAACTTGCTACTACGCACCGCCTCAATTGCGGCGCTACCGCTGTCAGCCATTGACCTGAAAAACCGTGTAGTAAAAATCCGCTCAGTACCAGAGCGTGATTTTAATCCGAAGGGCATGAAGTGGCCGAACAAGCCAGTCAATGACCGTTTGTACGAGTTCCTGCTAGATGATCTGGCAAACAGAAACCCGCGCGAAAAATGGTTCCTAGACAAAGGCGATGGGCGGCCGTGGTTTGAGCATACAAACAACGTAAGCCGGGCAATGGCTAAGGCGTTTCGGGCAGCAGGTATGCCGCCCGACGTTAAACCGTTTCACCACGGCATGCGTGCAAGCATGATCACGTGGTTACTGGAAAACGGCGAAACGCCGGTACGGGTTCAGCAGCTGGCAGATCATAGCGACCTGGCAACGACAATGAAGTACTACAACACCCGCGCCTCGCAACAGCGCAGCGCGGTAGATAGGCTGCCAGATATTTGAGTCCGGTCAGACGTCCGCTAAGATTTCCGCGCGCTTTTTCTCTGCGTCAGCGTCGCTGATCAGACCGGCGGCCAGCAAGTCATTGACCTGTTTTAAACGCTCCCCTGCGTCGTTGACGGGCGGCGATTTAGCGCCGGGGCGTGCCAGCGGCGCCGCTGGCGGCTTGGGGGTGGTTGCTTGTGGTTCTGGCTGTTTCTTCTCGTGTCGGTTCGCCTCGATAGCAGAACAGACGGCACTTTCCGCGCGCTCATCCAGCGTTGTAAATTTCAGATCGTCGTGGCTGGTGTGTATCCGAATACCTCGATAACCGAGCGTGCTCTTACGCTCGATACTACTGATCGATTTCAGCGGAATAGATTCGATGGTTTCGCCGAGAAACCCCGAACGGTAGAAAATGACACGCTCAGCAGTGACGGCGAGGATGCCGTTTTTCTGCGCGTTTTCGCCGGTACCGAAAGCCTTACCGATGTATCCGTCGGCACTAGCCAGAACAGTTTCGCCGGGGTTGAGATGCTTCTTTTGTAGCTTTTTCAGATGTGACATTTGACGCCCTCCATGGTTGATATTGCCCAGATCATAGGCCAACGCTGTGCAATAAAAAACAGGCCAAAAACCGACAAAAGTGTCAAACTCGTGTCAAATATCAAAGCCCATTACAAATAGTCCTTTGCTTTCAATAACTTACAGACCATAGCGCCAGCATTCATAATGCTGGGGTCACTGGTTCAAGTCCAGTCATAGCTACCACTTATTCAAGCCCTAAACCCTTGTAAATCAAAGGTTTAGGGCTTTTTCATTTCTACCCCGGCACTCTCTATCACGCGGTGTCAAATCCGTGTCAAAACCGGGTTTTGTGTCAAATCCGTGTCAAATGGTGCTCTGGGCAGTGCAGCGGCCGGTGTAGCCGTGAACCATGATGGCCATGGGCTTTAGACTCTATTCAACGTTTCAGCGTTTGCGCGTTTCCTCCCGTTGCTGCACTTTGTGCGAAACCGTATACGGTGTCAAAGGCCAGTATCTGTGGGGCTTAGAGCCTGCTTCTAGCACCCGTTCTTTTTGCACAAAAATGGTGCAAAAAAGCTTTCGAGGTGGGAAGAGGAGTGATTTTTTCCCGGGTTTGGTTTTTTCTGGGTGCGCTGAGGCTCACAGGCTGGCGCGTGTGGCGATTTGGCGTTTTGTTTGCGCTGGGGATGCTTCGGGCGTAAAAAACCCGGCAGGTGGCCGGGTGTTTGGTCTGGCTGTTGTGGGGCTAATGCTAGGGGCTGGTGTGCATCATGCGCGGCGTGTGCAGTATTCGTTCATGACTCTGATTATCAGATCTGTCCGAGTAACGCCTTCGGCCTCTGCCCTCTTTGTCCATGTGGCCAGGTCTGCGGATGATACGCGGCCGGATAGTCTGCCATCTCTGACGCTATCGGATTTCGCTGCGTTGTTGTTTAGTGCGTATGCGCTGTAATCCGGCAGCGGCTTGCCCTCGTAGCCGAGGTGTCGGCCGTCGGCGTATTCGACTGATTGGTATAAATCCATGCCGTGCCTGTCAATGCGGCGGGCTTCTTCCACGCCTTCGCCGGTTTGTTCTGCGATCAGTAGCGATACACCGCGCAGGTATCCCAGATAACAATCGTCCTGATCTTTTATTCTCTCTGCGAATTGCTGGTATTTTTTCAGTTCTTTTAGGTTGGCCATAGCTGCTCCGTGTTGCCCCGATGATCGGGGCTTTGCATTGTTCTGATGGGGTCATGGCTTGACGTACTCAACAGTTGGCAATTTAGTTATCACCCACCGGTCGTGCTCTGTTCCTGCCACTCTGATCCGGCCAACCAGATGGTTCTCTGTATATTCCGAGTCAACTGGCTGTTCGTCACCAACCCGCGCTACAACAGTTCCGGTTTCAGACCAGTTAAGCTGTCGATCCTCCTGCCGAACCACATATAAATTGTACTCGCCATCTATGCTGCTCATATCAATCGGGTGATACCAATCGGTGGCGTCATCTGAATCTGGAATGGGCAGGGTAAACTCTCGGTTTTTTACCCTCACCCACGCTCTCTGTGGTGAGGATCGGTCCTCTTTCGTAATTTTCTGATCTGTAAATAGTTTCATGGTGTGGCCCTGTCAGGTTTTTACTTGGCCCGGCATTTCGCCGGGCATCGCCTTTAGTAGTTTGCAACTTCCCAGATTTCGTTCTGGATGATGCCGACCTTTTCTGCGACTTCGTCTTCATTTACGTCAATGTCATCCGACCAGACATTGCAATTTGATGTTGCTGAATCGGAAATTTCAACGGATACCGTTGCCTCTGGGTATTCCTGAGAAATTGCTTCCTCTACTGCGGCCGCGTAGCGTTCGTTATCATCTGTGGTGTTTTCGCCAAGGCTTTCAGTCGAGATAATCAGATCAATTTTCATAGTTAAATTCCTTCTTGGTTTCTGGCTTCAGGGCCTCTCCCGTCCGTCCATGTTTCTAACTATACGCCTTTTTATTTGTTTGTACACCCATTCAAATGATTTATTTTCTATTGTCTTGAATTGTCCTAAATGACAAAACCCGGCACGGGGCCGGGTGTTTGGTGTTGGCTGTGGTGGTGTTTTGGTTTACAGGGTCATGCCGTCGATTTTGGTTTTGGCGGCGGTTAGTGAGGCTGCGGCGGCGGTGTAGTCTGTTTTGCCGATCATGGGGTATCCGCCGGGGGCGTCGGCTGACAGTGTGGTCATGGCGTCGGCGATGGTTTGCAGGCTGTCGCTGATGATTTTCAGGATGTTGTCGGTGTCGGTGCCGATGTGGATTTTTTGCGCTTTGGCGTCGATGTTGGCGGCGCGGTCGCGTATGTCTGCCCCGGCGGCGCGGGTGATGTGTTCGCTTGCCAGTGTGTTGTGGCTGCCGGTGGTCAGCTGGTTGATGACGACGGCGGCGATTTGGTGCAGTGCGGTGGCTTCGGTTTTTTTGATGCCTTGCACTTGTTCGATGCTATGGCCGGTGGTCTGCATGTGGTGGCTGATTAGGATCTGCTGCAGGTGGTCGGCGAGTTGGTTTATGTCGCGGGCGCTGTCGGTGATGGCTTCGGGGGTTTGGCGTGTCCAGTTTCCGGCGCTGTCGACGGTTTGGGCGGTGTCGTTGTTTTGTTGCCATGCCTGGCCGCCGTCTGGCAGTGCTGGCAGTTGTTGGCGATCGGATAGTACTGAACGCACGAATGGGCGTTCGGGTGAGGCGTTGAGCCATGCGAGTTCGACGAGTGTGCCGCGTGTCGGCAGGTTGAATAATCCGCGTTCGTCGCCGCCGCCGGTGATTGCGACGGGTACGGCCTCGAGCATGATGCCTGTGCTGTTGTATTGGCTGTCGATGAGTTCGACGTCGACGGCGTAGCGCGGGCGGTAGTTGTCTGCGATGCCTCCGGCGGTGGGTGTGTCGGCCACGGCGGTGACGACGGCGGCCACGGGGATGTGGTACCCGGCGGCCAGTTCTGGAAATTCGCGCAGGATCTGTTTTCTGATTTCGGTATTCATGGTTAGGCCTATTGGGTTGCGCGGATTTTACGGGTTAGCCGCTGCCACTCTAGCCGCATTGTGTCGCCGGTGATTTCTATGGCGGTGATGGTTTGCACGTTGTCGCCGAATTTTATTTTTACGCCCGGGCGCAGTCGCGGTATTAGCAACAGCGTGCCGCCGGTGACGGCTTTGGCGGCGAATTTTTCGGCGGGTATTTCTATGGTCTTGTTTATTACGCTGCTGGTGTATTCGCCCACGTATACGCGGCCGTCTGGCTGTTGGTGCCAGATTCCGCCGGGTATTTCCCAGATTTTTATGAGTTGGTCTAGGGCGTCGTAGCCGGTGCCGATGTGCTGAAAACGCGCGGCGGTTTTTTTCGTCCAGTCGGATTCGGGCATGACGAATACCACGCCGGTCTGGGCGCTGATTGTTTTTAGCAAATCGGCTGGCAGGCAGTGGCGGGCGTTGATGTTGAGACGTTGGTTTAGTACGGCTGCATTTTCACGCGCGAGTATCTGGAATACGTTGTGGCCGGTGGGTACCACGCGCTCGATGTATCCAGCAAACAGGGTTCGCCATTCGCCGCTGGCGGTGCTGGCGCTGTGGCTGATTGTTTGGCCGGGTTGCGGTGCGTGCTCCGGCTGGCTGATTGTGAATATCGCACGGCCGGGGGTGTTGCGCTCTAGCCGGATCTGGCTGGATGCGGCGGCGACATTTTCGCCTGCTATTTGTGTTTTTTTGTTGATTTTCACGCGGCGCCCTCATCGTCTGGCGCTAAAAATTCGTCTAGGTTTTTTGCGAGTTGCCAGAGCGTGCCGTTTTTCTGTTCGATCGCATTTTGTTGCTCTGTCGCGGCGGCGATGCTTTGCCCGGCGGCGGTGGCGTTGCTGACGTTAGCGGTGGCGGCGTTGGCGGCGCGCTGTTGTTTGACCTCTGGCACGCTGACGACTTCGCGTAATGAAAATGTGACTGCCCAGGCGTATAGGCCGTCGATCTCGCGGGCGTCCAGATCGTCGTGAAATATGACGTTGCGTACGTCCATTGCTGCGGCGGTTTCGTCTTGAATCAGGTATTGCACGCGGGCGCCGGTGTCGGTTTCTGCTTCGGCCAGGCGCGTGAGTGTGCGCAGGTCGTCGGCATCCACTTTGGCGATGCGGCCGGACACGCTGATGACTTTTGCCTTTGTGCCTTGACTGGTTGTGTCGGTGGCGGTGCTGTCGCCGGATTGATCCTGATTACGGATGGGTAATTTTATCGACACTTTCATGTGGCTGAGGTTTAGCGCCGTTTGGGTGCTGCCGTTTACCAGAATCATAATCCCAACTCCGTTTTTATTGGTGCGATGTCGTCGACGTTACCGGCCCACCCAAATATGGCCGTGAGCGGCGCGGCCGGGTATGGCGGTGTAATGCTGTCGAGTTGTCCGGCGATGTCGCCCGTTAAATAGATTGCGTTGTCAATGTCGGCGGTGACGGCTTGGGCTGATTCGTTTATTTCGGTTTGGCGGCGCGTTTTGTATTCGCTGAGGATGTCGGCCGGGTTGGTATCGCTGGCGATGGCTTCGGCGATGGCGGCGACGTTTTCAGCGTGCTGACGTGTTACCCAGTGTGCTGGCACGGCGGTTAGATCCGCCGGGGCTTTGATAAACATTTTTTCTTGGTCGTGCGTTTGTAATGCCTGCGCACGACGTACACATGCAATCACCGGCGGCAATGGTAATACCGTGGCCAGCTGCGTTAGTGACTGTTGAAAATTATGGATGCTGTCGGCCTGAACCATCACTAATACCAGTGCCTGCCAGCCTGCGCGGCGTGCGTATGACGCCACGGCGTTTTGTGCGTCGGCGGTTGACAGGTGCCACGACATGCTGTGCTTAGATCCGTTAAATGCGCCGTGAGTGAATGGCGTTACGGTGATTTGTTGCAGTGCTGTGTATTGGTTTAACTGCGCGCGCGTTGTGTCGGCGGCGGCGTTGCTTTGCAGGCTGCCCGACTCTGCCGGGCTGGCGGGAACGACAACGGAAGAAAGCGCATTTTTTAATGCGCTGTTCTGTCCGGCTGCGGTGGTGAATTCCGGCGCGCTGGCGGTGGTGGTCTGCCAGTTCATCAGATGATTTTATCCAGTCTGAGGAGCGGGTGCGGTTCATTATCTGCGGTACCGCTCGTCAGATTTACGCTGGTTCTGTACCGATACAGCATTTTGCTATCTGGCTCGTATTTGTAACGAAAGATATACATTAAGTCGACGCCGCCCCAGATTTCACCTGTGGCATGTACCGGCACCTCGCCGCCAATGTACATCAAATCGCCGTTTACCAGATAAAACCCATCGCCCGGGTAGCCGCCCTCGAGTGTGCTTAGATCAAAGCCGTTGGTCGTATCGACGTCGTCAAAAAATGTGATGAATTGTGTGTTGCCTGAGTTGAGTTTTGTTGCCGCTAAATCCCCGGCGGCGGTGGCCGTTGCCTGTGCTGTGTCGGCGGCGTCTTTTGCGATTTTTACCGCTGCCGGTGTGGCGGCGACGGTCTCGCTTGTGCTGTTGATGGCGCTGGATAATGCGACGAGGCCGGGCGTTGTGGTTGTGGCCGCGCGGGCAATGGTGAGTGCGGTTAGTACGTTTTCGCGCGTGTCGGTGATGGTGTTTTCATCGTCGAGGGTGGCGAGTAATACGCGGGCGTGTAATTGTCCATGCTGGTCGGTGTGGTTATCCAGCGGCGTCTGGCTGGTTTCGATTGCGATGGTGTTTTCTACGCTGGCCGCTGTGACTGATTGTGCGACGGTAGCGTAAATATAAAACGGGTAGTTTTCTGGTGCGTTGTCGGCCGCAATGGCGGTGTCGGTGGCTGGAATTTGCACGCGCAGGCCGTCGATCATTGCCGCACCGGGAGCGACCTGGTAAACGCTCGCACCCTTGGTGACGGCGCCCGCGGTTAACACGTAACTGCCAGAACCGTACACGCCGCGCATGGCGGCACGCTGGATGTCTTCGGCGCTCTTCTGGCGGCCGGTAAAATCGAGCTGCCAACTTTGGGCGGGGGTTTGCAAATCAAACACGGCGGCGGCCCCGCGCAGTTGCAGGGCCATGGTTTTGGCTTGCACGGTGCCGATATTTTGTCCGCTGGTTGCAATTTTGCTTTGTATTGGCTCATACGATACTTGAATGAGCACGTCGTGCTCGGAGTTGTATAGGCCCACCCAGTTAAATTGATAATCGCCCGCCGCCGCTTCGAGCAGTGCGGTAAATAACATCAGGTCATTATTCGGGGCGGCGTACTGTGTGATCGCTACGGTGTCGGCCAGTTGCGCGGGGATTTGTTCATCCGCTGGCGGTGTGCTGGTTGTGTCGAGGCCATCGATGTAGGCCAGTAATATCTGATCCGCCAGGCGGCCGTTTGATAATGGCGTGACGCCCGTGGCGGCCGTGGCGATGAAGTTATTTCCGGCGGTGGTTACTGTGCTTGGCATTTTTTTAACTCCAGTTCCCGCTAATGGTTGGTAACAGACCATTCTGAACACGATTCGGCATGTACTGCGCCCCCGTACAGGCCGCCAGCTGTGCGCTAAATATCATTGAACCTTGCATATCAATACCGGTTTTATTGATCAGCTGAATCTGGCTGATAGTCAGCGGACACTGCCAGAATTCAATGATTGAAAATTCAACGCCAGCCGGTGGTGCTGTTTTTACGTCGTAACGTCCTGCCAGCGTTACCGCACTGACGTATTGTGTAGCGCCGCCGATTGGTGCAGTGACAAGCAACTGATCGCCGTTATATACCTGCACTTCGTCTTTGATATGGTTCAGCGTTATCCAGATGTCATATTCTTGATCTGCGCTTAATGTCAAACCTGTGTTTGCTATCGTCGCTGACGTTGAATCCGTAACAATCAATTCACCGGCCACGGTTTTTAATAACATCGGTGAATTAGTCGACAAACACCAGAACGCCGCTAAATTGACTGCGCTGACGTCAGCCTGGCGTGTGTTGAAT